>ULLK01007757.1_pt1 | contig 65510 bp, 83 predicted proteins | sample 1951411 | NCBI WGS metagenome assembly ULLK01 (sample SAMEA4835526, study PRJEB28245) | human gut metagenome | biome: gut microbiome; material: fecal sample | place: Denmark | collected 2008 | reverse complement strand
AGGAATTCCTCCATGTGCAGTTAAAGTAGGCTGATCATTTGTATATCTTAATAATCCTTTATCAGCTTTACTTATAAACTGCTTTTCATCAGTCTCTAATATCATATCGGCAGAATGAGTATTTGGATGAGTATAATTATTTGCTCCTTCCTCAATACCATTAAGCTTCTTAAACATTTCAGGACTCATAAGACCTGATTTTGTACTATCAACAACACTTGTGGTTACATCACTCTTATTAGCTGGTGTATACCCTAAAGCATTTGTAATATCTTCTTTTTCTAAATGTCTCCAATCCACTTCCCCAGGCATAGAACCGGCACTTAAAAACTTACCTTTACTGGTAGTTCCAGTAGCAGGTATGTGCATATTTCCATCTCCTGTAGGATGAATATAATGATTAGCGTTATCATCAATGCCATTCAATTTGTCTAATTGACTCTGAGTAATAAATTGATGACTAGCATCAGTAATAATATTAGAAATATCTACTTGTAATCTCAGATCTGTTTTTGTAACAGATCCGTCTACATTGTGTTTAAAAGTACGAATTTTTTCTATACTACTGCCATCTTTGCTTAATATGAACATTACATCATTATCGTTAGGAGAAGCTTCACTATCCTCTCCTATATAAATTTTACTGAAAAGCTTTATAAATTCTTCTTTACTATTATTCAGTATAGTTTTCATATCTGTACTAGACAGATTAGTTCTTGGTAATATAAAATCCATAGTAATATTGTCCTGATTATAGGTAACAGTAATACTAGGATTCTCTGTATTTTCTGCGACTTTTATAGTACCAATCTCGATACGTCTATTCGCATCATAGATACCTTGCTCCATGTGATTTGCTTTCTCTAAAGTGAGAATAGCATCATTTTCTAAGTTTTCTGAGAAGGTCTTTGAATCATCATAGTTATTCCATCTATTTTTTGTATAGTTAACCATTTCGGAACCTCCATATTATTTAATATTACTTAGATGTGCACAAAAGTCCATGTTAAATAAAAACCATCTTACCCAAACGAATAAGATGGCTAACTTTAAATGTCTTTTCTTATAATACATTCTATAGGTATATCTATAGATGGTTTATCTCCATATGCTTTTAATGTAATACTATCTATATCTTGTGATCCACATAATATACCAGCAGACATCCAAGATTCTGCTTGAGCTGCTGTAATTGTACTTGGAATTAGTACTTCAACATTATTAGTTGCAGTAACCCCAGATATAGTTATAGTATTAGTATAAGGGGAAGTAGTTCCACTCCATCCAGAAGCTGGTAATGTGGTGTTAACTTTAATAGACTTTCCCGTATAATTATCATATATGGCTTTTTGCGTTAATGTACCGTCTATTGCAGATCCTATTTTTGTATATAATTTAGTTGTACCAGAATATGATTCAGTACCTACTGTATAAGTAGTATTAGTATCTTGTCCTGGTATTCCTAATGCTGTAATGTCATCTTTTCCTATAGCTACAGCAGATTTAATATGACCATTTACATCAACTTGTACTTTGTATAATCCTAATCCTTTTTCTGGATATGTAGGATGTACATATTTGGTTGCTCCAACTGCTATACCGTCTAATTTGGTTTTATCAGCAGCTGTCATAAGACCATTGGCAGTTGTTGTTACTTCGCCATAAGTTACGACTGTATCTTGTCCTGGTATTCCTAACGCAGTAATATCTGCTTTAGTAACAGCTGCAGTAGCACTTACATGACCTGTACCATCTACTGTTACTTTATATAAACCAGATGACTTAGCAGTATAAGTAGGATGATTATATTTATTTGCATTAGTAGCTATACCATCTAATTTAGTTTTATCAGCAGTACTCATTAAACCGTCTTTAGATGTAGTAGCAATTCCGTATGTTGTATCAGGTGGAGTTGCCCAAGTAGCATCTCCCCTTAAAAACTGAGCTTGATTTCCTGAATACGGAGCTGGTACTAATCCGTTTGTACCATTATTTTCTGATGTGGCTCCTTTAAAATTGTCATACGTAGTATCAGTATTACTTCCAGGTATTCCTAATGCTGTAATATCCGATTTAGTTACAGCAGCCGTATCACTTACATGACCAGTATCATCTACTACTATTTTATATAACCCAGAAGTTTTAGGTGTATATGATGGATGTGTATAGGTAAAATTATTAGCATTTTTAGCTATACCATCCAATTTAACCTTATCGGCAGAACTCATTAAACCAGGATCTGTTGCGGTTACTAAAGTATACGTAGTATCAGTATTAGCTCCTGGTATTCCTAATGCAGTAATGTCAGATTTAGTAACAGATGATACATCGCTTACATGTCCTGTGTCGTCTACTGTTATTTTATATAGACCATTGCTTCTTTTAGTATATTTAGGATGTATATATTTACTTCCAGTAATGACTTCTTCCCATGTTTTGTTTCCTTTATATTCATATGTCTTTTTGGTATTGGTTACATAAACATGCATACCTTCCCAAGCAGCGTTAATAGTAACAAGCTCGTCTCTTTCCGCTATAGTATCTACTCTATTTCTAACGTCAAGTGGGACTTCCGCTTGTAATTTAAAGCCGCCTGCCATAGCAATTCCTTTTCTATTAGAAAATCCCATATTAGCAAAGCTCCTTTTATCTTTTATTAATATAAAATATTTATATTATTTATAAGTTTGCCATACTTAATACCTCGGCTTTTGTATTATATAGTATCCCGAAACAATTAAATAATTCGAAAGGAGGTACAGATATGGGTAGATTTCAAAATACTCAATATGTAGACACTGTAAATAATATCACAGATGCTATGGTTTCTTTCTTAGATAACCCGTATTATAATAATATAGATAAGCATCCATGGACCTGTGATTATCTTCACATAAATAAAAATTTTACTACTCTTGATGAAGGTTCTCAGCAAGAGTATGCTTTTAAAGGACAAAATTCTCCAATAAGATATGATTTAATAAAGAATTTTGTATTATTTGGTCCTGGAAATAGAATAGAAGTAAACTTAAATAAAGAAGAGTTTGGTGTATCAGGAGATATAATAGAAGGAGAATTCTATGTATTACCAGATACTATTATACCATATCCTGGTGATGTATTTAGATTATATAATATTAAACAAGACTATTGTTTATTTAAAGTAACTGCAGTAAATAGAGATACTTTAAAAAATAATAAAAACTTTTATAGAATAAACTATAAACTTGAAACTACTCAAGAATCTAGGTATCAAGAAATAAGAACTCGTATAGTAAATAACTATACATTTATTTTGGATAATCTTGATACTGAATATAGTATGATAATGCAAGATGATGCTTATAATGCTATAAATGAATTAGATAATCTTTCTATTAAATTAAAAGATTATTTTCAAGCATTATTTTATTCATCTAGAGTGCAAACTTTCATTTATAAATATATAAATGATAATCCTTTGTATGATTTCTTTATGATAGAATTTATAAAGAAAAATAATTTATTAAAATATGCTTCAGATTATATTCACGTATGTCATCAAATGAGACCACCATCTAAATTCCCTATAGTATATAATAATACTTTCTTTAGATGCTTAGAATTAAAAGATTTAGAGCATATAAGAAAATATACTTATAGAGGTTTTCCTATTCATATAGATGATAGTAGGTCTATCTTTGTAACTAGACAGGAAGAATATTATTATGTCTGCTACGATTGTTACGAAGCTCAGAAGTGTACTATCCCATCATTTAGAGATGACTTAATTTATAATATTGAAAATAATATTAAATACACTGAATGTAAATATACTATATTTAATATAGTAATTAAGTATTTTAATAATGAAGAAATTACTAAAGAAGATATAGAAGCTTTTGACTGTATAGGATGGGATGCTTGTATAGAGTTATTCTATGGTATTCCGATTATAATATTCTGTATAGAAAAATATATAGATGATAAAGCAAAAAATAAAGAAGAATGTAAGTGTATGAACTTTGATCTATCCAAAAAGTGTATAAAGGATCAAGACCAGTATACAATCAAAGCCTGAACATATAGTTAATTTAAGAATTAAGGAGATATTGATATGAGTAACCTTAATAAATTACTAGCATATTCTATGTGCGAAGAGATGGAGCATAATCTCTTTAATGATGAAGAATGCGTAGCAACAGACATTATCGGTGATATAGAAGATGAACCGGATGGTGATAAATCTATATTGTACGATAATGATAACGAATAATATCCAAGGAGGTATTTTGAAATGACAACTAAAGAATTTGAAGAGATGTTCGGACAGAGTTTCTCAATAGATGTAGATAATACATTTGATAAAGCAATTGCTGCAGAAGAAGTAGACGATGATGAAGATGGTGAATGTATCGATACAGTACAGAAAGAATCTTCATTAGGTTTATCTTTCGGATCAGTACTAGAAGATTCTGGAGATACAGAATTTAACATGTTTGATGAATCTTCAAATGATTTTAATTTATCATTTGGCAGAAAAAATCAGTCTAAATCATTAGAAGAATCTAGTGATTTTAATTTATCTTTTATGAACGAATCTTCTGATGAAGTAGAAGATGATCTCTATGTAGGTAACGAAGATTTTGATTCTCAGTTTGATCTTATGACAGACGAAGATGATGGATTAGATGTTGCTAGTGACTGTGGAGATGCAGAATACATCGACGATGATGACGAAGATGGTGAATGCATCGACTTAGTAGAAGAAAAATAAATATAAGGAGAAGAGTGTTTAAACATGGACAGATTAACTTGTAATTTAAGAAACGTAAAAAGACCTATCAGAGGATTATTTGTAGGTAAAACAATAGTAAGAGATGAATTAGGAGTAGAAATTCCTCTTCGTATCTATTCAAGAATTAAAAGAGACTGTAATGTATTTGCAGTAATAGATGGAAAAGAATATATTATTCCTACAGAAGCAGAGTTCAAAAAGCTTCTTTTAAAAGCTGATACTAAAAAAGCTAGAGGTCTTACAAAGCCAATCATGTATGTAGCTGATTCTAAAGAAGAAAGAGAAATACTTAATGTTACAGAAGAACCTGTATCCAGTATTCCTCATGTATATTCAGCTCCTAATGGTGTATGTCTTCCGCATCTTATGACAGAAGATGAAAATGGCACTCTTGTAGATACAGGAATACCTGTAGAAGGATCAGATGGCGTTATTACAACAGCATCTGCAGAGGTTCCAGTAGAAGTAACAGAAGAGCCTGAAGCAGTCGAAGAAGAAACTAATGTAGAAGAATCTACAGAAGAAACTGCTGCAAATCATCAACAGAATAGTAGAAATAGAAAAAATAAAAATAGAAGATAAATAAAAATCCCGTATATCTATATAGATATACGGGATATATTTTAATTGCAATTAATAATACAAATGTAAGTTAATATCTCTTCACCAATATAATCTGATAATACAGATTTATCTAATAGAATACCATCTACATTAGGTTCATCATATGAAATGATTCTAAAATCTGATGATAATACAGTGGCAATAATTGACAGGATTTCATTGTCAATTTTGGTATCGTTTTCCATATAATTTGATTTAGCTAACGCATAAATCTTACTAGATTTAAGCTTTTCTAGTTCTTTCTTATTGATACTTTTTCTTTCTACAATCTTTTCGATCTTGCTACTAATAATAAATGGCATTGCTATTAATCCATTTGCTTGCAACATTCTTTTTGCAGCAATGATAAGTTTTACATAATCTCTCTTATTAATATTTGCAATTGTAATTGGATCTCCAAAATATTTATCAAATAAATTGAATACCAACTTTTTTTGGAATTGATTAATTATATTTCCTTCAACATCGGATAATCTTGTAATATAATAATCAATCTCGTTATCATCAAATGGACCAAACATTAAATCTATTTTTCTCATGCTTTCTTCTGCCGCTGTTTTATTGAGTAGATATAATTGGTCGTCTGATTTAATCATATAAGCTTCAAATTTATCAAATGCTGAGTTATTCTCTGCATCTCTCTTAGCACTTGATAATGATACATAATCGTATTCATATCCAATATCAATTACTTGGAATCCGTTTGATTGTTTGATTGATACATAATTGAATAAGATATTATTTTTATCATAAGTATACTTTGGTGCAATATTTAATAAAATATTTTGTACGCTTACTAATGTTTGAGTTGTAGGGGATTTACCTCTAATAGGCTGCATATCCCATAATACTTTTTCTCTGTGGAAACTCTGATTAACGTTAGATAAGCATGTCTCATATAATTTATTATATATATCAATATGCTTATCTAGATGAATAATCTTATCAAATATCTCTAACAGAAAATTATTTGCATCTGAAACAATTTTGTGTACGAAGATATAATGCGTAATTAATGGAATAATCATATTTTGTAATAATGAATACCACATCAATAACTTACTATGTCTATCCTTATAAGTTAAGGATGGATTTTTTACATTCTTATATTTCTTAGAATCCAAATCAAGTAGATAATTATCTTCATTCATTAATTGAGCTTTATTCATTATTGATGGAGTAATTATGTACTTGAATAAATCGTTTATAAACATTTCTTTATTATAATCGATAAATCTATCTATAACCAATTTTATCCTAAGCATTCCAGATAAAAGTTCATGATCTCGATCATAAAATTTCTCGAAATAATTGATATATTGCGGTAAATGATATACCATCTCTTTACCATTATAGCATCTTTTTGAAGTTAATATAAAACTATTTAATGCATTTTCTGCTTGTCCGTCATCTACACAAAGATTAAAAATCTTCGTCAACGGAACGTACAAAAATCCCTTACAAGACGTAACTAATACATCTTCTGCATTAGGAATCCATAAATCTACATATTCCCAATCTGGTGGTAATGGTCTTTTATAAGTAGGATCGTCAGCATGATAAACTGCTGGATTGTATAACTCATCAGATGTCCCTTTATGTTTATCCAATGGATTATTTAAATATAACGGATTTTCTCTTTTCTTAGCTATCTCTTCTGCGAGTGTCAATGGTTCTTGATCTTTATTCATTTTGTCCTGCCTCCTGCTTTTCGAAACTTTTAATACTTGTACGTACCACCTCCCTTAATATAATACATACAAGTAGTCATGTTAATAATATGTAATTGATTAAGTATTTTTCTATTCTTAATGGTTCTGAATGTCATTTTGTAAGTTCTGAATGTATGAATTGTATATTATCTTATTGATAGTATGGGTTCAGAGTGCTTCTGAACAAGAAAAGTCACTAGCATCATTTTATATATTTTCTATCTTCAGAGTATTATGAGTTTAATACTATCTAAACTTTAGAGAAGATAAGGAGAATACAAAATGATGAATTTCAAAGGTACAGTAATTAGAAGCTATGATGAGGACGACGACGATATTATTCTGGTTTATTTAGATTGATAATCATAGCACAAAATCACAAAGAAAGAGGAGTACGTAATATTGGTACTCCTCTAATTTCCAGCAATTTATTCGTTTTAATGTACTTGATAAGAAATTCATGCGATGTATTACTCTAAAATCTTTTTAATATACATAAGATGAAGCCGAACTTAATCGGCGAATCTAAAATCATCTTAATCTTCGATCTCAGTGCGTTGCTTAATTGCAACGGTCACCCCCACCTTATTTCTTGTAAATTTTTCTTATTTTTATATTCTATCATTTCCATCTCTCCGCATAATACATATTTGGATTAGATTGATATAAGGCTTCTTCTCTTAAAGATCTCATACCAAGAAATCTATCTTTCATTTCAGTAATGCAATCGTATGACACTATTTGTCCATTTATAAAAAGTTTTCTACCATGTTCTTGATAAAAAGTATCATTCGGATTTGGTAACTCTATATACCATCGGTCTGATTTTACTATATAAAAAGGCTTTGGTTCATTATCTCGATATTCCCAGGATTCTTTATTTACAGATAAAAACCCTTTCATCGGTTCATGTTTACATGATAGTACTTTTAAAGCGCTACTTTTGTTTACTAATTTTGATAATTGTTTCATTTTTCAAGACTCCTAAAGGTGATATTTAATATTTTCGATTTAATAGTTACTTACTTCTTGTCAACTCTTTGAGAAAAATATTATATTTCTCGAATTTCTGTACTATTGCGCAATAAGTACCTTGTCCGTTCTTGTTCGTCGGCTTCTTCTTGTAAAGTAAAAGCTCTATGATACCGAGTTTTCATCGTGTTTGACATAAATCGGTTACTTTCCATAACACCATTCACAAATATTTTTCTTGCGCATGTATACGTATCACGAATAGAGCGTTGTATTTTTGGTAGGCCCTTTAATTTGTTAGTATATTCTTGTCCATTACGTATAGATTTAAAGCTTAAACGAATAATAGAAATCCTATCTATACACATTGATTTATCACAACGTACTTTTCGCAAACTGTCCGGTTTCTGTGAGTTATTCATTAACATATCCAATTTACAATTCACTCCTTTTTATATCATAACATAGTCTCCAGATTCTTGTATTTTTACTTCTTCCGCAAGAGTAAGCGGACAGAAAAAACTACGGTCTAAATGATACATATAATCATAATGTACTAATTTACCATTATTAAATATTTTTCTAGCACCTGCGGCAAAATTTTTCACATCATCTTCATCTATAGCAGGCAATTTTATTTTCCATCTGTCATCATCTACTAGATAGAATGGTTTTATTCTGCTATCATCTAATTCATATGATTCTATATGATAAACCTCTGTACATTCGTATAGTGTTTTAACGTCTGCTACCATAGCATATATTGAATCACATTTGAAGGCTAATTCGGTCAATGTTTTCATGTATTATCACCTCTAAATTTTATAGTTTTTTGTTTATTAGATAATATGCTTATAGGTAATATAGTTTTATTGTCCTTCAAAAGTCCGCCTAAAAATACTTTATTAGCACAATATTCTCCCTTATTCCTAAATGAACACTTATAAGGTAATAAATGTATAGGTTGAAATATTTTAAATTCAGAAATAGGCATAGGACGACCATATCCTATACCATCATCAAATGTAGTATAATAAGCTTCTTGTACGCTGCATTTATATCTAGATTTATATATTAAAGGTCATAGTTTATAAGTTAGATTTTTTATAGTATCTGTATTATTACATTCTGCTAACTTTTTTAGTGTTTTCATATGTCAATACCTCCTTCCAAACACTTTACGCTTTAAAGGAATTTGATAATGAACAGCTTTATCTATCAGTCTCATATAGATTTTTGTAACTGCTTTTCTCTCTAATGAACGCTGCCGATATATTTTTCTTTTGGCAAACCGCATCCCGACAAGAAGCAAAAAGATGTCATCTGTATTATTGTATTTTTCAAACATAGTTAAAGTAAATAACGAATTCGGTTTCTCTGTTTCTTTTAATTTTTTCGGTTTACTACTCAATTTAAACATAGATGAGTAGTCCTTTAAATTTATTGACATATCTATCCTCCAAATAAGAGAGTATCTTTAAAGATACTCTCTTATATAATTATAACTCTTCATAAAGTTTGCTAGGCTGTATATCGGAATTATTTAAGTATTTACCTTCATAATTAATCGGATCTCCATCTATAGTATGATAATATAACTGCCCAATTTCTACATCTGGATAGATAACTAGTGGTTGAATTACATAGATTTCTAATGTCCAGAATCCTTTAAAGCCACAATCTCCAAATCCAGCAGTTACATGTATACCCATACCTAATCTTCCAATAGAAGATCTTCCTTCAAGCATTGGTACATAATTAAACGTTTCCGTATATTCATTAGTTCTACCAAGATATAATTTTCCAGGTTCTAATACTAATCCAGATTTAGGAATAATTATTTTCTTAGCAGTATTATGTGCTTTCATGTCTAATATATAAGAATCATAAACCATTAATTCTTTATGTAAAGATACATTATAAGAATTAGGATTTAATCTATCTTCTTTAAAAGGGGTGATTACAATATCCCCTTTTCTTATTGCTTCTTCTATTTTATTTTTACCTAAAATCATTTTATTACTGTATCCTTTCCTTTAATAAATATTGGTGTTATATCATGTACTTGGAAACCAGATGCTCCAGGATGTCCACCGCCTCCCATAAATTCAGAAATCGGAAGTGTGTCAATCTTTGCAGAATATAATGAATTGATCCAAGTATCACCGATAAAATACATCATAGCACAAATATCGTATTTATTAATATTATCTCCGAATGTTGTACTATTTCCTCTACCGTTAAATACTAAGCAAGTATAAGTTTTATTTTCAAATTTAATATTTACTTCAAAAGCCATCTCAATCATTTGCTGTTTATTTAATGATTCATTAAATTTCAAAATATTTTTACCGGCAGTTATGCATTTCTCAGTATAAGCAGTTATAAAAGACAAAGTAGCATCCATGAATGGATCAGCTAAGTTACAAAATGCAGTATTTGTAGGGTCGTTAAGAAGTGCTATACATCCTAAATTAAATTCTGTATCATATTCTTTATCGTGCTTCCACGTGTCCCAAGAATCCACATATTCGATAAACTCGTTTCTAATAGATTCCTTGTCAAATTTATAAACCCCATCATTTATAAGTTTTACTAAAGTAGATAATTTATCATAATATTCTTCTAATGTATACACATAACTCATTTTATAGAAAGCTTTGCAGAATAAATATGATATGGCTGCTCCACAAATATCTGTATTAATAACCTTACTAATTTTATTTAATGGATATTGATCTATAAACTTATAAGAAGTTTTGTGATGATCTAGCCAAAATACATGTTTATCTTCTTCATCTTTCCATAAATCTAAGCATAATCCTCTAAGTCTAGCGATATTGTCTTTATTAGATAAAGAATAATCTACTAAGAAGATAATGTCATCTTCTTTTACTTTATGAAAATCCAATGGAGTTTCATAATTATATAATCTGTAGCATAATCTAGTGTGAAATAATAATGGAGCACACAACCCATGAAATATACAAGCTCCTGCTGTGATACCGTCAGTATCTCCATGATGATAGATGTGAATTGTTGGCATATAAAAGTCCTCCTTAAATATATTATAATAAAGTATTAAATTAAATAAAAACGGATATACTTGATCAAGTATATCCGTATTATTTTAATGATAAACACACGTAGATCTATACTTATATAAGCTAGACATAGGGGTCACATGCTTTCCTAGTCTATAGCTTTCAGTACGCAAATCGTACGCATCGTTCAAATCACACAATTCGGGAATAGAAAGTTTTCTTTTCCCAAACATCTTTATATATTTGATGTCACGCGTTTTCCCATAGTATTTTACTTGAGGGTCAAATCCAGTAATATTACTTCTAGCTCTTTTTATATAAGAAAATACTGAATTATGATGAACTTTACATGACGCTAAAGTTTTCCTACTCTTTTTATATTTTAAAAGTTTAAGTCTAGGCATTATATCTCCTCTTTGCGTTATGTGCATAAATTCCTAAGTGTTTTATAAATTTCATGGGTGGTATTTTAGATCTACTTGCAACATATTTTAATTTGTATAAGTGAGCAAATGATGTAAGAGTAATATCATCATCATCTTTTCCGCAATCATTGCCTTTTCTACTGATTGGTGGAATAATACGCATGTATCCGTCTTGATATATTACTCTCGTGTGGTCTTCGTTCATATTAGTTAGATTCTTAGCCATTGCAAATACATGTAGCCGTTTACAATGATCAAAATATGACAAATCAAGTTTTCGTTTTCTTGATAATTCAGCATTATGCTTTAATGTATTTCTCATATTATTCCCCGTATGTATGATCAGAATCCAATTCCTGATCTGGATCTGGTTTAGTAGCTTCATCAGACATAGATATCTTTTCTATGTCTAATATATCCCTTAATAAAATGCTTATCACTTCACTATTAAAATCTTTAGACGAATCTAATATAATCATTCCAGTAGCAGTACAAGAACTACAACTGCAGCATCCATATGTACAACTTCCATTAGTATCGTAAGCTTTTACAGGAAGAATGTCTTTGATAGTTCCATTCTTTGTAAGTTTCTCTCCATTGCTTCTGTATGTAACTATTACATTATCATCTTTAGATAAAGTCATGTGTTTCTCTGATTTATCATCAAAATATAAATTTATTTCTGTGGTATAAATAACTTTAGAATCGTTTTGAACTAATAAAGCCATAATTAATAACCTCCTTAAGATTTTATAATTTAGTTACCAAAACGTATTATTAGCACGCTTCGATAAATTAACTACTTTTCTTCTTCTATCTAGCTCAATTAAATTTGTTCGATTTTTTCTTTTCTTTGATTTAAGGTATACGTAATTTAAGTTTGCTGTAATATCGTATGGTGATATGTAATGATGCGTTTCTACATTATTTTTATTATGGATTGTAGTTGTAGTAGTTTTAAATCCATCTATTTTACGTATTTGAAAAATTCTGTCTTTATCGAAATTTGCAATCGAAAGGCGTTCATATGTATATTGAAAAACTGAAATTTTCTTAGATAAAATTCTTGATAAAGGTATAGTATGTCTTGTTATATATTTTAAACTTCTCATTTATTTTACCTTCTTATTTGATATATTTCTTAAAGCATGTCTACGTTTATACCGCCTACTTCTATCTCTGCCTGGTAAAGATATATCTTTCACTTTTCTATCACGGTCAAATTGCTTTAAATTCATCATCACCATAGTAAAATTTATGACAACACAAGAAAATTCATGCCATCTTTTCCTTTTACCATATTTGTCTTTATATTTAGATTGGTATCTATGGTATTCGTTGTTTGGACGTATTTCAAAAGAATAGTACATTGTATTTTTGGATTTCCAAAATCTTATCTCATTTTTAGGTACCAGCCTTAAGTAAGGTAATTGCTTGGTTTTATTTTTAAATACAATATGCCTTAAAGTATTTCTTTTTGAATTCCTATAAAATTCTCTCATATTTTTCACCTCATTTTCATAAAAAATACTGATATACCAATTCGGTATATCAGTAATATAATATATAAATTATTTTGAGGTTGAACCTATTCCACCAATTCTTTCACCATCAGCTTTATCATCTTCTGTTGTTTCATATTTCATAAAGATACCTTGTGCTACAGCTTTATGAGATTCTGTTACATAATGATACACCCCATTATTTGTTAAAGATATAATGATATCTCCTTCATTATTAGTATTATTATAATAGTCAGAATCTATAATTCCAGTAGTATTAGTTATACATAAATCATGTTTAATACCTAAACTACTTCTAATATGTACTTGGAGTACAACTCCTTCTGGCATTTTAGCTTTAATGCCTGTTGGAAATTTTACTTTCTTATCCGGATTAATATTAATTTCAAATGGACAATTAAAATCGTATCCAGCAGATCCTTTTGTTTTTCTTGTTGGTACTTCAATTCTATTATAAATATTTTTTAAATAATCACTAAAACTAGGATAATCAGTATCCCATACAACTCTCTGATCTATATCGCATGATAATGCGTCTTTTAAAAATGTCCCAAATGATACTTTCTCGAATTTAATGTCTTTCATAATTACTTTCTCCTTTTATTATTTTATCTAAATGTCTTACTAAAGATAAAAATATATCCCATATATCATTTAAGATATATGGGATATATTTTGTGTTGACTAACAGGACTTAATAATATTTTTCGCAGAAATCAGTTTATCTTCTACTGATTATAAAAAAGTTATATAGTTTATTATTTTTTACATAAATATTGTAAATTATTGAATATATAATCGTTGCTACCAATATTTCCTTTTTCATCTAATATATAGGTTTTTATAAATCCTGATATATATTGTGCTTCACAAGCATTAGCGCACTTGGTTATATCATTAAAATCTGGATCCGTCTCAAGAGTACCGATCCATTTATCATAATTATCGTATATAGTTTTTATAAGTTTATTATCAGATCCTCTTTCATAATATCTTTCGATCATTATGGGCTTATTATCCATAGGAGGATATAATAAGAAAAAGTATATATTGTTTTCTATTAATGCTCTTAATACTGGTTCATGTGTAGATACAAAAATAAAATCTACTTTACCAATAAGACTTTTAATATGCTCTATGTAGTTATTTGGAAACTCTGGATTTCTGATCTTGTTTCCTTCTTCATCAATAGTCCAACTAAATTGACTACTATCCGAATCCGATACAGTAAATCCATTACAATTATTCTTGTAAAAGGTCTTTCCCATTCCTGGAAATGCTGCTATTACAATAGTTTTGTTTTTAAGTTTAACTTCTAACATTTTATTTTCCTCCTTTTATTAAAAAAATAAAGAGGGGGTTTAAATCCCCCTCTTTATTTATTCTTTATCAGTAGTATCGGTAGCTTCAGATTCATTATTGAAAAGAGCATTTTCGATTCTTTCTAACCTATCTTCAATACCATTAGAAGTCTTTATTTTATTATGTGCATTATAAGCTCTCGCTTCAAATACAGCTTGCTGCATTTCATCTACTACTGAAACTGCATTATTGTATAATTTATTCAATACATTACCTTCATCGTTATTGATAGCTTCAGATACTTCTACATCCTGTACAACTTCTTCTTTTGGTTCTTCTTCTTTAATCTGTGTGTCTTCTGGAATATCAGATTTATTCTCAATTTTCTTAAGAATAAGATTCTGTAATCTAGACTGATTAATAGTCTGAAGACCAAGCTTATTTACTACTGTATCTCTGATATCTTCGATATCTTTCTGATTTAAATCGAAAGATTTGCACATAGCATCAATACGTTTTGCAGATAATTCTTTGACTTCTACTCTAAGATCGAATCTTCCATCTCTCTTAACAGCTTCATCAAGATTATCTACATAGTTCGTTGTAGCTACGAAGATAACGTTTGTTGGTGATGATGTAGAATCAAGGAACTGTAATAATTTATTGATAATTTTCTTATCTTCTTTATCACTATCCTTTCTATCTCTTGATTTAACTACAGCATCAATATCTTCCATAAGTACTACGTACTTTTCTTTATCTGCATTGATAGATTCTACTAATGCATTTACATCAAGCGTAGCAAATGATGCCATATCAATTGATACTACATCATAATTGTAATAAGTAGCAATCGCTGTTACTAATGATGATTTACCAGTTCCAGGTGCTCCGTATAATAAGATACCTGTTTTATATAACAGAGATCTATCTTTATATACAGGCTCATTTGATAAGAATTTATCAAGATGATTTGTAATCTGTTCTGCTACATTATCATCAAAGAATAAAGTTTCTAATGGTCTTGTATGAAGATCAGATGACATTACATTGAAATACAACGCATCTTTATCATCTCTACTATATCCACCACCTGTTCCAGAAACTTTGTAATTCGTTAAGTATTTTGACCCAGTATCATTGATTTCATGAGCCAATCTTCTTGCATATTTCAGCATATGTTTTCCAAAGATATAAATGTATAAGAATTTAGGCTGCTGTTCCTGATTTCTGCTATCTCCATTACCAGTCCCTTCATATCTTGATGGACCTGCATTTACATAGAAGAATGTGTCTTTCTCAATTTTGCATACAAATTTCTTATCAATGATATATCTCTGTGAAGGCATAGATTTATTATCCTTATTTCTGTCTAATAAGGACTGTGGATTGGAAACATGTTTGTCAAACTTCTTATCATATTTCTCAATCCATTTAAACGCTTTATCAAATTCTGCAGAAGTGAGATTAAATTCGATTCCAAATTTGTTCTTCACCCATTCCATTCCGCCACCAATAATATATTCACTGGCTAAGTTTCTCAGTGAATACGGATTGGTGAACTCTCTAAACATTCTTTCATATTCTTTCTTGCTGTTACTCATTTAAGTTTCCTCCTAAAATTTATATATTGTATTGTAACTTACACGTTAATAATATACCATTAAATGTTATTTTATTCTTAATCATACGGATGATCATTTGAATAATCTATAAGAGCTTTTATTTTAGATATCGATGGTACATCAATATCTTTGCATTCTTCTTTCAAAGTATAACTTTTTAATTTCATTTTAAGACTAACCTCGTTTCCTACAATAGATCGTTCTTCAAGTGTGCGTGATAAGTATCTATTTGCACAGGTCAATCTCGATAGATTTCTTGTTCTAAATCCTTTGAAAAACGTTAAACAAGAATCAAACTTATCAAACATTTCACATTTCAATCTTATTCTGAATTCGCTGTTGTTTGATCTTGTTCCATACGACAATGATTTTTTCATTTTATCTCCTTATCTATAATCCTCGATACTAACATTTTCTATTATTTTACGTATTCCAGATAATCCTATTGATTTTGTATATAAAGATCTCCCCTTTAAAGAAATTGATCTTTTAATCGCTCTGTATCTTAGTGGACCAATAGCACATCTTCTAACATATCTCTTTCTAGCAAAATGATCAATGGTACGTATTCCAGAAGTATCGTGAGCATATATAGGATAATATTTTATGCATTCTTTATAATAACTAATCGGGATTGTAACTTTTTCTATCTCTATATGTTTTATAGTCAACTCGTGGTCTTTACGTTTAACTGAGGAACATAATCCTTTTTTCATTTTACTCCTCCTTAGCAAAAATAATCAGGATTTATTTTGGCTTTACTATCGACTTGCCTAATAAATTTAAAAGACGGAACATTACAAGATTCTTCTTTTAATGAATATATTTTATAATGATCTTTAGTTTTTGATATCGGCCATGCCGTTTTCGCATTCATTTTCTTTAAAGGACTTGCAAATTTGCGACTCTTTTCTTTTATATTTATAGATAATTTATAAATATTTTTTCTTAAAGTTCTTTCTTTCTGTTCAAAATTATCATCTACTACAAATTTATACTCAACAAAAACTCCTCCATTTCTCTTTACAAATAATTGTGGCAATCCCTTAATCATTATTGTACCTCCTATTATAATCTATAACCATTTTAAAATATTTGGAATAATTTGATAAATTGAGTGATCCTGATTTAGAAATCTTACTAAATGGGTATATTTTTACTGTTTTCGATAAAGGCATCTTGTTATTTTTAAATTTTTTAAATCGATGTATAATCGGTAACCCCATACATTCTCTTCGAATATCTGTCGAAGAATAACGCATTGTACAAGCTTTTTCCGATATACATATCATGTTCAACCTTTTATCGTCTGCATTATTAAATTCTAAATACTCTTTCATCTTATTTTCACATCCTTTTATTCTGAACTATACTAATGCGAGTCATATGTATCTTCTCGCGTAATGTCGGAATTTCAAAATCTTCATTAAAATAAGCTATTTTGGCTAATCTTGTACTTTCTATTCTTCTTGCTATAGCTCTAATATTACGGCGGTGATTGCATCTATATGCAATACTATTTACAATAGAGCATTTCCATATATTATTGGATCTTGCTTTCAAAGTTTGTTTTTTCTTTTGGTACGTATTCTGATTAGATGATTTATAAGAACTCATCGATCTAGCAGATGCCATTATTAATTCCCTCCTTTCATCAATAGAATAATATACATCTATACGAAATATTTCGTATAGATGTATAAAAATTATTTATTTGCTAAACTTATTGTCAATGCATAATATTTTAATATAGATTTAAAATAAGATATCTTAGTAGCTAATCTAGATTTTCTCTTTCTATAATTAGGAGAATTTTCATCTAGCCATTTCTCTATAATTTCTTTCTCTCTAATAATATTTGGGTTCTTAGTATTAGGTTTAGGAGTTATAGATTTGGCTATAAACTCAAGCCCAGTTACAGATTTATTCTCTGAATTAGCCATATACTCAGAAACCATAATTCTTAACAATTCTTTCACTTCCATTAAGTTCTGAGGATCATCTTGTATTCCTTCTATTATACTCTTTATTTCATCTGTCTTTACATTAGCATCTTTGCATTTCTTACAAATGGATAAGTCTACTCCATGAGTAGTAATCTTATTCATAGCATTTTCTACATATCCTTCAGCCTTAATAGAATCATTCTCTGCTAATCTAAAATTATCCTGTTCGTAAGAATCACTATCATAAGATAAATAAGCGTCACTATTCTGATATACATCTTTAAATACTGCTACTATATTACCTAAGAATGATTTAATTCTTCCATGTAACTGCTGTACAATATCCGCTATATCTTCATCATCAGCGTCATCATTGCATAATTTCTTTTCATATGTATCTAACCATGTTCTACATATACTCTTTATAGCTCCGAATACAGTACCTTCTCTTTTTAAATCAAATTTTTGAGACAATACATTATTTACTACATACTCAAGTATATGTCTTTTTGGTGGATAAATAAATTTTTGTGAATGAATAGACGGATAAAAGTTACCACTAAATGCTAAATATATAGAAGATATTTCAGCACGTTTTCTATCATTATGTTTTAAAAAATGTCTTATTACCATCATTTGTGTTGGCACTAATGGTACTTTCATGCATCTTGGATTAAAGTTCATATCCCAATAATAAGTTTTACTTAATATACTTTCTACATCTTTAGGATTTATATTTAAAGCCAAAAAATAATTATTGGTGTCTTCTGCAGTAAATAATATCCTCGCTTGAGGAATTGTATCGTAGATATCTGCAGATCTCGCTTGAAAGAATTTAGACAAAAAATTAATATATTTAGTTTGATTCTTTGAAATAGCACTAGATACTATTGGATATAGTTCTGGTACTATAATTGACGTAATTTTGGGCATAATGTCTCTACCACCTTTAATGAAGTTTATTACTCCATTGTTTTTGGTGGTAGAGAATTTTTATTTTGAAATTATGATATTTTTATATTCTCGATTTTATTTAATTTTGGTGACGTTTTGGCATTTTTGATTTTATTTAGTCTCTATGATATATTTACAAAAATAATTTTATTTAATTTTCCTGGTGTTTTGTTAGTTATAATTTTATTTTGGTATATGATATTTGATATCTTTTGATTTTTATTACCATTGATATTTTATGATTTCTGATTTTTATTTCTGTTCATTGATCTTTTACCAACTGTGAATCACTTAGCATATTATGATATTTATGTGTTTCTGGTTTATTTAACTTGTTTGATGTTTTCAGTTGTCTGATTTTACTTTGATAATATGATATTTAATCTCTCTCGGTTTATTTTTAAACTATGATGTTTTTATCTATGTGATTTTATTTGAATAATATGATATATTTCGGAGATTAATTTATTCACGAAGCATGATATTTATATTAATTTGATTTATTGTTTCTACTTGATACTTTTGAGCCTTCGATTTATTCTTGTTTTATGATATTTTCAATATGATGATTTTACTTTCATCAAATGATATTTAAGTGTAATTGGTTTATTTGTATTACATGATATTTTCGCTCAAATGAATTATTCTTTTGGAAATGATATTTTTCCGACTGTGAATCACTTTGTAAGTATGATATTTATGTGTTTCTGGTTTATTATTAAAGAATGATGTTTATACTTTTTTAATTTTACTTCAGTAATATGATATATATACTTTGATGGTTTATTTGTATCATACGATATTTTTCTCTATCTGATTTTATTTAAATCCTATGATATATTTTATTTGCTAATTTATTTTGTCGGTATGATATTTCGAGATTTTTAATTTTTTCACTATCATTGATGATTTTATAATTTATGAATTGCTTACATTCTCTGATATTTTTATCAATATGAGTTACTCCATAAATATGACATTTAGGAATATATGGTTTATCATTGAATCATGATGTTTAAGCTTTTTGATTTTACTCTAACAATGTGATATTTATACGCTTTGGGTTTATTTATATCCACTTGATATTTCGAGATTTTTAATTTGCTTAAGGACAATGATACTTTTTCGTTTTCGGCTTATTATTACCCTACGATATATCAATTTCATTAATTTATTAGCGTTAGATGATATATTAGATACATTAATTTATTGGTGTTATATGATACTTTTTTAAGCATAATTTTACTTTTGCAATTTGATATTTAAAAATCCCCTGGTTTATTAAATTCTTTTGATATTTTTGTCGAAATAATTTACTTGCTCTTTTTGATATTTATTAATATTTGGTTTATTATTATATATTGATATTTTCACAGCGAATAATTTTACTTTTTCAATCTGATATTTAAAATTTTCTGGTTTATTTATCCTATATGATATTTTTTACATATTAATTTAAATCAGAGACAGGTAACTTACCTATCTCTGATATATTTTATTTATCCATTATATTTTGGATATTCCGCTCTCTTATCTGGTTTAAATGTAAGTTCTGTTTCAAACGGTACTTCTGGTTTGATATAGTCTACATGACCGAGTCTAGAGATTGGGAATACCATTGGCGGAAGTTCTCCATTTTCATAAATATACATTGCTTCAAATACATGCTCTACAAAGATCTTTACTGTCCATCTCTTCGCTCTTGCTATAGTTTTTAGCTCTAAGAGCTTTTGCAGCCTGGTCTTTGTATTCCAGGTTTTCGTTTTTACGTGTTTCATATTCCTTTCTTTCTTTGTATAACTCTCCATACATAGAACCTCTATTAGATACTTTAACGAAAGACTCTCCAATCTTCCACATAAGCACTTTCAGTTTAATATTGTATGGAGGCTTAGATAAATAAGAGATTAAGGATTTCTTAGTAATAAATCCATCATATTTATCTTCCTCTTTATTAATAGTAGCTGATTTAATCATATTATTGATCTTTCTTCTACCATTAAGTTTTGTGTACAGGTTGCTCATGATTACATGGGTGATAATATTCTTATCAGATAAATTGATAATATAGTCAACGAAATGATCTACACTAAATGGTTCTTCCATATTAATTACACCGAGATATGTTTCGTATGTATCCATATGAAGAATTTCATCTTCAATAGATTCATATTCTACTTCTGTATCATCAATCTCTTCTCTCTGATTAAGCTGCTTATAGGAACGTAAATCTTCATCAACAATTTTTCTAGCTAATAATATAAGCTTAGATAATTCTTTATTAGGCATTTTACTGATTACATATTCCTTGATTGCATTTTCATCATATAAGAGATTTTCTGCTAAAGATTTATCAATATCAATATCAAGTTCTTCGCAAGCTGCAGCGAATCCTTTGTTTCTAATATCTCTAATAGCCATTAAATCTTTAACAATATTGGTTGCTTTCTCTTTGCCTAACCATGGATTATTATTGTCATTTAACTCTGCATATGACCAGAAGTTACCTGCAGAATTAACTCCATCCACATTAAAATATGCATATAAGCAAGAACTGATTACTGGTCCAATACCTTTGTTTCGTTTTAACCATCTAGTTACTGGATTAGTATCAGAATATGCTTCAAGCATAGCTTTGGTATTATCTTCAATATTTCTAAGCTGTAATAAGTTCCATTTCATAATAGATACATTGTCAGGATTATCATTATTATCGTATCCCTGATTTAATGATCTTACCTGATTCTCTGTACCAATTCTGAAATCCTGAATCTGATAATAAAAATCTACTAATGATTTGACCTCGTTATAATTAAGTGTCACTACAGTTTTCTTAAGGTCTTTAGACATTTTTCCAAGACCTATAACATTCTGCTTAAGTACACCATCTTCCATTTCCGCATCAGGCTCAAACTCTTCGATATCTTCTTCTGTCGCTTTTTCAAACTTTAATACTTTCTTTTCTTTCTTAGGCTCTTCATTCTTTTCTTCTTTATCATTCTTTTTAGTAGTTCCGGAAGTCTTTGTATTCTTTTCGTTAATAATTTCTTCAACAATTTTCAAAGATTCTAAATCTCCCATACCTATAAAATATGACCTAGCATCCTCTAAAGTTTTCATTCTACTTCTTGTTGATAATTCTTTTCCTCTGAATAATAATTTTGTCATAACTCTTTCTCCTTAAATATTTTTATTTTTTATCGTATTCGTGATATATTGGATTGTACATCTTTGATTTGTCTAATACTTCTTGAATTCTGTCTTCAAGGTATCCATAGTCTGTTCCGTAAATTATGGCAGCATTGTCTTCATCTCCCTCCTTTTCTGGATTGTCAATATTTATTTCCTTTTCTTCTAAGAAGTCCTCGAATACATCGATTATTATTTGGGCTGTATTCATTTTATTTTTCCCCTTTCTTCACATCTATAATATATATTTAAAAATATATTTAACAATATCATAATCCGATGCGGATTAAAATACGGTTTCTTTTTCTTTTTTGTCCTAATTCTTTATGAAGATACCCTGTATAGGATTTCCTATACAGGGTATTCTTTCTTACATTTTCTTAGTATAACAATTTAAAACTTTAGCTCCTCTTGTAGGAATTATCTTCTGACCTCCAGATATACTAGAAGATACCTTTATATCCTTTACAGGTATATCTAAAGTCTGAACAGTTGTAATTACATGTAATATCTCATTATCATTCGATCCTAATACTTTAAGTATAGAATCTGTTTTTCCAAGATTAATTACATTATTACCAGCTTTTCCTCTTTCAGATTTTGGTATAGCAGATAAATCTATTTTATTTACTTTACCACCAGTGGTTACAGTAATAATACAATCTGCATCTGAATATATAGGAGAAATACCATCTATAGGATTCTTTGTATTCATAGCCATAACGCCTATAGCATTTCTCTTATAATGATTGATACTCTTACATGGAATTCTTAATGCTTTCTTTCCGCTATATATTAATACGTCACATTTCTGCGGAATTACATCTATAGCAGTTACAATATCTCCATCATTTAATTTAGTATATATGATACCAGATGGAGGTGTATTGACAATATCATCTAGATCTATATTCTTAACATAATTTCCTTTTGTAACAACCGTAAGGAAATACTTATTTGTTTTTCTAGATGCCTGTTTAGCAATAGATTCAAATACAACACCTACTACATTGGAAGTTAATCCTTTTACAATACTACTTAAATCATATCCTATACTATTCTTTGCAGTATTCGGTATCTTATACACTGGTAACTTATATACCCTTCCATGTTCTGTAAAGAGTAATAAGTTTTCGGTATTAGATACTTTAAATGCAAACTTAGGTACGCTATTCTTATTAGTATCGTTATCTTCTGGATTAATCTTCTTAATATAATTATCCTCAGTAATAATAACCTTGAATGTACCTTCTGGAATATCATTAATCTGAGATAATTTAACTATTTTACATTTTCTAGGAGTATTATATTTAGCTTTAAATTCTAATAGCTCCTGTTCGATTTCTGCTAATAAAAGTCTTTCATCAGTAATCATATCAATATAATGATTTGATAAAGCTTTTAATTCTTTAGCTTCTTTCTTATACTTATCAAGATAAGCTACAGATAAAGTTTTAAGATTACTATTAATAATAAACTTAGCCTGTAAATCTGTGATTTTAACTTTCTTAACAAGATATTCGATGATCTCAGTATCATCTGTAGTTTTTTGTTTCTTCATCATATCAATAACGTTATCAATCTCTCCAGATTCTAATAACTTGATATAAGTTTCTTTTTCATGAAGCTTAGTACTAGCATTCTGATACTTGATATTATAGTATCTGAACTTGACTAATTTTCTGAAATTGATGAAATATTCTAAATAAGATTTATAACTAAATCTCTTTAATTCTACTCCCTCTAATACGTGGAAGTTTATATGGAAAGATTTCTGCATATCTGTATTCTTATAGATTATATCTCTTACATAAGATGGATTAGATCCTTTCTTTAAAAGGATGACTATATTCATATTATCTCCTTGAGATTTATCTATAATATCTGCTATTTGCGGAAGCTTTCCTTCTTTAGCAAGATTTTCAATTTTTACTTGAACACATGTATCATATTTATTAGAAAAGTTTACCCCATCTGGAGTAGACTTTATAACTAATACATGCTGATCTACTACATTAGAATTCAAGCCATACTCTTTCTTTAATTCTTCTGGAGTTAATTCTTCTTCTTTTATAACTCCTCTTGCTACATATTTACCATTACCAGAATTACAGATCTTTTTCCAATTTGTATCTATAATTTCACATGGCATACATTGATCTGGTACTAATACTACATCAGCTTTTGGATCGTGTATAAGCTTAATTGTAGCATCTATAACTTCACCGATATTGTGCGGTGGAATTCCAGCTTTAATTCCGAAGCCGATTCCTAATGTACCATTAATAAGTAAGATCGGAACTTTAGCAGGTAAGTATTCTGGTTCATCCCCAGAATAATCAAATGTTGGTAACCAATCTACTATTTCTTTGCTTTGTTTTAATTCTGAAACCATAGCATCATATCCAAAATTAGATAATGATACTTCTGTATATCTTGTAGCAGCTGCACCATCACCTTGCATAGATCCAAAGTTTGATTTGGATGCTGCTAAAGGCATTTTAGTATCCCACCAATCTACAAGAATCTTTATAGAATCTGCTATACTGCTATCTCCATGCGGATGATATTTCATAACTTCACCAACTACACGAGCAGTTTTAACTCTACTTGTTGGACACATATATGACATTACATATATATCTCTTCGTTGTACTAATTTCAAACCATCTCTAACGTCTGGAAGCATTCTACGTCTATTAACCTCGGTTCCATATACTAAACCATGGTCTTTGTATAACTCCATGACATTTCTTTGTATTATATTCTCCATTTTACTTTATCCTCCAGAATAAGCTTGATTACAAAGAAGTTATAATAAGATTATTCTTCAATAGTATTAAAACTCTAAGTATCTACTTCTATACGGATCATACGGATAAAATCCAGTGCCCATACAGTAATAATATCTAGTATTTAATTCAAATTTGTATTTGACTCCGATTATATCTCCAGGAGATATTGATCTTCCTTTATAATCTTTTGGAATATTCTTTGATATTCCGTACTGAAACATATTGAATATAAATTCAGCTTCCGGAATATACACAAATTCTTCTACGCAGATGGATGTGGATAGATTTATTTCTTTTAATTCATACATCACATCCCCATTATAAACTTTCTTATAATCTTTAAAGTGATTATAAGCTTCGATATCTGCATCGCCTGCTGTATGACAGCCAAAATTATTTTCTTTCTGAAATATTGATACATTCATAATTACAAGAGTAGAATCATGGTCTTCGGATCTATCATTATAAGTGGCAACATATTTGATGCCAGCTTCATCTAATATGTGCTGAAAATAATCTCCATAGCATGTATCTTCGTTTTCTTCATCAAACCAATCTTCTACAGCATTTTCAAGTATTTTACAAGCTTTATTAAATTTCCTTTTTCCTCCTTTGATTTCAAATGTTACGTCTATGAAATCATTCGTAAGACTAAAAACATTAATTTTATTACCTTCTGTAGTTATCATAAGTATATCCTCCTTATATTTATTCATACTTATAATATATAAACCAAGCAAAAAATAAAAGGAAGTTATATAAACTTCCTTTTATCATTTTACACAATCCAGAATCCTTCCATTAAATCATATACCTTTAATATAGCGACAACACGTAATAAAGTTAGCAATACAACGATTTCGATAAATACTGCCAGTATTCTTATTATCACCGAATAAATCATGCATTTATCTTTTTTAGGTTTTAAAAGTGTATCTACTGCACAAAATATATTTTTAATCATAAATGCTATTACAGAGGCTATTATAAAAGATAGCATAAACATGGTGACTTATCCCCTTTCTATAAAAATTTTTAATTATATTATAGTAAAGAAGCTTATTGATTTAATATTTGGATTCTCTTAATATAGGATTATAATAATTGTATTTCTCTATAAGAGAATCACAAACTTTTTCAACTTCTAGATTAACTGGTCTGGTTATCCATCCGCTTCTATATTCAGCAAGCATATGGTGAGGTGAATCATTGATATCAAATATAGTTAGCCTCCATATCCGACCATTATTAATTCCAAAATCCATACCATAGCAAAAGCTTCTCTCTATTTCACAGACATATACATGATCACCAATTTTGTAGCTATCAAATATATATTCAGACGTTATCACAATAAGGATACCTCCAATCATCTTCGTGAATAATAGGATTGAAATAATTGTGCTCTCTTAATACATAATTATACGCTTCCATAAGATTTTTGTTTTTACGATCTGGTTTTATATCCCACCCTCTATCATAATTTAGTAAAAGATATCCATTAGATTTATCTATTATAGATAGTTTAGATATTCTTCCACCGTTAATACCATAATCACTTCCTGCAAATGGATAGAATTTCATTTCTATTCTAAGTTCTGTTCCATCTTCGCATATATAATGTATTATATACCACATAGGTTATCCTCCTTTTTAAAAGGGTAAGGATAGAGTTCTAAGAACTCTATCCTTTTTGTTAGTTAATAATATCAAATCTTGACAGCTTAGCATGAGCTATAAGTTCATATTTATTAGACTCATAATATTTGATTTGCTCATACTCTTTCTTCCAGTCTTCTATAGTATACTGAAGTAAAGTTCTATTTTCAGGATCTAATGTAGATTCAAAGAATCTAGGTCCATCCATTTCACCAAGACCTTTATATCTCTCAATCTTAGATGGTTTACTAGCGTCAAATGCGCTCATTAATGAATATAATGATACTACGTTACCATTAAGTTTATACACCAATGAAGCATTCTTATTCATCATAAAAATAATATTTTTGGAATCTTCTATAAGGTTATCGTTTAAGAACACAGTATGAACTTTTCCATTGTATGTTACCTCTAATACCGGAATACCCTTTTTTGTACTAGATTTTACAAATCTAAATAACTTTTTCAGATTCTTCTCGATTTCTTTTAACGGCTTATCTCTTAAAGTTATTACAGACTCTAATATCAACGGATCTATACATAATCTATTTGCAATTCTATTGACTTCATACGTATAGTCATTATTGTCATATAATAAATGAGATAATTCATCTTTGGAAAGAACTTTTCCATTTATATATTCTACCTTATTAGTCTTACTAAATATACCCTGGACATATTTAATATAATCGATCTTGTACTTAAAATAATTATATTTCTTTCCAACCTGCATACCGTATAATGGTGGTACAGCTTTATATACATATCCAGCTTTTATTAAATCTGGCATATACATCATAAAGAATCTTATAAATAATGAACTGATATGATCACCATCTGCATCGGCATCTGTTGCTAATACAACTTTCTTAAACTTGACTTTGCTAACGTCAAAATCCTTTCCATACCCAGCGCCTATCAAAGCAATAATGCCAGATATTTCTTCATTACCTATGAACTTAGCAGGAGCTGTATTAAACGCATTCGGAATTTTACCTCTAATCGGAAAATATCCTTGGTGCTTAGTATCTCTACTATTTCTCATAACTCCAGCTGCAGAATCACCCTCGCATATCCATAATTCCAAATCATGTTTTAATGAAGGTTTTACATATTTAGCTGGTAAACCTTGTCCGAATGCAGATGCTTTGTAGTTCTTAGAAATTTTGATTTTCTCTGTATCTGCTTTCATTCTAGCATCTGCAATATCTTTAAAGTATCTACAAAGCCTATTAAGATCATTTGGATTAGCTTTGATCCATTCAGACAATCCATTGCAAATTGTATTATTAACGAACTTGTCCATTTCTCTTACTTCCAAGATCTCTTTGGCTTGACCATTGAATACTGGTTCAAGATGAAAACCAGATATTACTGCTATTAATCCTGTTTTAATATCTGCATTAGTTACAGTTGTTTTGTTTCTAGGATTACTAGACAAATATACTTTGTTCATATAATTGGTAAAGAACTTACATATTCCTTTCATAAATCCATTTATATGATCTCCTTGACTTGTCGGACAAGTATTACAAAAAGATATAATTCTTTCTCCAGATGTAGTATTATCCATATCATAAGTAAATGCTAAATCTACTTTCATAATACCAGTATCTGCTGTAATGAATACTGGAGTTATCAGAGGATTGGCACAATTCTGATAAAAGTATGTCATAATACCGTCTTCATTTACAAGTGTTTCTGATACCTTTTCTCCATTAGCTCTAATACCATTAAATATAATCTTAGCTCCAATTTTATTTAATGGTAAAATAAGCTTAACCAAATTTAATACATTATCTACTGTAACATATCCATCACCAGATTTCTGAAACTCTAACGCTTCTTCTGCAGGTTTAAATACTACAATAGTACCCTGTTTATTGGTTTTATTTTGTATTTTCTTTTCTCCTTGTTTCCAAGGCTCTCCATTATTAAATTCTACTCTTCTTCCCTCACCCAATACATAAGAATCTACATAGAAGAATTCTGATAACGCATTTGTTACTTTTGCTCCGCATCCATGTAGACCAGATGAATACTCTCCTTTTTTCTTATTATAGTTTGAAGATGTATTCATATCCGTAAAAGCTCTAATGATAGATCCAAACGGAATACCTCTACCATTATCTTCTACAATAATTGTTTTACTATTTTCATCATATGAAATAATTACAGTATCACATGGAGAACTGTCTTTCATTATTTCATCTAATGCGTTCTGGATAATTTCTCTGATCATATTTAAATGACCTTTAAATCCTCTAGAACCAATCCACATACCAATATTCTGTCTGACCTGAGCTACCCAATTATCAATTGTAATAAGCTCATCACCATAATTCTTGATATTGTCAATCATTTCTTGGGATAATTCTTTTTTAGCCATTATGATTATTCCCCTTTACGTATATTTAAAAAATAAAAAAGTGTAGAAGAGAATTCTCTTCTACACTTTTGTTATTCTCTATTTTCAGCATAAATATATGAAATTAATTTTAATTGCGTTCTGAGATTGACCGAGTGCTCCGACTGAATGATCTCCCTTAGCGATTCAACCTTGCAAGGACTTCTATACGCGCGCTTAAGCCCGTTACAGCAAAGTAACCGCATTTCCATATTCATTCCCAATTGCCGAAGTCTTATCCTTAAAACAACGATCGATCTCAGAACTCACATATGTTAAAATAGACAGATGTTTGGCGTATCCTAATACCAACTTAGCTCGCAGCGGACTCTTGCATATTAAACGCATCATCATGTCCGACTACGACACCTTTCGTGACTGCAAGGATAATACAGAGATAATATCTCATCTTTTCTTGTCTACTTTAATAATATGTTTAGAGAGATTGTAAATTAATACAATCTCTCTTTAAATTTATGCTTCAAGTGTTCCAGTTGCATTTACTCTTTCTACTGCTCCATTTGCAGGAACTGTTGTCTGCTGATCTGGAGTTGCTGGCTGAGCTGGTACAGGAGCTGGCTGAGCCATCTGCTGATTCTGTGCTCCATATACTGGATAGTTCTGCTGAGGCTGTGTAGGTGCAGAATAAGTCTGCGGCATACCCATTGGCGGTACAGGTGCATTAACAATAGGAGCTGGCGCTACTCCATTAGCATAAAATGGATTTGCGTTCATATCTGGTGCTCCATATGTCATTCCACCCTGATTATTCATCATTGGTGATACAGGCTGCTGATATCCATATCCTGGATATGCTGGCTGCTGTGGCATTCCGCCCATATTATACATTGGATATCCCATAGTGCCACCATTTGTGATTTCTCTAAAGCTGTTGAATAATCCATTATTCTGCATATATACATCCTGTGTTGAACTTGCACTTGGAGCGAATCTGGAATAATTCTCTACAGCGATATCATAGAGTTTCGGAATCTTATCAACGAATGGTAAGATTGTGAATAACTGTCTTACAACTGTTTCTGGAATATTTACATACATAAGTTTGCAGCATTCCATAACATTTTTAAAATCTTTTACAATCTGTTCTACTTTCTCATGAGTAAGATCATCTGGATTTAATCTTGCTCCACAGATTGTACACACCACGTCACCGGTGCCATCTTTAGTTTCTGCAATAGAGAACTTGTTTGTCCCAGGATATTTATGAGTACAAAGACCTCTATTAATTTCCTGGCTGGTTACTTTCAGTGAGAACATAGCATCAGATTTAGTTAATTCTGCAGCTTCATCTTTTGTAAGCGGCTGAGTAAATTTGATGTTCTGTGGCTGTACTCCATTGAAAGTCTGGCCTGCTACTGGGTTAACAAAAGTGTTGTAAAAATTAGACATAAGTTTGTCCTCCTTAAATTTATTATTCTTTTTTGTGAAACTACAATTATGAATTAGTTTCATCTTTTTTATTTTATTACGTCTACTACCTTTGTAGTTGGCGTAATACGTACAAGCACTAACTTGACTTATTAGTGCTTGTAAATATTCATTGATTTGTTTTAAATTTTATTTTACTTTTTAGCGTATCCTAATCCTACTCCAGCATAGGTTCTAGAACATCTGGTCCTGTAAGCTTGTTTAGATACTGCACGAGCATATATATACTCGTCTTTAGTCATCTTACTTTCAAGACTCTCAATATAATCTGTATAGGTAGCTTTGTCTGGATATAATGTGATTTCTTGAATCGTATCATACTCAATAAACAAAACTTCTATTGGTGCCAAGTCTGCTCCATTTGGTTCTATATTTACTCTGTGAACTTCTAATAGTTCTTCATCGTCATTCCAAATAAGAGTATTTCTTTCTCGACAACCACCATAGTATAACCTCTGATTATCAGCTGTTACCATTATCGGGAACCCTTTGAACTTCTCCCGAATCATTATAACGTGTTCTTTTGTCATTATTATTCCTCCTGGTATTATCGACCACAATGAAGGTATAATTCATACCTTTATTATATTGTAATACCTTTTGAGTCATAATAAACAAAGTATCAATAATAGGCTGTGCTATTATCTTACCAGGTTCACATCTATTGACATAATTAAATACATTATATAATCCTTCATATAATATATTATATGCAATCTGAGCCTGATTATGAATCTGATATACATTTAAATATTCAACTGGTGGAGCTTCTGTTAAAGTTGAGAAATAATTATTCAAGCCTACGGCTGTCATATTATTATATACCCAATTTTCATAACAAGCATTCATCAATTGAGATACAAACATTGGATCTGCATAATATCGTAAATACTTAAGATTCGTATAATCGATATTAGCATATGCCATATCTTTAAGGATTCTTCCAGCTTCTTTTTTGATATCTTCAATCGTCATTTTACTCATGAAGTCTTCTCCAAATTGCTGAAGTCTAAGATCAAACCAATTAGGTCTTTTCTTTTTGTTGTTTTTTGAGTTATTGTGTTTTCCCAATGACCTCACCCTTTCTTACACTTCACCGCCATCTACAGCGTTTGTCTGATCATATGGAATATTCTGTTCACCCTGTCCATATCTTGCTTCTTCTGGGTCTGATGTATTAGATTCTGGAGATTCAATAGAGATATAATCATCAATATTAAATCCTGATTTATCTACAATCTGACCTCTTATAATTACATCTTTCATAAACTTATGAATAGGCTTAGAATCTGTAATCTTCATTTTCATTGTATCTACAGCAATGAAACTTTCTTCAATGATCAATGGATGATTTGTTTCAAAAGAATCGATTATTAAATCTTTGATGTGGTTATACACCGCTTCTCTTCCTTTGATAAATTCCCATTTCTGATTGAAATCACCATCGTCCTCTGACACATCGTATGTGAGTAAGAGTAGATAGATTTTTGCTGCACCAGAGTCGGCTTCCTTAACACTGGTTCCTTCCGGTACATGATACATTGGTGATGATGAATTAATAGTTACATCCATCTTTTGTTCCTCCTTTTTATTTTTTATATTTGTACATCCTTTTTACCTTGGATGCACAAATATAATATACAACAATACCAAATATTAAAAGAAACTTTTTCTATTAGGAATGACAAATATTAACTGTTTAGAGAATCTAGTAGCCCCTGTATAATCGAGGTTTCTCTGCAATTGTCTATCAGGAAACATATCTTGAATATAAATGCCTACCGGATATTGTGCTCCTTGAGCTAAATGTGAAGTTATAGCGTATGCATATTCAAACTTTTCTCCTCGACTATATTTAGAACTCTTTAAGAAGTTTCTTTGATCGTACGGAGCAGTAAAATATTCATAGTCACATTTTAATCCACCAAAATAAGCATCCAATAGATCTGGTTTAAAATCTATATCAAATGTTTTTCCATCAAATTGAGATGGGTCTAATTTATTTATTACAGTGCCAATTAATCCATTTGCTAAACTTATACCAGCAACTTCAGTGTGCCAATTATTTTTTCTGCATATAAGTTTTTCTCCAAGAAGCGGTAACCTCGAATGGATACCTAGAATATTATGTCTAACGTAATTATTATAATATTCTCTGGTTCTATTAGTACCACATACTATTATATTAGAATATCTTATCATATCATCTGTAAGATCTTTTCGTTCTATTACAATAGCATCTCCATAATATCCTGCAGACAATGGAAGACCTTCAGAAACTAGATCAGCTATCTGTAAAATAGCTGATCCTTTTCCTTGCCTAACTATCTCTGTTAATAGGTCTATATTATTAATATCTTCGTCTCTTATATATGCTGGTTCATCTTTTACAGGTGGTAATTGTCTCCAATCTCCACATGCTATTATCTTTTTATTAGTTTTTTCTATATCAAATTTCATAGATAAAGGTGTAGTCCTAGCTTCATCTATAATAATAAGATCTATATCGGATAAGTCTCTTGGTACAAAAGTTACATCTACTTCTGGCACATTATATATCGGATTTATTACCGGTTTTCCATCTAACCCGATTCTAGGTCTTTCTATTCTTTCATACATAGTTGAATGTATAGTCCTAGCACTATACAGCCCTCTTGTTCTTAATACAATAGCTGCTTGACCTATATATGTCATTATAGCTATCCTACTTAAAGCTATATTAGATTCTCTAATAATCTCTTTTAAAACTTCAGTTTTACCAGTACCTGCTTTACCAGCAAATTGATAAACTTGATTGCTACTACCATGAATATGATAATAAGCATTATTTAATACATTTCTCTGCTGTCTATTAAAGTCCATTGTTATTTCACCTTATCTTATATTTTTAAACTCAGGATAATCTAATCTTCTCAAAGCCTCAACTGATTGATCATTATTAGCAACTCTAAACATAGCTTCTATATATTTATATGAGTCATTATTATAATAATCAGTTATAATATCAGCATTAGAATTTCCTATAGTTAAATTACTCTTTATTAAATTAGTAGTTTTATCTATCACTTGTCTATCTTCGTGATATAATCTATAATAAATACCATCTTCTATAGTACTTCTATTTAATACAAAATTCAATAAATTTTGCATCAAACGAACGTTGAAGATATCAAATTCGATATCTCCGTGGTGGATCATTGGATTTCCATGTAGAGTACTTCTTATATATCTTCCATTAAACTCGAATCTATTACAGGTATCTCCATTAATTAAATATCCGTCTTTTTCGACAGAAAATCCGATCGCCAACAACAAAAGGTCGGTGATCTCTAATTTTGATTCTTTAAATAATTTTTCCATTTTTTTAGTCATAACTTATAATTCCTCCCATTTATAACTTTACTATAATTACAATATAGTTAGAGGAGATGTAGAAATGAACGAAGTATCTAACTTTTACGACCAAACAGATTATAGATATACAGAAATCGCAGTATGCCTTGAAGAGACTAGTGGACCAACTGGGAAATTTGCGATACCGATTCTAACTCCTTTTATGAATACAGATTATGCATCTAGTAATACAGAATATAATAGTTCTACAAAAAGTTTATTATCAGGTACACGTAAAGAATTAGAAATAAAAAATTGTAGCATATCTAATTATTTAGAACTAAAATTACCTGATATAGTTTTACACGAGATAGAATATCATAATCCGAATATTACAGTTAAAAAAGGAGAAAAATTCATAGCAGTATTTGTTGGTGGAGATGTAAACAAATGTAGACTGATATCGAGGTACTAAATTATGTTTAATGGAATAGATAAGCCGGAACGTACATATACTCTAGAAGATTTTATTGGTTTTAAAGCACAAGATAATATGACTTATTATAATTTTTCTATATTATCTAAATCAATATTAAAAGATGGAATTATGTATAGTAAAGATAATGTGATATATAATTATATTGATATACTCAGAGGAAAATCAAAAAAATTAAAATTAAGCGATAGTGAATATAATAAATATAGATTCAAACCAAAATTATTAGCATATGATTTATATGGATCTTCTGAATTATTTTTTGTAATAATGGCTATAAATGGAATATGTGATATAAAAGATTTCGATATGAAAAAATTTAGGATGCTTACCCCTAAGGACCTTAATTCATTATTATCACAAATATATTCCGCTGAAATTAATTATATCGAATATAATAGGCAAGAGGTAGGAGAAAAAAATATAGTTATATAAAAATAAAACCAGTAAGTGCATTACGCACTTACTGGTACACTTTCATCATGATAAATCAATTGTTTTAATTCTGGTACAACAGGTATTTCCTTTTTATACTCAGGATGCATTGCCATATAGAAACAGTTACTTGGATCTTCATCTGCTGGCCGAGCACCATATTCTGTCTCAGATTCTTCTGCATATTGTTGTAACTCTTGTTGTCTATTCTTAGCTACGTTCGTTCCCGGTATTATAGTAGGAGTTGCCTGTAAAGTTTCTTTATAAGCAGGAACTGGTGAATATAAATCTTCTACAAGTTTTATTCTACCCTGCATATATGGTATGCATACATATTCTAATTCTGTATATACTCTTCGTTTAATAATTTTAAATACCATATGTTCTTGCTCTTTATTTAATATTATCCCTAAATCTACATTATCCAACATAAGCATTGATTCACCTATATTAGATTTTCCTAATAATCTCGTTAAATCTGAATTTGTTGTTCCAGCTTTACTATCAATAATTCTTGCACCATCTCTGTTAAGATGAGAGTCTGTTATAACTGGAATATCTTTAATAATCGCAAATGTCTTCATTTCATTTGCTACATTTCCTAATTCCAGACGTACATCTGGCTGATTCTCTATTGATCTTAATCTCTTAATATGGTCTTGAAGTAATGCTATTACTTCATAGCCCTCATCCTCTAAATCCTCAGTTAAAGTATAAAGATAAGATGTATCTTCTGATCTATTTGGTTTATACTTAACTATTATATCTATTGGAGAATCATCACTCAAATATAATTCTCCCTCTCGTTTTAACTTCTCTTCAACCTCTTCTACTGTGAAGTTCTTCATGGATTCTCCAGTACATAACTCAAACATACGCTGAATTGTTTCAGTTACACTGTTTTCCATTGTCAAATATACAATACACGGAATCTTGGTTGGATCCTTAGCTTTAAAATTTCTATTATATTTCTTCATCTGAATTGCTATATCCAACATAGACATGGATTTACCACCACCGGTAATTCCCAATAATAAATATAATCTTGTATTCTCAAAACCTCCACCAATCAACTTATTAAAACCTTGCATTCCAGTACATAAATATCTATAGCTGCTGGTTATCTCTTCGTGAATTTCTCTGATGGAGTTATCAAATAAATCTGGTCTTAAACTAAAAGTCTTCTCTAAAGACGAATCTCTTCTAGCTTGTCTAAACTTATTACAAAGATCAAAATTTTCAGCTTGTATCTGTGCTGATAATTCTGATATACGTGTAGAATCTGCTGTTAAAAATTGCGTATACAGCTCTATCATTCTTTGAGCTGAATCATATATAAACGTAGACGATAATGTATTGGATATGGTTTCATTGATCCATTCCATCTCCGGATTAGACAAATCCGTAAAATTTTCCATATCTATAATATCATCATCAATAATACCACCATTTATGTATTTTACTATTGCTATAGGATTAGATAGTCCTTTTGTAATCTTTCCTTCTAATCCTCTCTTAATAAACGTAATCCTTTTTAACTTTTCTGGATCATTTGCATATTTAGACATGTCTAGCATGTCCATTACATTTCTTAGATTTATATAATACCCTCTTCTAATATTTCTATTCTCTGAAAGGACATAAGCACACATTAAATTTAAACTATGTATATCAAAAGATATAGGTAATTTTGTCTTGGTTTTGACGTTTTTATGACTACCATTATATCTAACTCTATTTTTTAACTCCATATTATCTCGACCTTTTCTTTCTCTTAGATTGATTAATATATAGTTATACTATCAATCTTTTTATAAAAGATAATGGTTCCCAGATACACGTAAAAGTGTGTATCTGGGATAAAATTCTATCATCGACGAAAATATCCACGCCGTACAGTCATCAAATAATTATTCAAGATTAATTCTGTTCGAGAATTTCTATATCTTGTAAAATTATGAACTTCTCCTGTATATTCAGGTTTAACTATTATGGTAGGACCATAATCTGCAATTATATTCATGAATATATAGATATCATAATTTTTGTAAGTTAACTCAAAATATTTAGTCCCATGAGGACTATTGAAGTATTCATAAAGACTTCTTCTGTCAGATCCGATCAATACTAATTTTATATTATTATTTAAAGCAAAACCAAAAATATTGTTTATTGCTGCATGTACAAATGCATTTGTAAATACTTCATCATTTATACAAGATAAATTAAATATTGACCTGTCTTTTCTATCTATATTAGAGTACAACATATCGTGTTTCTTACTTGGTAAATGTGCACCAAGTAAATATACTGTCTTAAAATTAGTATGGCTAGAAAGATACGATTTTAATTTCTCAAAATCAATCTCATTTATTGGAACTAACGAATATAATGTATTACCAAATGATAAGAACTGGGATTTGCTATATCTAATGGTCAATGATTCTGGGCATCTTTCATTAATGGCATTTTTCTTATATATGTCCTCTTCTTCCATCTTCCACGAGAATCTATTATACATAATACTCATAAATCGTGAAGGATCTGTTGCTTTAAGAGCGGTTTTTATTATGGTTTCCAAGCTTGCAACAAAATAATCTCCCATAAAATCACACCCCTTATCTAATAATGAAAATATTCTATGGTATTATCACAGTCTTTTCTAAAATGATATTGTTCCGAGCCATTACCATTTATAAATTTAACCCCATCGGGATCAGACTGAAATTGAATAGCGTCATATTTTCTTAATTCTGGATTATCTAATACTAATTTCTTTAATGAATTCTTTTGAATTGTATCTATATGAAGAATAAGCTTTTTATTACAATATTCATGAATTATATTAGCATAGAAATCAAGAATAGGAATTAATTTTACTATATCTACGCCATATCCGATAATATGAACTTTTGTAATATTTGTCAACTTATTTAAAGTGTACAAATACTCTCCTAATTTCGAAACGTCATTATATTTCCAAATCATTTCAGTTTTGTAAGTTTGCCTGCATCTTCTCACTGTATATTTAAGAGGAAATACAAAATCGTTTTGTAGAAAATATCTTTCTACTCCGGTATGATATATCATAATTTTACCCCCATATTTCTTACGTTATATAATTCTCCACTATATAATACATTTCCTGTTGTAAAATAGTAATACATAGAACCTTTTACAAATACAACACCTTCGTCAATAGATATATGAAGAGATTCCCAAATCTTTTTAAATTTTGGATTCTTTTCGATATAATCTTTGATACATTGGTACTGATACTTGCAAATATACAAAATCAATTTCTTTCCATGCTCCTTATAATATTTTGAAACCTCTTCAGCTTGATATATAATATCAACAAAATCTTCCAAACTGAATTTATCTGAGCATCTAATATGATAAAGAAAATAATGAATTTTAGTTATTCTGTCTGCAGATTCGCTTAATAATATTCTGTGTAAATTGAGTTGAATATCCAAAATTTTAAATTCAGAAAGATATGATAAATCTAACCCTACAGTGTGTCTCTTCTCACCATCAATAATTTTCCAATACTCATTCATAACTAAGACAGAATCTTTTAAAAATAATATATCTAAATTAAATATCTGATCCATATATACATTTGTAAAAGAACCAGGTTTTAAATTGGCAGGTTTCAATAAGTAATGTTTTGCTAATTGCTTAACTTCATATTTTTTATTTAATAACTGGATGTCTTTCGGAATTGCTAAGTGATGATTTCTCATATTATTTTCTCCTTTTATTATTCTTTTTATTCATACTGATTTTCTTTTTCACATGTCTGCTTCCATAATTATCAGTAACGATATCATATGGATAGATTGTAACTTTTCCAGAATCATCAACTAATTCGTACTGTTCTCTATTTTTATGAAAATCATATCCGAAGTATACTTTAGGTGTATTAGTAGCAATAAAAGTATTTAAGCATTTACATAAAGTTTCTGTGCAGGTATGTACAATAATCATAGCTTTAGATTTTACTGCTATTTCATTGAGCATGTCAAAGAGCTTAAATGTGCATGTAGTAAAATCTAAGAATATATGAATCTTATTAATATTACCACCATTTAAAACTGTCTTGTTTCCTTTCAGAAACAAAGACAGATAATCGTATCCCTTACTTACGAAAATTAAGTTATGCGCTGATGTATAAATTCCTTCGTCTATTCTTTTCATTGCATTGATCTCCTTTTTATTGTATTATAAATTAACTGATTTGATTGTATAGTCTCTTTTTAAGATATTATCAGATCCTGTAATTTCTGATGGATGCGTGTATGCAGTAATTGTAACTTTTTTGCTGCTATTAATAGAGAAATATCTATGTGTATCAAATCCGTTGGTTTCATGAACAAGTTTGATGAGATGATCTTTATCAATCGCATCTGCACATTTTCTAAGTTTCCAATATTCTGTATGATCATACACAACAATTGTTGGAATTGATGAATAGATATTAGGATTGTGGTGTTTTTCAGATTCTTTGTTTCTATATAATGCTTTTAATGCACCTTCAAAAGCATAATAATTCTCTTCTGATTTTACACGGTCATGTCTTACAATCCAATGAATCTTATTAAAATTGGATCTAAATTCTCTCATTGTAAATAGAGCCAACCATTCTTCCCTACTCGGATAATGATCATTAATAATGATAGCATTACTTGTAAATAAATATGGTCTTTCTGTTATACTATCATCTTTATTGATCTGAATATTGATAGGGTATAATCTATCTCCATTCACGGAATATTCTGCTTTAACTCTATTATCTTTATAGAAAACCACTGATTTGCTTTTGGTTTTCAATCTAGAGTTAATAGTCTTTCCATAAATTAAATTGTGTTTTGGTACATCTGTTGTTCTCATAAATTTTCTCCTTTTTATTAATTTTTAGAATATAGTATAATTTAATACAGCAACTGGGGATATTGCATTGCCCACTAATTCTGATATGAACTTGCAATAAATCGAAGCTGTATCATGTCCTTTGATAAGATACGATAATGGCCTATTTGTAAAATTATATAATCTTATATTATTTTCTTCAACAATGTATCTGACAGTATCTGTCAGATACATACGATAATCCCAAATTGCAATAATTCTAACTTTTCTATTTAATTTTTCGAAGAAACCTGCTAATTTAAGTTTGTAAATAAATAAATTAGATACTGTATAATTAGGAAATATGATTTTGGAGATATGTGGATGCTCATTAATGTAATCAGCCAACGCTTCTGCATCACCATTTTTTCTACCTATCGAAGAGCTATTAACTATCGCAGCGTGTTTGTATAAATAAACAGCGGCTTCTCTTCTTATAACTTTTACTGTAGAATTACTACATTTTCCAATTTCCAATGCTTTTAACGCTTCTTTCCTTAAATTGATAAATTTCATAAATTATCCTCCTTTAATAAATCTATAATATCTTTACCAGATATATAAATACAGTTCAATTCACTATTAATGAATTGAGCTAATTTATCATACGGTGTAGAAGTATTATCCAATATAAAATCATACTTCTCTATCAGCTTTTCATTCTCTAAAGCTTTTTGTCTTTCTATAGATTTCTTGATATCTATAAGAAAAGTTATATTACTATTTCCTCTATAATAAGATCTAATAACTTCTAGTTTAGTCTTATCTATATCATTTCTTATATCAACTCTAAGAAAATCTATATTTTCTTTTTCCTTTAATTCGTTAATATAATTAATAATATCCTTAGGATCATTCTGTAATATAGTATCAATATCAATAGTTTTATATCTAAAAGAAACTATTTCTTGTAAATGAACGTAATAATTTCTTTTATCCATATCATATAATACTAATAAGAATCCTTTGGTTCCTTCTTCTCCATGCTTATATCTTAAAGCGCTTCCAGTATAATAGAAGTCTGTATGAAAACATCCACCAGTATGGACATGACCACTTATAATAGGTCCTAAGCAATATTGGAAATCTTCCATTGTAAATAATCTTCCTTGTCCTACTCTATCTCCATATACAGCTCCTTGTATAGTACCATGCATAAAACACATATCATACCACCCAGATTCAAATAGGTATTGTCTATAAGTTTCCTCTGGTACTCCATATAATTCTGGTATACATAATATACGTGCTCCTTTTACATATTGAAATTGAATAGTTTCTACTATTCTGATATCAATATCCGGATCTTTCAAGTAATGATAAAACAATCTTAACTGATCGGCTTCATGTCCATCAGTTCCTTTTATTAATAATAAAGTGATTTTGTTATCTTTACATAATTGAACTAAATCTCCAATAAACATACTGGCATATAATATAGCATCTGTATTTGACATAAATTTTCTATCAAATATGTCACCATCTACAGATACGAGATCTAATGGAAGATCTCGTATTTTATCTATAAATTGCTCTCTTAATATTTCATAATGAGTTTTAGCAGGTATATTTTTTACAGTAAAATGTAAATCTGCTATATGCGCTTGTTTCAATATACCCCTAGAAGTTTTTCTTTCAAGTAATTCAAAATATTGTGTTTCTTCTTCATATTCATGATATATTGGGTTCATTTTATTCCTCCAATTCAAATACTGTGTATATTAATCCTTTCATTATTGTATGTAACGGAATATAATAGAACGCATTTACTGGATTTATTCTGGTCCCATATATATGATTCTCTGGTTTCCATTGCCTTAAGTACTGCATGAAATAATCAGTGTCTGGCTCAAATACTGGTATATTGGATAATACCCCTTCGTATAATTTATATCCAGTATTTAATTTGATACGTATTTCTCCATTAATATGCTTATCTGGTACAGAAAACGTTATTTGTTCTTTTACATCAGTAAGGTCCAATTTCTGTTTATATAGATTATACTCGTATTTTTCAATGGTTAATATATACATACCATCATTATTATTTATACGACAATCATACTGATTTAATCCAGTATTTATATGAATAATATTGGATTTTCCTTTTACTGAAAGCTTGTCTAAAACCCATTTATAATCTATAAAAGCCATCTTATGAAATCCAAGTTTATCTCTAATTACTCTCTTTAATCTCATTTTGTAAAATGGTAATTTGATCTTAGAAATGAATGTACCTTTCATTTCTAATAATACATAATTCTTATATAATTCTGCAAGTGTATTTGTCTCTTTCATTTTTATACCCTCCGATCTAATACTATCATCTCCAATATTTCAAACTCATTGCCAAGTCATATATTGCATATAGTATTATTAAAATTATTGCTTTTATTTCTAAGTAATAAATGTCTTTAAAAGTAATTATTGTATAAGCTTTTGATAATAAATGTATAAGAATACTACCAGTTGCGATTTTTGTAATAAATTTCACAATAGGTTTATTTATAAACAGATTGGGTATTTTGTGGATCAAATATAATATATCCATAGCACCTATCACGAATAATAAATTAACCATTATTGTCTGCCCTCCTTTTTGATCCATAAAATAATATGAATACTACCCATTATCATTACTAATAAATATATCACAGATAAGACTAATTCTATGGAACTCATATCCATAGAATTAGTCCAATATATTAAAGTTATAATTATGAATGATAATACGCAAAATAAACTACTTCTTACATAAATTCTCCTAAGTTTATTATGATCGCTGTTATATAAAACGTCCATAATCAATAATCCAAGTATAGCAATACTAATAATAAACCAGTTATTCATGATAATTTAACTCCTTTTATAAAATTATTTTAAAATATCCATAATAATACGTAATAATATATACGTTGGTATTATGATATTCTGAAACAGATCTATATCATCTATATTAATTAATGTGTATAATACGCTAAGTATAGATATTGTAGCCACTATGCAACATGCGTTATATTTAATCGAAACTCTGAAAGGTTCAGTAGATATTTTGTGTAGTATGGCGATATATGTAATTATACATCCTGCCAATACTATTATGAATAATGGATGTAATTGACATAATTTACCGTAAATAAACATATTTATCTCCTTATTCTTTCAATCCAAATTTTATAGTATACACGTATATCGTATACATCACAATAGATATCATATACTCTTTATCACCACTAAGTATATCATATGCTGTGACTATAAGTATGAATAATCCGAATACAAGAAATATATCTAATAGTACTATCGGTTCTTCTTTGGTTCTACGGGCACATTTGATATCTTCGACAACACAATACTTATAGATATAAAGATCCCAACCAAATATAAAACAAGCTATTATTTTTATAATCTCTTCATTCATATCCAATTCCTCAACGCAAACATAATTAATTTTATAGTCATATTTACTACAAAATAAATTGTTAGATATTTTGATGCATTTTTCATATTTACTCCTTTAGACTTATATGATCGAAAGTATATTGTGCTCTCATCACATAGTAATATGTATGGACCAATGATAAAAAAGCTTCTTCACACTGATCTATAAATTCTACAGCTTCTTCTTTATTGAAATAAAATCCTATTTCTTTAAAGTCTGATGTATTCTTGTCAAGCATTAATATAATACAACCACCATCTATATCAATTCCTTCTACTTCTTTAAGAAGATACTTATATGCTGATAATTGCATAAAATGCTTGTAGTTAGACATCTTGCTTGTCTTAAAATCTACTAAATAAACTTTACCGTTTATCTTTATAAGTAGATCTAATGTACCACCAAAATATTTACATACTAACGACTTCTCAGCCATTAATATCTCTATATCTTGTGATGATATTATTTCCCACCATCTTAAGAATGCTTGAAAAGCATTCTTTGTTTTATTTCTTATATTAGTATCTAATAAAGTATTAAAATCAGGCAATGTCCCATACATAATATAATTATGAATAAAATCATGTACGTATGTACCTATCGCTAATGCTTCATCTTGATATACTGTATGACTTTTTCTTTGAAATCTTCCTACTTTATTGGCCCATTCTAATAAGTATGGAGAACTTATCATATCCAATATATCATTCACCCTAGGTATAGGATGATCTTCGTACAAATAAGTTACTTTTGATGGGTCTATTACTAGACCCATATCAAAAGGTATTACATCATTTACCATATCGTTTCTCCTTATAATCTAAATACTTTATACAAATAATTTTCTTTAATCTAGAATTATAAACTGGATTATTCAAAACTATGTTTCCAAAGCGTTTATACTTAATAGCTTCAAATTGCTTCTTGAATTCTCTAAGGGTATGTGTATCTAATTCAATAGTAAAATGTACGATATCCCGTGAGTTAATCTTTTGCTCTGGTGATAAATCTCCACCATGCTCGAATATATCTAGCATCTCTTTTTCTGATTTAGAGGTAATACAAGTGTCTCCGTTATTATAAACTTCAATTATTTGCCATTTGGTTTTGAATTCTGTATCGCGTTTTTCGTTTAAACCTAAAACTTCAGGTAAGCATTTCTCACAATAATACTCTGGTGCCGCGTCGCTTCTTCTTTTTATGGTTATAGGTTGACTGTCTAAGCATTTTTCCTTTTTGCATTTATCACAAATGCATCTAAATTTCACTACTGATGTTACTCCCATTTTGTTTTCCTCCTTAAAATGTATTATAAGTTAACTTTTACGTTATTATAATATACCATTTATATCAAAGTTAAAATCCATGTATATTTATAACCCGTAACATACCATTAAAATGAGCCTAATAAGGAGGGTTAAGACCATATGGGTGCTAAAACTAGAAATTATGGCGACACTTATTTTTATTCAAAAGGTAAATACGAAGAGGCCGTTTATAAGTTTATTATGTCCGCAGAACGTGTTGATAAAAACGACAAATCATTTGAAGATATTAGATATGAGGTAAAAAGGCGTCAGATTTATAAATCAATCGTAAACGTACTCGACAATCAAAATATATTATTATTATACAATGAGAATGGTCCATTACCAAGATCTTTCAAAATATTCACTTGTAAAGATCCTAAATCTGGTGATGGCAAAAAGAAAGTATTTATTGATGTAACTGGTATTATCTCACAAGTAGATGGTGCATATACTATCAAGTCTAGATCTGTAGATACTTTTATAGCTTATCTTATTGCTGCTATGATAGAGGCAATTTATTATACAGATCCAAATAAATTAGTTAATAAGAATGATATCATTGTATCTGGTGGAAAATGTTTTGCTAAATTAGTATTCTATATTATCGATTATTTAAGGATTGGTAACGTAGAAAAAGTTAGAGAAAAAACTTTATATTTAGCATCTAGATACTATGAAGAATGCTTATTAGGGAAATCAGGAGAAACAGTAGAAAATAGAGCAAAGAATTTGTCTGGATTAACTAAAAGAGAAATCGATGTATTAAATCTTTACATCGATCCCGATTCTTTTAAGAATATTGATACATTTATATGCACATTATCTAAAGCCTTAAAAGATGATAGATTAAATACAACTATCTTCTTCGAAAAATGGAGATGGTTATTCGGAGCATCTACGGCGTTTGCTACAGAATTATTTACCGTATTTGCTAAAATGATTACTGATGTTTATGTAGCTACTTATATCAATAATCAGAAGACTATTGAAAATGTAACTAAACCGACATATATCGAATTTAGTAAAGCTTTATTGCAGATAGGGAGTGAGTTATTTTGATTAATGTAAAAGACATAAAGTCTCTTAAAAATCAATCTTTATATCCTACCAGTAATGAAAAATATGTTTTGACTAAAAGATCAGAAAGAATAATAAGAAGCCCAGAGTATAAAATTCTGGGCTTTTTGCATAATTTTTGTTATTCTTTTTCTAATTACTATGTGACTAGAAGCAATTTAGATGGTGTAATATTATCCAAAGCTTATATAGGCGATATAGAATATGGAGCTTTTAATGAAAACGTAGATTTCTTTTATTTATATAAAAATAAAAAATTTTATAAAGTTGATAAGAATCTTGATATAGAATGGGAAGTAGAAACAGATGACTATATTAGAAATATTACAGAAGATTCAAATGGACATGCTTTTGTAGTATATAAAAATAGTCGTATTATTCATGAATATCTTCCTGATAGTTCTAGATTAAGATCATTCAGAGATAGTGATGATGTCACTAATAAAACAAGAATATTTAAAACCTTTGTAAATAAAGGTAGAACCGAGATGTATACTATAGGTTCTATATTTGTAAAAACAGATAAACCTTTTGTATCATCCACAAAGCAGTCTTTACTAATTACAGAAGAAGACAAATTCCTTATGGATGAGAAAGATAATCCTATAATTATATCTGTATTAGTTAATCAGATTAATACTGACTATATGGCTCAGTATGCTGAAACTTTTATAGATACTTATGATCTAATTACAGGATTAAGAACTTCACATAAAATATTATCTAAAGATTATGGTGTTAAATCTACCGATCCTTATTATAATTTCGATAATATTTATGTAAACGGAAATAATATTTATATATACTCTAATGAGTATATACAAAAAGTCAATAAATCAATGGTTAATATATGGAAGCATTATTTTGCCTATAATGCTGCTACTAAAAGATATAATCAATTAGGTCATATAGAATATGATGATAACGATTACAGTGAATCATTATATTTCTTAGAAGACTTATACGAAACAGATGGACATGCCTTTGGTAAATTAACTACTAAAGGTGATCTTATTTGGAAAATAGGTTTTGATAAGAGTATAGTAGACTCTAAATTTTCTTTTGGTATATATAAAGAGAATATGTTTACTTCTCATAAATCCATCATAAATGTAGTAGATAACTATTATCTCGCAGTAAATAACTATAATACTGTGTTTGAAACTAGAGATAATAAGCTTATCAAAATTATAAGAAATAATGAAGATGAAATATATTCCAATGAATATTATGACAGTTATACATTATTAGCAGATGTAATCAAAAACACTATACCTGAATATATTTCTAGACCATTATATATTAGAGGCAATGAGCCTCTTCTAAATGAAGATGGTGAACCTATACTCGTAGACGAGTATAATACTCATTATCTTGATCCAGAAAATTTTGATACTTTTGTATTGAAAGGATTGGAAGTTAGAGATACTCCTTATCCTAACGGAGCTATCGTAACTAAGCAGAATGGATATATTATTCAAACTTTAAAGAAAAAAATAATTAGTACTCTTAAAGCAGTAAAACCACCTAAAATAAACGAACCATCATCGGCTATTGCTATAGGACAAGCAAAAATCGGTTTAGCTAAAATGGGAGGATCTACAGAAAATGCTGTTAAAGATATAATATATTTTGCTGGTATAGGTATAGGTCGTATAGGTAAAGCTAAAATACTTAAAGATTATATTCCACCAGAAGAGCATTTTGAATATACTTTTAATCTTTGTGGAGATAGACATATATTCAGAAATAATATTATCACAAAGAAAAAAGGATTAACTATATTAACTAAACGTACTGGAGCTTCTATAATGAAGAAAGTAAAGAATTATTACAAATTCATATTTAGAAGATTCCAAGATTTAGATATAGTATTAGAATTTATTAAGCAAAGCGGCATATTAAATACTAAATTACCTAAATTTGCAGATAAACTTATTCATCATACAAGACATATGATAGAAGATATGCAGACAGCTCATGTACCGGTTTCATATGATTTGAAAGCACAAAAAATGTTTTCATATTATTTCGATTCTTGGGAAATGCCTATTAGAACTTTAAAGACTCAAGTATATCTTTGTCATAATTTACCTTGGATGAGAAAGAGAGATTCAGATAGTATTTTCATTGATAGTATGGCTAATGTAATCAATAGTGAAATTATGAAACCATTTATCATGTTTATCGACGGAAAAGCTATTAAATGGTCTAATATGACTATAGTTCATAACTGGGAGTATGATTATATTATTATTTCTAATATAGATCATGATATCTCATGTAAATACGAAGTAAATAGCATTCTATTACCATGTCTTATTAGATATGGAGAGGATGAAAATGTACTTCCTATTGAATGTGAAAAATTCTTATTTGATAAGAACGGTAGATACGTAAATAATCCAGAAGCAGATGGAATACGTGTAGAAATTATAGATCCTAATATTTCTGGAAATACTTATAAGTACGATATAAATACTAATTATATTCAATTAGAAGCTGATTATAATCAGATTTCTTCTGATAAGAATATATTGATATTCGAGGATAATAAATTCAATCCTACTAATATTGATTATCTTACATATCACGGAAAGAATATTTATACTTATAATAAAGATGCATTTGCTTATATGAAAACTTTCTATTATATTAAAGCAAATGATACTAAGAATATATTAAATAAATTACCACATCAAACTCAGGTTGATAAAGATATTCAAACTAATATATTTGATGATAATAGCAATGGTTATCTTGATAATTTCCGTAATAATGATTTTGATTATTCATATAATAAGAAATATTCTTATAACGAAAATGTATCAAGAGCTATTGAATATATCATGGGATATGATATGTCTTTACTTAATAAGTATTATACCGACGAAGCTAATATATGCTGTATGTGTTTCAGTGGTAAAGATATATTAGACAGAGTAAATGGTAATTACTTAGAAATGCCAAGAGATAGAAAATATGGATTAGATGATTATGTTGTAGTATATAAGAACGGTAAATTATATGAAAGATTTAGAGAGATAGAATACAAAGCTAGTATGTTTAAGATACCGGTAAACGGTTCTATCAATGAATCAGATACTATAGAAATCGTTCATTATAAACACGTAGAAAATATGTCTTATCCTACAAGATTAACTCATATGTCTCCAGAAGAGCAAAAAATATTAGGAAAGATTCCTGCTATAGATTATGCAAAATTAGATTTTGCTCAATTATACGAGAATAATTGGTATTATAGCAGAATTACTTCCGATGGATTACCTGTATATGATTATAAAAATTATCTTACAAGACATCTTAGATATGGAGATTTACTTATATTCGGAAATAATAAATCTGGATCTGAAAAGTATGATGATTTTATTAAAGATGATAATTATATACAATATCCTGTAAAATTTGTTTATAGGAATAATAAAGATGAGTATAATAGATATCAAGATACAGAGATAATAATAAAAGATAGATATTATAAATACAAAATGCTGAACTTTACTTCTAGTAGGCAGTTTAGGCAAATGTATTATAACGTTTTCGAAGAACAATCTATATTTGATCTTGATCAATCTTTTAGATTCTGTCAGAATAAAAAGCAATACTTGGTATTCGTCAATGGAAAGAAATTAAACTTTAATGAGTTTGATTTATTGATTCCTAGAATGGATAAGTATACTATTTATACTATAAGAGCATTGACTGATTCAAATGGTAATGTAATACTTGTGAATGATAAACCATTAGAAGTATTAAATACTGAAGCAGAAGATATATATACAGAAACAGATAGAATGTCTATCAGAACAAATATTCCTTTAAACCAAGGGGATATTATAGATATATTATACGTACCAGATCCTTACGATGAAATTATTTTAAATAATTATATTCCTAATGAAAATGGAGTAGTAGAATTAGACAAAGATATATTACAATATCCATTTAGTAAGGATTTATTCCTTATATATATGAATGGAAAGAAAATATCTAATGATCTAATTGAAGATATATCAAAAAATAAAATCAGAATCAAATCTATATCTGATGATGATAAAGTTAACATGAAGAATATCACTATATGTAAATATATAATTCCGGATAAAGTATTAAAAGAATTGTATAGTTACGGAGATGATTGGTCTGATGCTATAGATAAATTGAATGATTCTGATTTCCATAAATTATTTGTAGATCTTAAGAAGCTAGTATAAAAAATAAAGGAGTATATCTTTTTAGATATACTCCTTTTTATTATTCACTCATCATTTTACGAAACGATTCAAGATCGCTGCTCATTCTTGATAAAAGTTCAGATGTAAGCTTATCAGATAATTTGAACTTGAGTTTTGTCAATGTAGGTAAAGTATTTATTTGTAGTAATGCATCCATGTTGATGCCATATTCATTAAGCTTATTTACGCAGTAATTTATATCGGTACTTTGTATTCTAATTACTTTTTTGCTATTTAAATCTATATGAATAATTAATGATACCATAGTATCTTCTAATGATGAAAATATCATAGTAACTCTAGATTGTTTCTCTGCAAATTCGTGATATGCAAATTTTTTATCATTAGATATAAATAAATATGTTTCAGTTTCATCTGTATTAGTTTTATAAAATTTGAAATTATTATTTTTCTTAAAAGCACCATCGACATCTACTATCTGTTCTAATATTTTAAGCCTGCATTTAGATTCATCTAAAAATATTTGCAAAAGTTCAACTATAATACTGGTTACAAAGAATATTATAAATAAAATATCAATAGCCATAATTAAAACATATGTGTTATTATCAAAATAATTAGTCATCATAATTTTCAAAATCTCCTTTTGAATAATAGTCTAAAATAGATATCGCTTTAAATAATTCATCATCTTCAGATTGTTCGGCATCTTCTGCTATTAACGATGATATTGTTTTTACTATATCTTTTCCAAAACGAACTATGTATGTATACATCATAATCTCGCCAGAATATGGATATCCGTTAATACTATTGTTTTTACATGTTAATATCTCTTGATCTCTCGTATTTATAACTACATCATATGCATTTTTGATAATTCTACCAGCATTCAATATTACGTGCAATTCGGTAAATGTTTCAGATTCGATCGGTATATGTCGCGATGCTGAATAAATATGTATAGTTTTGGTGTTTAAATATATCTCCAAACTACAACTATTATCACTTTTAATGTATTTATCGTCTTTTCCGTATGTATTTACTAAATATATAAAGATATAAGTTATATATAAATACACCATATCATATTGAAAATCTTTTGGATAGTTATTTTGTCTATCACATGAGATAGTTTTAACTGTACTAAACATTTTTAATTTATTTATCTTATTTTCAAATAAGCATATAGTACCTAAAAATATCCCCAGGATTATAATAATACGCATCATCACATACACCTCATATCATGTTCTATATCTAACAACTCTTTTCTAAGCTTACTTAAATTATTTCTAATTAATATTAAATAGCATGTATTGCTAGTATTACCCTTGGTTACATTCCAAGCACATGTAAATTTATCTATCGCATCTACATAATATTCTATATGATTTTCCTGAAAACCGATAGATTTATCAAATGTACACCAATAGTATAATCCATCTACCCCTTTAAATCCAAAAGTATTATGATCTTCTGATATTTTCAATAAAGACTTATCAAGTGAAATTCCATTATCTCTCTCCATAAGATAAAAGCCATAGAATTCGTCTTTCGTTTTATTTAAAGTATCATATATGCATTCTTTTGTTTTGTAATATTTTTCGTTTATCTCTTTACTTTTCTTATATTTTTGGATATATATAATTAGTAATGCTATTAACCATCCTATTTCTACAAGTAATGAAAATATAGAAAATACTAAATACACATCATTAGATACACTTCCTCTTTGATACTTACATACTATACAGATTAGATATCCGAAAAAAGCTACGAACGAACACATTGAACCGAAAAATAACATCCCATCTTTATCCATTTTATAATCTTCCTTTCTTGAAAATAATAATCCGGTATGGCAATTCATACCGGATTATATATTATTCTGCATCTACGTTTTCAAATTCTTTGATACTATTAAATACAGCTTCGTAGTCTCCCTCAATAATGCAAATAGGGGAGTCTTCTACTTTAGCTTTATCAAGTACACTTTTATATGAAGCTATAAGCATATCTCTTGTGTATTCAGTGGATCCAAAATATGTTTCAAATAATGGATTATTACCTTTAGTTCTAGCTTCACAAATATACTCTTTAGAAATACATCTATTATTAGATACAAGATTATTGACGTTTTTGTAAGATATTGCAAATGTCTTGTATCTATTCCGAATAACGTTTCTGAATATATAACCCGCATTATCAATATCTTCTAAGCATATTACAGCGTCTTGCATTCTTAAATAATCGCCTAATAATAGATGGTACATATTGTCAGATTCCATACAGATATTTACAAAATTAAGAGCATCTAATACGGATTTCTGATAGTCATCATTTTCTGAAATATAAATTAATCTAGGTATAATAATATTATCATTATATAAAGATTTTACATTAGTTACATAGGTTCCGTTTACAAATTCCGTATTAAAGAAATAATACGGATATTTATTAGCAAACATTTTCGGAGTAATATCTGAATGATTTACAATGTTTACTGTATATATATTGCACATTGCTAATCTTTCTTCTGATATCATTTTATGTTTTTCTTTCATAGTTTCTATGATATCATCAGGAAGATTATATATTCTTTTCAATACTACAAACTGGTTTGATGGATTGAATTGCACAAAGCAAGAAGAATTCTCGAATGTAATGATTCCCTCTTCTTCATTAAATTCATATCTCTTAACTTTATCTACATCTCCACCGCCAATACAAATATATGTATTTAAAATTCTTTCATCTGGGTTTAAAAATTCTGATCCTCCAATTGGGTCTTCTAAACATAAGTACTGCTTATTTTCGATTGCTTTAATAATATCTTTATTATTCATGATTCAACCTCCATTGATGTATATACAACTCTTGGTCCTAATGGTATACAGCGTTCATATAATTCTGGTTTATCTATATCAATTCCAAAAGTTTCTCCCCATTTACCAAAATTAGCTCTTGCTTTTATTTTTACATACTTTTTGGTATACCATTTGATAGCTTCATTTTCATTTAAAAATAATTTTGCTCCCGATATTTCGGTACTGACAGATTCGACCCCTCTCGCATAATATATCACTCCACTATTACCGACATAACCGATAACGTATCTTTTGTCAACTGTACACATATTAATCCTCCTTTTCAATTTCGATGAAATATGGTTTATCTACATTTATTCCAAACTCCTTTTTCCATCTATAAATATTAGATCTAGCTTTTAATTCTGGATAGCGCATTGTATAATACTCTGTAGCTTCTCGCATATTTCCGAATGTCATAGCATGATCAATAGTTATAGTGCATGGACTTGAATAATCTCTTGTGGTTAGATAATTACTTTTTCCACTAATTTTGTTCTTAAATACTATTACTATCATAAGTTTTCTCCTTTTTAATTATTTTTTCATAATTATAATATATAACTTATTTAGTTATTCGATCTTTAGAATCTATCAATAATAATTGGTTATTGAAATACTCTAGATCTATATAAATAGTTATATTTACCTTATTCTCTATAATTGGAGAATTTATTATAATCTTGTATTTTTCCCAATCTATTTTTATATCGGATTCCTTATGTACGTTATAAATTTTTATATTTAAAAATATAGAAGGAGATAATCCACTTTCGACATGGTTATGTAATACTTTTAATAGTTTACTTTCTGACAATAATTCTTCAAATTCTATTACTTTTTCTTCATCTTTATCAAAGTAATAATCTGTAGTTATATATTGTCTCCAATTATGCTCATCTACATCCGGTGGATCTATATTATCAAAGTCAAAACTATATAATCTTAATAAAGAATTTCTTTCTTCAAATTCTTTCTTTAAAGTTTTATTGGTATAGTAGTAATAAAATGCTGGCGCCGGAAAGTGTAATGTGCATTGCATTTCTAGATGAAAGTTTTCATTATTCATTCCAACTTGTTCACCATCATCCTTCTCTATATTCTCCAAATTGTATATTCTCACGAACGTGTCTTTCATTCTAATGAAAAATTCGCTATTACCATTAGCACTCCTAAACTTATAAAGAAATGGTATATGTGAATGAGAATTTAAGTATTTCATAAATCCACATATATTTACTATTCTAGGTCTATTGTGACAATCATTCGTAATTTCAAATCCAGTATCTTCTGCTATATTTAACATCATTTCATATGGCACATGGATATCCATATTCACATATTTACCAGTAGTACATCCAGATCTAAATGCTAACCTCATATATTCTAATAAATCTAATTGTAATGATCTTGTATCTACTCTTATCTTAAATACAAAATTCATTTCTATCTGTTTCATTCTTATTCCTAAAAATTGATTATTCTCATAATCTTGCATAAATCCAGTATTAAAAAATTTGGTTCTTCTTGTAAGAACCTCTCTGCCACCTTCAAATAAATCTACATGATCTCTATCATATTCAGTATTTATTGTAGGTTGTATAGCAAGCATAGGTGTTTCTTTTACTATAGGCATATTCTGATTAAATTCTTTAAAATCATCAAATATATATTTTCCATCTACATATACAGATTTAAAGAATCCTTCTTCAAATTGAGATAAAAACCAATATCTCATAAATTCTACAGCTAATCCATAACTATGAGCTATAGAAGGAATAGATATATTTCTTTTTAAAGCAATATCATTAAAATAAGTATTGTCATCTGTTCTTAATATCATAATCTCACCCTTTCTGGTCAATTACATAATTGTTTCAGAAGACAAAAAATAAAGGACTAGAGCGATTACTCTAGTCCTTTTATAATTATTTTGATTTGAGTATTGGAGAATCCAAAGGTAATGCTTTCTCTGTTGTAAAATCTGCAGGATAAAATTCTTGAGAAGTGATATATTGATTATTCCTTCTATATTCATGTATACTATATTTTAATTTTCTTCCGCTAATTTTATCATTTTCATTAAATTCTATACGAGTAATTTCCCTATACGTTTCATCTACTAAATCGGTATATGGAAAAATTGTATAATCTCCATCTGTAATATCAGGATCTTCTACCATTGTGATTATCCAATTATCTACATAAGGTGATAATGCTTTATATGTAGATAATCCACCAATTACACAAAATGTAGCTGTAGGATTTCCGGTTATAATCTGTTTAATCTGATCAAGATTATAGTATGCTACATTTGGTACTATATATGGGCAATGAGTCTTATCATTAGTTAATACCAAATGAAATCTATCATCCAATGGAAAATATTCTTCATCGAATGTTTTTCTTCCTATAATCATATTTGGATATAATGTAGTAATTGTTTTAAATCTATACATATCTGATGGTAAATTATACATAAGCTTACCATCTTTAGCCATTTCACCATTTGGTCCGATACATACTAATGCTATTACTGTTGCTCTTTCCATATTTATTTCTCCTTTTTATTCACAATAAGTTCATCCAAATACTGCTTTGGTACAGTAACAACTTCATATTGCTCTATTATCGGTTTATTGATATCATAATCAAAATTATATGACTCATAAGCATTATCAACCATTAGATCTATATAATGCGCGCGATATATGTAATATGCTTCATAGATACTATCAAATGTCTTCGCTGATAATATATCTGCGGTTATAGTATAAATAGGTATTTTTGATAATTCATCTATAGAATCGTTGCAATCTTTAGAAATATACACCTTAAATTTATCATTAGTAGTTTTATCTTTTGCTTCAAAACAAATTACGTATTTATTCATATTATTTTTCTCCTTTTTAAAAATAGAGTCTATGGTAAATACATCATAGACTCTAAAGTGATTAATTTTTACTCATTTTCTGTAACTGTACTAATTCATCTGCAGTATATAATTTTCTTCCTAACGATACAAATGTATTAGTATTGATAATTACATCTCGCTGATGATTTAATCTATTATCAAACGATCCATCATTTCTACTAATGTACATACTCTTCGCAGGATTAAATACTCTATTTGCTGCACGATAAAATTCATCATTTATAATATACCAAATATTCAATGTATCACCCAATTCATGTTCATCGATTATGGCTAGTAATCAATTTGATCATCTGATCACTCTGTCGTTACAACAGACGTTCAGACTATATCTTCATCTCTATACAAATTACATATAGAGAGTCTCCCATTTGGATTTAAAGGGGCTTAATCGCGGGTTGCCCTACCAGTTTTATAGCCTTCTGGCTCTACGAAACAAGTTCTAGTCGTTGAGGGTTCATCTTTTTAATAATCGCATACTACAGGCTTATATAATTTATATTTTTCAGAAATAGTTTTTCCTGTCCTTCCACAGAATACTAAATCTATATAAATCTTAAAGTCTTGTCTATCTTCATCTGGTATCTGAAAATAATCCATAATTTCTTTATAACTATACTCTCTTTCGGATAATAATTTGCAAAGGGATTCTGTAATTTCTGGTGGATATCTATTATATAATTTGGAATTTGCTCTAAATGAATAATCTTTCGATATATCTCTATGAGTTTTTCCGTATTTTATGCTAGATATTGTTCCTGAAAATCTCATTCTTTCGCATTTATTTAATATCTGAAATTTATCACAAATCTCTGATGATGCTAAACCTTGATCTAAATATTCACAAATGGTTCTTATGATAGATTCGTCATACTTAGCGTTCGGATGATAAATACCACGATTATTATTTAATCCAGTATCCCATCCATGCCTAGTATTATCTATCGGAGTTATCCATTCTAGATTATCTATATCCAAATTGGTTTTTATACCGTCTTTATGATTTACCTGTAATTCGTTAAAATTAGGATTATAATAGAAAGACATTAGTTCTATTCTATGAATTCGTACAGTTTTTACCCCAATTCCTGGAACTTGAATACTAACTCTACGATATCCATCTTTGTCTGCAGATATACTTAAAAATCTATTTCTAAGTCTATCATAAACTCGGCCTTTATTACTAATTATATATCTTTCTATAATTATACCGTTCCATATTACCGGAACCCAGTTTTCAATACTATTCATAGAATGATATATAGGATTACTATAAATTTCTTCAGTTATCATAATATTCCTCCTTTCTTCTATATAATAGTATACGATTATTTTAAAAAGTAGCTTCCCTGCTGATCTGACATTATAAAGTACTTAGGCTCTCGCCTTATACCATCTTCAAGATTTTTTCTGTCTTTCGACTGCCATTTGCGCTTATCATCACTGATTACGCTGTAGCTCTTGAAGCCGTTAGCCATTCCCAGCATTTAAAGAGATTTTTCACAGTACCTCGCGGTAGTGTGCGACAGTGTTGTTTATCGAAGTCCGCACCTAATGATACAAGAACTCCTAAAGGAAGTTCCATAGTATAGGAATATGTTATACCTACACAATACATCTGCAATATAGACCCATAGTTAATGGTTGGGTTTCTATTAATAATAATAGGAATACCTTTTCCACTCTTATGTTTCTTGATCATACTTTCGATGATTCTTACGATTAATGGATCTGTATTTATCTTTGCTGCATACCATCTATTGTATGCATCCTGAGAAGATAAATTATATGATTTCTTAAGAATATTGATAATGGAAGCATGTAATAATTCTACTAAAGAATTATAACTAAGTAATACTTGATCGTTTCTTAATTTCGGATTAGATACAATTACACATCTACCAGTAAAGTTATATCTACCAGCAAATAAAGATCTAATTGTACCTTTCTTACCTTCACAAATTGTAACGATATTATCATATAATTTCATGAATTCTACTTGGATATCGTATAATAATTGTGCTGTAGGTTTAATCTTCTTATTAGAATTAAACTTAGATTTGGCAAAGTTTAATTCAGATACTAACTTATTAATCTTAGTATAAATGGCATTAGATTCTTCAAAATAGAATGATTCTTTATCTTCATTGAATGGTCTAAGCATTGTACTGAATACAGGAATAGATTGAGTAAATACTTTATCTCTATTCTCCATAATATTCTTATAATACTCGATTTTATTTGGAAATTTTGCTTTATAATAATCCATAATCTCATCAAACCTATTATGGAATTCTACCATACCAATTCCATAGAATGGTTGATCTTCGTTCTCGATTATATGGATATGTCCATCTTCATCAATCTGAGCATCATATTTGATAATACTATCTAGTTCTGTTTTACCTATTAAGAATTCGATAGATTTAAATAGATTGCAATGTATAACAAAAAAATCGTCAGATTGGATTACTATCCAACCTGTATATCTGGGATTTGTTTCTACATTCTCTACTTTCTGTCCACAGAATTTACATTTTAATCCAAGATTGATCTTGGATCTTGTCATTCCACATTTACATCTAAATGTATTCTGGAATTGATCTTGATCAGAAAGATTATTTCCATATTTAGATGAAAATATAGAATGATCATCTTTAAGATCTTTTTTGATTCCATTTGTGGGAGATACAATAAATCCGTTACCAGATCTAATGTCTTGTACTCTCTCTTCATCGAAATTGATTCTTTCCAATTCCGTTGTGAATATCCAGTCTGGATTGTGTGGATATGAATAAGTAAAATCCAATCCAACTCTTCCATCTGGAAGTTTCTTTAGACATTTCATAATTATCTAACTCCTTTCTGTATAACGCTATAATAATATATCGTTATTTAAGTGTTTCAGATATAGTAAAAATGGACATATAGGATATCCTATATGTCCATATATTGTTTTAATGCATGTCTACATCATTTTTCTCTTCCCATGCTTCAGCTCTTAATTTATTTACTATTTTCATTATATATCTTTCTTTAAAGAATCTTTTATTTATTTCTTTAATATATCCAGATTCTTTTAATAAATAAATGATCTGAGTATTGGAAATATAATGTCTAATGCAATATCTTATATACTTTTCCAAAGCATCTTGCTTAGCATTTCTAAAAGTAAGCAAAGCATTAGTTTCATCAGAATTAGCCCACATTAAATTTTCTGGTCTGAAATTGCTATAATCTCTATCCTTGATATATACTTGATTTCTCTCAAAAAACTTATCTGATCCATTTCTAGGAATATATGTAGTAGCAACTAATCTTGAAATCTTATATTCTTTTTCTATCGCATATTTATCGTAATATACAATACCATCTATCATATTATATTTACAAACTTTTAGTTTTACGACTTTACCTTTATCAGAGTTGTATGATTTTAAAGGAGTATTACTTCCTTTCATATATACAACCCCATTAACCGTTATAGAATATGATTCAGCCAACGTATATTTGTCTGAATCTAAAACTAAAGGCATTTTTTGCATCATAATTATTTATCCTCCCATTCTCCGAATACTGTATCAAGTGGTATTTCAGTTAACTGCTCTGTAGAATCGTGGAAAGACTTCATTAATATATTTTTCAAAGTAGAAGGAATTTTAGATTCTGTTATACCAGCATTCTTTATACCTATTCTGTATAACATATTACCTGCACACTTATTGCATATACCTGTCTTGGATTCACACATAGAAGCAAATCTGAACTTGACAACTTTATTTAAATAGTTATCTACATTTTCAGATGTCAATTCTACAAGCTTGCCTTTATCGACTATATAAGAATACATCCAAAATGATACATTCTTTTTGGTTAAATGAACTTCTACTGTATCTTTTGTGTGGCAATCTGATCCAGGAGCGTCTAAAGTGACATGTTGTAGTGTATATACAAATAACTTTTCCCAATAGCCACCATCAGCAGTTTTTCTTGCTCGTTTAAATGGACCAGCAGCTAATGAGTTAGCTATCAATGAATATTCATCTGCTTTGATTCCATCTATATAATTAGATGTAGCAAATTTGTATTTCTGCTTAGCGTAAGGATCAGGATCTTTAATAACTCCTTTTACAACGAATATATTCTTAAAGTTATTACATACAGATCCTCTGGCTTTGGAGTTATATACATCCATAGATGGATCATCTCCCATGTAATCTAATGCGTACTGTAATAATTCCTTCTCAACTTTATTACCTACAACTTCATCCCCTCTGTCTAATGCTTCTTTATTTTTTGCTAAAAGTTCTTCTTTCTTTTTTTTAATAGCATCACTACATGTAAGCATTTTATCAGTATAATTAGGAGCAAGTATAGTTACATAAGGCATTATCTTTTGAGTCTTATTTAAATAATGCTTTAAATAATCAAGCTGTATTTTATCTTCCAATAAAGCATAAGATAATTTCTTATTAATATCTCCAAATAAATCATCATCTACAGACTTATTTATATAATGAAATAAATCGAATAATTCATTTTCAAAAAAGAATTTATTATATATAAATAAACCTACTGTAGTAGTAAATGAATTTTTGTTTTTCTTTTGCGGATTTGGACCGTAAGAATTTGCAGGGATGGTGACTATATCATACGGATTATATTTTCTTTTTCCGTCAAATTCCCCAAAAGTCTCCATTATAAAAGATAGAGTTATATCTTCTTCTTTTAAATCAACAAGAGCTTTTATTTCATCTGGATTGGTGATCATTTTTGATTTACGTTTACTAGCCATATAATTATTTCCTTTCTTATAATACTAGTCTTAGATTACAGTATTGTTGAACTTAGGAAGAATTATAGAAAAAATAAAAAAGAATATGATATATTGAAGTTTAAGGTCTCTAGTCATATGACTAGAGACCTTTGTATTACTTAGCAATCTTTCTTGCTAAGCTTTTTACAAGCTTAGCAGATTTTTTACCTGCTGCTTCAATCATCATACCACCAGCAATTGAAAGGACGCTAAGTCCTATCGCTTTACAGATGTCTTCAAGAGTATCATCGACAACTTTGTTTCTCTCTGCACGTTTTTTATCGCGTACTTTTTTGTTAATGATACTTTCCCCTTTCTCCTGCGCAAGGATAAACAAATCATCCTTAGTAAAGGTCTCTTCACCTGTTACGTTTCCGTATCCGTCTGTTACTGTAACGGTCACGGAATTGTCTGCGTTGTATCTCGAGGATACAGATTTTCTAATGCGGCGTGCTCTCTCGTTTTTATAAGCCTCATTGTCATGTGCTTTGAGAGAATCATGATATTTCTTTTTTGCTGCTGCTGTTAAATTGTCGAGTTCTTTGAAGTTTGTTGTTTCCATAAAATTACCTCTTTCTGCGTGCTTTCGTTGCACGACTTTTTAGATTTTTAGTTATCCTAGCGAGTCTAGGCACTTGTTAAATTATCAATAGTAGGTATATGTATGCTCTTGCTACTATTTCACTATAATATTATATAATCAAAAAATAAAGATATTACAAATACCCCATAGTGTAATATTACACTATGGGGTATATATTTCATTTGAATGTATAGATATTGTCTAATCTTTTGGCACATTCTTCTAGATTACCATAAGCTCTCTGTCCTTCAAATTGAGATTTAAATATAACCAAGAATTCATTTATTCTTCTTCTTGTACCTGCTACTTTGTTCCAGAAATTATCTCTTTCTTTATCATCAATCATCCATTTTTCTGGACTTTTAGCATAAGCAAATCTCATTGCAATGTGCTCATTTTCTATATCATATACTTTCTGGCAATATTCTTTTACTATCTTCAAGAAATCATTTACATCTGCATATCGATAATTATATTGATATACTTTGTCAGGTATATCATCATTTACCACGAATAAATAATCATATACTTTTGTAAGTATAGTATCGTAGACTTTATCTCTATTTCCTTTTACTTTGTATCTATAACTCGTTCTCCAGAGATTGTTTCTTGTAGATATAATACCAATAGCAATATTTCTATTCTCGTATTTTACATATACAAGTTTATCTAGCTCTCTATTATATTCTCTATCGAATAATTCGTGTACCCTTTTAATCTCTGTTTCGGGTGATCTATATTTATCTTCTACAATCATCTTATCCATCACAGATACAATTTCTCTATCTACAAATTCTTTGCTAAGTTCAAATGTATAATAGTTAGACATTTTCACTACTCTGGCGAAGTCTTTATCAGACTCCGCCTTTTTTGTATAGAATACTTTGGTTTCTTTCTTGCCTGTTTTCATTTTTTGTTCTCCTTTTTAATTCTCACTTAATGGTATTAATATTTCACTACTTACAGATTTGGTATATAATTTATCGTTTCCTGGTTTCTTTATACTGATATCATATACAACTGTTAATTTTTCTGCATATGTACCAAGTTTTAATATATTCTTTTCTGTAAGTCTTTGATAGCTTGAATCAACAACTCCAAAATCACCAAATGCGTATCCCCATAATTGGTAAAATTGATCGGTATATCCTTCTATACTGAATATATTGTAATATGAGTTATTGTCATCAATCCAAAATCCATCTTGATTAAGTCCATGATAAGTATCGTCCATAGTATCTTGTGTAATGCCATTAATCTGCGGACTAGTAGATTTTAATAATATATCGGCATGTACGTGATCAATGTATACCTGATATCCATCAGGTAGACCAAGAGTTTGAACTTCCATACCAATATTTTTGGAATCTGTAACTCTCCATTTACTAATATTATAACCTTTTACGGTATAATTACATTTTAATTTAAAATCTTCACCATTGATTTCTAATTCCTGTTCTAGTTTAGGTTTTTCTACATTGACGTTTATAGAATCCGTAGTGGTGTCTTTTTCTATAGTTTCAGATTCACATCCGCTTAATGATATTATTAATACTATCATTAAGCACATCATAATTTTATTCAGTTTCTTCTTCAATTTTTGGTACCTCCAATTTATTAATAGAATTTAATTGTAAAGTAATTTTTACAATTTCTAATGTGTTGATATCTAAAACTTTATTTATTTTACGCACCATTAATTCTTCAAAATTATCACCAAACCATTCTCTCGCATCTTCGATGCAACTGAATAGTTTAGCACACATTGGATTAGAGTGTAATATCATGCTGGTTATATATACATATTCACCGGTATCTTTTCTTTTACCCCTTATGACATATTTAGTTTCTCCTAAATTTATTCTACCCAATCTCATATTACCTCCTCAAATATTTAAATAATCATAATGTATATCAAATTTAATATATCCTTCTTCACCAATATTATCAATTGAAAGTACATAATCATCTGCAGTTATTAAAGTCTTCTCTTGTTTCCCAGTGTATATATAATGTCCAAAAACAACATCAGTTTCTCCGTCTATATCAGATAATACTTTTTCTATATCTAATAAACGATTTATACTTTCACTATAAGATGGATTAGTATCATCATTAGAAAATGTAATTATCTTTTCTTCTTCTGAGTATCTATAATCGTTTATAGGAGCAACTATAGAAGAATTGTATTCACCATTAAATTTAAGAGAATACATTACAGTGTAATGTATTCTATTGTGTGTATCTAACGCTTTTATAATAGGTAATAACTCTTTTACTTTCATATTAAATTTCCTCCAAAAATTATTCAGTCTCTTCAAGTTTCATTTTACATATTTCGGGATGCTCAGTATCGAAGAAATGAATGAATGGTCTTTCTTTTTCATATTCTTTACTAAACAACCAACCATATTCTTTCCAATATTGTTTAACTTCTTCAATAGATCTCCATTTAGAATCTGATGAGTAAATACTAAAAAATCCAGGTTTTACTGGATTTATAAAAACATAATCTTTATCTATAATTTTATCCCATACTATGAAGTGATCATCTTCTATTGGAACATTTGGTCTTCTTTTTACTCTTATTACATATCCTTCTTTTAATGTAGTACTCATATTAAATTTCCTCCATAATCTCTGTTGTTCTAGTAATTTGTATCTTTACAATTTGTGGATGATCCATATCGAAATACGTTTCCATTTCCTTCATAAATATAGGATATTTATCCGCTCCAATCATAAAAGATTTCTTACAAAAATTCCATAAGTTTTTCAATTCATTTATAGACAAATTTTGGCAATCTGCTATATATGGATACTGTCCGAATTTGTCTAATCCTCGACGCGTAGGATTAAAATATAAATAATTTCCTTTCATTTTTTTATCAAACATTGTTTCAAGCATCGTGTCTCCAAAATTGTCTTTTGACGGTAAATATACTCCTTTCTTTTTGAATCTTATAGCATAAGATTCAATAACTGTTTTATCCATAAGTAATTCCTCCTTATATTTTATTCACGATTATAATATACAAAAGAAATCCCATTTACCATTGGTAAATGGGATATAATTTTTAATAATAAATTTGATATGTAATATCAATACCTTTAGTTAAATCTCTTAAAGACTCATTACTAAAGTTTAATTTAGTTAATGGTTGGATATCCTGGTATACAGTATATCCATCAATAGTCTTCGGATATGCTGTAAGTAAGGATATTGTATTAACTTCACAATTATTAATACCTATAGTAGCTTCATAATAATCTCTAAAATCATATTTATTTACAGACATAGTAAGCTCTACATATGTTCTAACTTTCTGTTTATTTTCGGATGTATATACATTTTCATCTACTGGAGTTCCATCCATATATATAGACTTACATATAGGATCAGCGTCGAACGCTTTAAAGAAGTAGGCAACTCTGTCTAATTCTTTTAATTCTTTTCTACCAAAATATTTCCCTCTTAATTCATCATTAAGATCATTATCAGAAATACAATATCTAAATGGAATTAAATGATCTTTATCAATCCATTTAGTATAGTCTACATCATAAATTTGAGAACCTTCTGGTCCACAACCATCCGTACCCATAGCGAATAATACTACGATTTCATTCAATTTTTCTTCCGGAGTTAATGCTACAGTATTGTCAAGGTCTAATTCTTTATTGTAATTAGGTAGTTGTACAGGTAATTTAATACCAGGGAAATGCTTTTGTAATGTATAAAAAGATCCTGGTAATATTACTTTGTTCCATTTTTCGAGTATAACGGTCTTAGTAATAGGATCTCTAACTATAACTCGACCTTCATGTTGCGCGAAATGTAATTCATCTTCATTTATTTGATAGCGAGGGATATCCTGAAACACTTTCTTTTTAATCATTATATTAAACCTCCATTTATTCGTGTCTACAATTATAATTATGTTTCAGGCTATAAATTCCTAGTATCGTAGAAAAAATAAAGATGGGTGAAATATTTCACCCATCTTTATATTGCATTTATTTTCTTTCAGGATGCATCATAGCATACTCGTAATTTCTATTATATAATCTCACATTATCATATACAGAATTTGTTAATGAATCGATCTGTTTCTTTATAGGTGAAAACTTATACAGTTTATACGTATTACGGTTTTGCTCCTGATATTCTCCATATTTTGTAATAATTAAATTTACAGCAGCATTGAAGTCTTCTAATAATTTATCGACTTCATATTTATAAACACCTTCAAGATATTTTCTATCCGAATTATATAACGATAATCTTGTATTCATATAAACCAGATAAGAAAACTTTGAATTTGTCTCAATGGATAAGCTGTAGGATGTTGTTAAATCATCCTGTACAAATTCAACTCCAAATGTTTTATAAAAATTTGTTCTAAGAGTTGTTCTATAATTGATCTTTCTATTGATAGATCTTCTGTCATCGTCGGACAGATATTCTTCGTATTTATCAAGAAGCGGCTTAACTTTAGATAAGTCGTTATCGTTTACACTGTCAATAGTACAGATAATAGTGTCAACTACTTCTTTAATTTCTTTTTCTGTTGCTGGTACTTTTCCTTTTGATAAGATCTTCTGTTCACCCATTGTTTCTTTCCTCCTTAAATTTCCCTGTTTCGATGTAATATTTTACAATTTCAAAATCTCTTTCG
>ULLK01021335.1_pt1 | contig 79686 bp, 109 predicted proteins | sample 1951411 | NCBI WGS metagenome assembly ULLK01 (sample SAMEA4835526, study PRJEB28245) | human gut metagenome | biome: gut microbiome; material: fecal sample | place: Denmark | collected 2008 | reverse complement strand
GGTAATCACCGGCTTTAAGTCTGACATTGATTGTCTCATATACGGCATTTGCCATCCTGCTTGCAACGAAACGCTTCCATATTAATGAATACAGTCTGAACTGGTCCCTGCTTAAAGACTCTTTAATCTCTGATGGAAGGAAATTAATATTGGTAGGTCTTATTGCTTCATGGGCATCCTGTATCTTCTTGCCTGAATTCTTCTTGTCGTCCGGTGCAAGATAATATGTCTCACCATAATTATTTCTTATAAATTCCCTTGCAGCAAGGTCCGCTTCTTCCGACACTCTTGTGGAATCGGTACGCAGGTATGTAATTATACCAACCGTACCCTGTCCCTTAATGTCAACACCCTCGTATAACTGCTGTGCTATACGCATTGTCTTCTGTGTTGAGAAATTCAAGGTCTTAGCTGCTTCCTGCTGCAATGTACTTGTGGTAAAAGGAAGCGGAGCTTTCTTAACTCTCTCACTGTTCTTAATATCATCAACAGCAAAATCGCAGCCCTCAAGGTCTTTCATTATCCTGTTAACGTCTTCTTCACTGCCTATTGTTACCTTGCCATTGCTGTCAGATGTTAATCTGGCGGTAACGGGCTTTTTCATTCCTTCTATATTAAGTATTGCATCTATTGTCCAATATTCTTCAGGTATAAAAGCATTAATCTCTTCTTCCCTGTCACAGATAATTCTTAAGGCGACTGACTGCACACGACCCGCTGAAAGCCCGCGCTTTATCTTTGCCCATAACAAAGGACTTATCTTATAACCAACCATTCTGTCCAACATTCTTCTGGACTGCTGTGCATTAACAAGATTCATATCTATCTTGCGTGGTTCTTTTATTGAAGCCTTAACTGCATTTTTGGTAATCTCATTGAAACTGATTCTGTTAATATCCTTATCTTCAAGTTTAAGTGCATTTGCAAGATGCCATGAGATAGCTTCTCCCTCACGGTCCGGGTCAGTTGCAAGATATACTTTATCAGCTTTCTTAACCAGCTTACGGAGATTAGCAAGAATGTCACCCTTGCCTCTGATAGTAATGTACTTAGGTTCATAATCATGTTCAACGTCTATTCCAAGTGTACTTTTAGGGAGATCCCTTACATGTCCGTTTGACGCAGCCACTTCATAATTATTGCCCAGAAATTTTTTGATTGTCTTAACCTTAGCAGGTGACTCCACAATTACAAGATATTTTGCCATAAAAAGTATCCTCCTCAATAATAACCTTATTGAATCCTTACATAAAAGTTCTTACTTATCTCTCGTATTATTCCCTTGATTTCAAGACATGTAAGGCTGCGTAAAACCTCAGCCGGAGACATACCACTGTCATTCACCAATGTCTCAAGACTCTTAGGGGTAAAATCTAGTAATAGACTATACAACATTTTTTCATCCCTTGCAAGAACAATATCGTTTTTTATATTTTTTTCATAATTCGGGATGGAAAGCCCAAGTTCACCGGGCAGGCTCTCAAAATCCGTTACAACCATGGCTCCGTCAGCAATAAGCCTGTTGCATCCTTTGCTTGAAACATCGGTAATACGCCCCGGTACGGCATATACTGTCCGGTTCTGTTCCAAAGCTGTTCCCGCAGTGATTAACGAACCGCTTCTAAATCCTGCCTCAACCACTATGACATAATCAGACAGTCCGCTTATTATCCTGTTCCGTAGCGGAAACATTCCGGGAGTTGTAATACTCTCTCCCGGATATTCGGATATTATTCCACCGCGGTTCTGAATATCCATATACAGATTAAAATTTCCGGCCGGATAGCATTTTTCAACGCCGCCCGCAAGAACTCCGCAGGTATATCCTCCTTTGTATAATGCACCTTTATGGGCTTCACTGTCGATTCCTGCCGCAAGACCGCTTATAATACATGCTCCTGCTTCCGATAGAATTCCTGCGATTTCCCTTGCCGCATATCTGCCGTACTCCGAACAGCGCCTTGATCCTACTATTGCAACTGATCTGACATCATTTCGCGGGAGCCTGCCCTTGTAATACAGAATGTACGGTTTATCATATAATTCTTTCAGTCTGCAGGGGTAATCTTCCTCGTCCGGGAAAACAAAACGAACATTATTCTCCATATCCTTTTGATATTTTTCAAAAATATTCTGTCTTATATCCTTGGAAACAATTCTGTCTATATCCTTACCTGTAAGAACAGGCAGGCACTCAAATTCCTTTCTTTCCATATTATATAGTTCTTCAGGTGTTCCGAGAGACAGCAGTGTACGAATCTTGACATTGCCTATTCCCTCAAGATTATTAATCCAATACCAGTATTTTCTGTCCATTCATTACCTCACATTAATTTATATCCGATTGCTTCACAAATATGACCTTCTTCTATCCTGTCGGATTGTTCTGTGTCAGCTATGGTTCTTGCAATTTTAATTATTTTGTAATATGTCCTGGCCGACATATCATATTGGGAAAAAGCACTTTTCATAAGAATCTTGGCAGATTGTGACATAGTGCAATACTTGTTGACAAGTTGTGAAGGAATTTCGGAATTATATCTGAAATATTCCTTTTTGAAGCGTTCCTTCTGGATATCAATGCAATTATTAACAGCCTCTCTCATATCCTTGCTTGATATTTCGGTTCCGCCGGCACCCGTTATCTCATCATAGCCTGATTTGGTAACTCTCACACACATATCAATCCTGTCCGTTACCGGTCCTCTTATCCTGTCAAAATAACGCCTGATATCCCTGTCATTGCAATTGCATCTTGTTCTGTCGGGATAATATCCGCATTTACAGGGGTTCATCGCACCTACAAGCATAAAATCTGCCGGATACTCATAAGTACCGCCAAGTCTTCTTATGCTTATCCTGTGTTCTTCCATGGGAATCCTTAAGGAATCTATTACATCATTGGAAAAAAGATTGATTTCATCGAGAAAAAGCACACCAAGATCACTTAAACTAATCTCTCCCGGTGATGGTATGATACCTCCGCCCGTAAAGGCAGGTCTTGAAATTGTATGATGGGGAGCCCTGAAAGGTCTTGACCTTATAAGTGCCAATCCGTCCTTTAAAAGTCCGGCAACGCTGTATATACTTGTTATTCTCAACCGTTCCTCATCGGTGAGTCCCGGAAGTATGGTAGGTATTCTGGAAGCAAGCATTGATTTACCCGCTCCGGGAGGTCCGATTAACATAAGATTATGTCTCGCTGCGGCAGCAATCGTAATGGCACGCTTAGCCGATGCCTGACCTCTTATGTCTGCAAAATCAATATTATTATCAGCATTGTCAATATTATTATCAATATGTGCCCGGCAATTACAGCCGTTATTAATATAATCGACACATTCCCTGAGGGATGATATTCCTATTACCCTTATTCCTGTTACAAGAGATGCTTCACCTACATTGCCCATAGGAACATAGCATATTGTAAAACCATTATCCCTGGCACAAAGAGTCATGGGAAGAATTGAACTGACGTTGCATATTCCTCCATCAAGTCCAAGTTCGCCTATAAATAAAGCACCTGATACCTTCTTAGCAGCAATCACTCCTACGGCAGTAAGAACTGCCACAGCAACGGCAAGGTCATAAGATGTTCCCTCCTTGCGTATATTGGCAGGAATCATATTAATTGTTATCTTTGAGGGATTAATCTGAAATTTAGAATTCTTAATGGCAATACGGACACGTTCCTTTGCCTCTTTCGTTGTACCGGCAAGATTTCCGGTAAGTTCAAAATACGGAATACCCGGTGCCACGTCCGCCTGTACCTCAACAGGTACTGCATAAATGCCGGTCACAGCAGCGGAATATACTTTACCAATCATAAAAACCTCCTTTAATAAAGGAAGCATTATAAATAAAAATTAAGACATCTGTAATATAACACATTTCAATAAAAAAAGCCACGCTTTTTCAAAAAAACGTGGCTTTAAAAATTACATATCAGTCAAGGTCAAACAAGTCATGATTCAAAATTGTTGCATCCGCACTTCCAAATTCGCCCTTTGAGTCAATAGCTACAAATTTGAGTTTTACGGTTCCTGCTTTCACATATGTGTCATAACACTCCTTCATAACAGCCTTATCTGTATACTTAACATTGGTATTCTTATCGTTGTTGTAAGGGTCACATATATAAAATGTATTTCTCTCACCATTTAACAGAATGTTGTCGGTTCCGTATTGATAATGAATGAGAAGTCTCTCATCACCGTTACCGTCAATCCAATATACATCACCCTTGTCAAATCGTCCGATATGGCTTAATATATCAGCTTCATTGCTGTACATGGTCTGAACTGTCTCTCTTGTTGCAAGGTCGGCATCGGTTGCCTTGAATTCTACCTTAATCTCACTATCCAATGAGCTTGTATAGATGACATAGGAATTGCTTCCCTTTACTCTTGAACCGTTAAGTACTTCAACCTCAGGCTTATAATTACCTGCGGCAATTGCTTTAATAACTGTATTTACGAAAAGCTTATGTTCATTGGCCTCACCCATAGTCGAGTGACCTGCACCCGAATAGGTAATGTTACCCTTTGAGTAGATGTAGTAGTTAGTTGCGGCATCACCTTTGTTATCACCATAGTAATTTGATCTATCTGATGACAATGTATACCATACAACAAGATCATCTTCTTCCATGTTTAATTCATAATACTGTCCATGTGTGGTTGCAAGTCTTATTGTACCATCACTGCTTGTAGTATTATATGGATATAAGGAAATCTGTCCTTTATTAATCTGATCGGCTTTGTTGGTTGTAAGAATGGTATTAAGTCCATAGCTATATGCATTCTTTGTTGTTGTAAGAACTTCGCAATTCTTATCACGTCCCCCATTATTCATCCTGTGATATGCTCCGTTATCGAGGGAATAATATGCATTGTCACGACGTCCCATTGAACGCAAATACAATACCCAGTTATTAAGACCCTGTATCTCCCTGACATAAGTCTCATTGCCATTATTATCCATAACTGTAGGTACATGGGCATTAGCAAGGGTATCACTGTTAAGATTAGGTATTGTTGTTACACTATACTTATCCATGCCTGCCAAGTCCCTGAAAAGTCTTGTAAAGTCAAGGGACATCTTATCACCATATCTTGTTATATCCTGTGATGAACCTGTCTGGATATTACCCCAACTGTCTTTATATATACCATAGTTGACATTATTAGAGAAAGCAATTGTATCATGGGTAAATAATACAGAACCTCCCTTAGCAGCAAAGTCAATAATATTACTTAATGCTCCGTTATCATCGGATATATCTTGCTTACCATAGGTGTCAGCAAAACCGATTACAACCATTGAATAATTTCCACCATAATTTTTTCCATTAACAGTTCCGCCTTTTTTAAGGAAATTTTTGTCTGTATCGTAATCTTCTACAGCCGTATACTTATTACTTCCTGTATACAATTGCTCAAATTCATCGGAATAAATTGTTTCAACAACTATTTCATAGTTAATTATCTTAGCAGCTTTATTCATAAGTGCGGTAAAACTTCCATTATTGGAAAGATCCATTGTAATCGTTCCACCTGATGGAAGAATCTGAAGAACCCTTGCAGTCTTACTTTCGCCTCGGATTATAGTATAATCATCATATATAGCTCTGTTAATAACATTGTTACCGGAAATTTCATTAACCTGGACTCTCCATGAGAACATTCCGTTGAAGTTAGCTGCAATAGGTGTAGCAAACTGCACACTCTGGTTCTTGCTTTCAGCCTTAATTGTAGTACTGTATAATACTTCATTATTATCATCGGTTGTGGCTTCATCATTAAATTTACCGTCTGTATTCTTATCATATATAAGTGTTACTCTGTAAGTATTACCCGGTGTTGCCCTGAATGTAGCATTAAATCTTAATTTCTCAGGTTTTTCTACAACGCTTGACTCTTTAACAAGGCTCTCACTGTCGTATTCAATTACAGGACATTTAGTCCATGTAATACCTTTCAAATACTCACTTGTACATGATTTGATTTCAAGTTTCTCACTCTTCATAGCCTTCATAAGGTCAGAAAAGATTGTAAGTACTGACATAGTCTCATCTGATGACTGATAAGAATTAACAAATTTGTACAAATTAGATGTAGGATATACAAATCCACCTTTTTTGTTGTAATACTCATCTTTAATACAGTTGTAGACATCATCCGCCATTATTACAGGATTACCGTAATCTATGAATTCACGGATTTCTTTCATCTTCTTCTCGGTGAAATCATTGCATGAATATCTTGCATTGCCAAGTTCTATATCATATCGTGTAGGATTTGTTACAGGTCCTCCAATATCATTTCTTAATTTCTTAACTGTATATACAGCTTTATTTCCTGATGTCTTATATGTATTATATATAAGAGGTGTCCAGAGACTCTCAACGTTAATATCAAAAAGTACCCTTGAATTTTCTTTCAGACCGGTAGTCTTAGGTTCAGAATACAATGCATAACCTTTATTTGTTGCATCCACCTTCTCATAATCAGAAGGAAGATAACCTAAAAGTGCCTGCTCAGTCTTAATTAAATCACCAAATGCAAGATATACATATCCATCCAACTTCCTGTCATTGTAAGTGACGAATCTGTTTGAAAGAGATGCATCCTTATATACAGAACTGTAACGGATGGTACCGTTAAGGTCTGCAAGTTTGTTTTCGCTATCCCCGTTCACTATTCTTGAATTCATCATGCCTGATCTGTCACCAATATAGATAATATCATATTCCGATATAAGATCTTCATTCATACCATTAAATTGAAGACTCGTCATACACTTAAATTCAATCTTCTTATCTGCAATTCCATTATAAGCTGCTACAGTACCGTCAGTTCTTGTATAACTTCTTATATGCAAAGCCCTTGCAAGTTCCATAATACGGTCAACCGTTGTCTGATTGTTTGTATCCGAATAAAGGAAATCCTGACATGGTTCAATTTCAAGAACTTTAATTACTTCATCGTTATTTTCATCAACACCAAGGAGGTATCTTAATATATCTGTAACGTAATAGTTATTACCACTTATAATTTCCCTGTCCTTGGCAGTTCCGTTATCAGTAAGCATACCCACGTTTGTCTTACCTATTGAGAAAATGGAATCATTACCGTTATTGCTGGTCTTATATACATAGTTAAAGGTAAATTCACCGCTCTCGGTACATTTCATGTCAAAGAAAGGTACATTGGTGTTACCCCAGTCTGAATAATTCTCGCCGTTATATTGATATGCACCTGTTACAATACCATAGGAGTTAGTATATTCTTCTGTATCGCTTTTCTTAGTAGTAAGTGCAGCAAGTACATCTTCATAATAAGTGCTGACACCATTATAAGCAGCCCCTTCCTCATTAGAGGTCTTCATTACCAGATTGACAAGTTTATGAATATTGGCATCCTTACTCTTAGGATTACCATAATTTACAACTACAGGTATAGGTGTATCCCCTGTATAAGAATTACCTTTATAGATAAATTCCATAAGCTTGAGAACCATATCCCATTTCATATCACTGATTTCAAGTTCACCTGCATCGTTCTTGTAATAGCAGTCATACCAGATAGTACCGGCATTTTCGGATTTATATTCATTACCATCGGCATCATAAGCACCTGTAGGAGTGCTACCTGTATCTGTAAGGTCTTTTACAGATGTAGAATTATTAACATAAAAATTATTAAAGTTAATTACTTCTTTGTCCTCAAGGAAACTTGATATATATATAAATGATACACCTTCAAGGTCTTCTTCCTTAAGTTCTCCTGCTACAACCGTCCTGACTTCCATATTCTCACTGAAATATGAAAATGCCGAAGGATTAGAATATCCGTCAAGGAACTCTTCAAGGAAGAAATTAGGATAATTAACCGTATATTCTTTAGTCATCTTGTTATAGGAAATGGTATAAGGATGATGGAATGATGCTGTACCCTGAACGGTTACAGTTGTGATATTACCATTCTCTTTCTTATTATTCCACAAAAACTGATTGTATATTTCCGCTTTGTGTTTTTCCAATGTCTCTCTTACTTTAGAAGATCCTGTAAGCATATTAAATACACTTGCATTCTTATATGGTACAATCTCAAGAATTACAAGTTTTTCATTAGCAGCCATAAGCCTGTCAAGTATTGGCTTCTTGTTATCAATGGATATTGGTGTCTCACCATTATCATTAATAACGGCAGCATTAGTATTTGTGTTGCTTTTCAGAATAACTCCCGTAATTATTGCGGCTACAAGCACAGCTACGGAAATAACTATTCCAAATGTCCTTTTTTTTGTTTTCATCTGCATCAACCTCACTAAAACTTAACTTTAATCCTGTTACTTTTCTACGTGTACAAGTTGTGAACCATTTGAGCCTATTTGGTATAATTCACCATTAACTTCAAGGCTTTGAATTTTATTTCTTAAGGTAATTGTCTTATTCTCAAATCTTGACGTATCGTTATGTGTTACTTTGATATATACATCAAGCATAACGGGCTGTGTTATAACTTCACTATCGGCTACATTAGTCTTACATTTCTCATTGATACTGACAGTAATTGCCTCGATATTATTGGAATATCTGTAACCCGGTTTATCTTTATCTGTAATATACTGCGTATCAGCTTTATCAAAGACGTATATTCCGGTTCCATCCCTCAATATGTATCTTGACGATCCTTTAACGGATGTAAATAACTTCTTTCCTTCTTTAATTTCATAAGAACCTGTATATACTTCAAGATTTTTACTGTTTGATATAATAGATAAGTACGTTGCCTCCTGAAGAGTATCCGTTATTACATTAGATGTCTCCTGAAGCTCATTCTGAAGGTTAATAGTATTGCTCTGGGTCTTATAAAATCTTGACCCTTGGGATATAAATGCAATAACTATTGTTATGACAACAGAACTTACCGCCAGTGCTACAAGAACCTCTGTGAGGGTAAAACCTTTATTATTATGTTTTTTACCTTTTTTTAATTTCATAGTCATGTGCCTCATATCTGTGAATGTTTACCGGTTACAAAATAGAGTCTTACGCCCCTGGACTTCTCCTTATAATATGCAATGAAGTCGCAATAAGAACTATCGGTAACATCTATTTCTGAACCGTTTGAAAAATATACCTTTGATACATTTCCTGTGAGGGAATTAAATGCAACACTTACCTCTTTAATGGTATTATCCAGTCTGATTTCATTACCTTTATCATCAATAATCTTGAACTTAACATTCTTAGGAAGTGTTTTGCTATCCATTTTAGCTTTGTCGGATTCTTTTTCCGCTTTCTTAACATAGCTGACTTCTGTTCCGTCATCGCCTACAGAAATTGTCATATTCCACTCATAAGCGGAAACAGTCTTAGCCTTTTCCCTTGCCAGAGAGAGGTAATCATCAACTATACTTGCTGCTTTATTAACATTACTTTTATTAACGGTTCTGTATGTAATCGAAATAATTCCCGTAAGTACTGCCATAATTGCAACTACAACCAAAAGTTCCAGTAATGAAAAACCTTTGTTATTATGTTGTCCGGTTCTGTTAGTTATAATCGACATTCTCATTCTTTCTCCATTCGCTGAAATTAAGAAGCTGATTCATTTCGACTTCATCAAGTTTATTAGTATCACTTGTTTCCTGGAAAGCATTAAAATACTGTGCTACATCTTTATATACATCAAGGGTAAGTTCTGCCCTGTTGTTTATTCCTGTTGTCACCCGGGCTGAACCTTTAACAGTTATCTTGCCGTCAGTGATTATAAGTCCTTCAAAGTTACTATTAACAACAATATCAACACCATATCCAAGGATAACACCGTTAGTCACGCCATTAGGAATTGTATAAGAGCCTGACTGCCCTTCTGCTTTTGAGGTAATTACCGCTGCAATCGTACCATTTTCATTATGTATGATGTTTTCTTCAAGGGTGTCAAGTTTTTCCTTATTAACTGTTCTCTCATAAGGTGTCAAAAGAACAGGATTATTGCTTGTATCAAATTCTATTTTGTGAATAGACCCATCAATAGTCACATTCTCAGGGAAATCGGTATAATCCACAGTATCATCAAGAGCAAGGAATGACTTGATTAATTTATATTTATTAGCAGCATTAGTGCTGGCATTCAAAACGGATGAATACTCCATATTAGTTCCCAAAATACTTGTTGAAGAATATCCGCTCTCTTTGGTTACCTGTAAAAGAGTGCCGCTTGTATATACTGTTGCACCTGACGCAATCTTTATTTCAGTATTCTTGTCAAAGAATCTTGCAAGACCCATTTCGATTGTGGTTTTAATTGCATTCATTTCTACAATATCATCATCTGTGTATGAAAGACCTTTTGATTTAAATAAACCTTCAAGGTAACCATTCTGTGCAATACATTTAACATATTCATTCTGTGCAGCATTGTCTACGAAATCAAGATAGTAATATGTCTTACCATTTGCATCCTTTTTCTCCACATATCCGGTAGTTGTAAGAAGTCCAAGCCTGTATGCAAAGAAAGAGCTTAAATCTATCGCTACATTTTCAGGTTTAGATGTAGGATTAGCTACATAAGTACCGTCTGAACTATCCTGCTTTTTCTTCAGATAACCTGATGGTACAAGATATATTTCCTGATTACCTTTTAATCCCATGGAATCACCTGTCACATAAGAGGAATCCTCAGTTAATTTTACATAAGCCTTACCTGCAAGTAAAAGGTAATTAATATCCGTCATATCAAGGGTACAGTTTCTTCCGTTTACAATTATTGCTGAACTCGTAGACGCCTTTCCTGTTGGATCACTGGTATTGGCATTATTTCTTCCGAAGCCTAAATATTTTCCTTTTATTGTTATATTGCAGTCGTCACCATTAAGTGATAAATCATCTGCTACATAAGTCCTTGCCTGATTTGAAGTATAAAGTACATCTCCTCTTCCTCCATCGCCGCCGGCTGTAATTCCGTTACACCAGATACTTCCGTTTCCTGTTTTTAATACGGATGCACTGCTTCCTCCCGGAAGGTTAATATCGCCTTTTGATACAATCACTGAAGGTACTTTAAGCTGGCCATTTAATAAGAGTCCGTCTTGAAGTGTAAGGGAACTTCCGCTGAATACATCAACATTACCACCGGAGTACATTCCCCCATAAACATCAACAATACCTCTCGATTCGGGACTTGCACCGATTTCTATCTTATCATCTGCAATGAGACAATAATTAAAGTATGATTTCCATTCTTTCTCATCAGCTATAAAATCAATATCTATATCCGGATAAGTAATCTTAATATCTATCTTTATGGTTGAGTAATAAGGTTCCTTTTTATCTTCAAGGTATCTGATTGCAACATCCTTGAATGTGTAGGTATATGAAGCAGCATCCGCTACAGAACTTGAATATCCTACTACCTTTGCCTTTTCAGGTTTAGTAATAAGTGTATTAAAATACTTAATTGCACTTTCTTTGTCAGCTGTATTGAAAGATTCTCCAAAGATTTTCTTGCCGGTTATGTTATAATACTTTTCTTTCATATTTTTATTTACCATCTCATTATTATATCTGTTCATGGTAACTACACCACCGGTAACAGAATACTTTCCGAGATTGGATGCCGCATAATCATAAGCTTCTTCCAGGGATTTGTAACACATAATTCCAAGACCTGTATGAATCTCTTCTGTTATGGAATCAGCACTATAAAAGGTATTTTTAGAATACTTATCCATAATTTTAAGTCTGTAGTTGGTTGCCGCTGCAGAAAGGATTGCACTTGCAAGCACGCCTACAAAAGCAATTGCCACAATGGCTAACACTAAAGTAACACCTTTATTATCTTTTCTGAATCTTCTAAAATGCTTCTTCAATGATTATCCCTCCTTAACGCTGTCAACCTTTGTAAAATAATCATCTGCTATATCCAAAGTTTTGTCTGCTTTAATAGTCATACCATCAGTCTTATCTTTCCAGATATATACACTGACATTATATAATTTATTAATAGAGCTTCCACCCTCTGTAAGGGAAGAATTCTCACCCGTCCAGCCGGCAACATTGGTATAAAAACCAAGCTTATTACTTTCGCTTGAATTGTTATAACATTCAATTTTTATATTATCTTTGTTAAGAGATACTTTAGTATCTTCTGTACTTCCATAGTTAACTGTCTGCTCTACAAGATATACATTTACCGGCTTTTCCCAATCTGCTTTTTCACTATCGGGTCTGTATTTAACAGTAATCTCATCCTTTGCAACATTTTCATTGCCATACATGCCAAGTACAGGCGTATAGATAATATAGAGGTTAGGTGCTGCAATGCCTGCCTTATTCACTATTCCGATACCAAGTTCTATATTCTTGTACTCTATATTCTTGTTGTTATATGTATATGTTATGTCCAGGTAATATTTATATTCTACCTTACCGGCATATACTGTTGATTCATTCTCATAGATTGTGAAAACGGATTTCTTAACTATCTTGCTCTTATCAGTTACTTTCACACCTTTTTCATCAAAAGTATTAACAATATTCTTATCATATTGTTCTAATTTACTACGACATGTAATGCTGGAATTTTCGTTGAGGTTATTGATACCGGGTCTTATATAGTCATTCATTCCCGTCTTATCAGCTTTAGAATATCCGGTAGGGTCAACAATTACCGATACATAGAATTTTTCAGTGTCAGATCCTTTGTAATAATCCACACCATCAGAGTTCTTATTAATACCGTCACCTATATTGGTAAATACAATCCTGCCATCAGACATGGAAGTATATTTACCCTGGTAAGCGGTCTTGAGTGCATCTAAAGGCATTGCCCCAAAGTATTCTGAGATACTTTGGGCAATGTCTGTAGCATTCTGCATACTTTTTGCTTTGCCATTCACCCTCGCTGAATTAATGAAGGTCTGGATAAGCGGAATACTTAAAACTGAAATAAGTGCTAAAGTAACAAGAACTTCCACCAGTGAAAATCCCATATTCTGTTTTCCGGCTTTACGTGGATGTCTCATCATAATCACTCCTATTCATAAACAACTACTTCACCTGATTTTTCTCTAATCTTAAATCTTGGATTTTCGTCATCATCAACTATCTTAACGTATAACTTCATATCTGTGTTGTTAATAATAGTTGCGTCTGCTCCGTTTATATCTTCTCCTTCAGGGTCTCTGTCTGTTCCAACCACGAGAAGTGAAAGCATTGATCCCGGTGTGAATTCAACACCATTTTCATAATTAGTTGCAGGATATACTGTATCGCCTATTGCGTATGATACTGTATATTTACCTTCCTTGCCACTAAATGTAATTGTAACTTTTTCTCTTTCAGACGAATTCTTAGAAATTCTTGTTGCAGCGGAATCACCCTTAGGGCCGATTACAACACTGTCTGCGTCTGACTTAAATGAGTCAAGTGCGATATAGTAATCATAGTCTGTTACAATATTATTACCATTTTCTTCATCAGCATTAGTACCAGGTGTAAATGTTGATGAGTTAAAGATATTTTCTGTTCCCGTAAACTTATTCTGGACAGGTGCTCCGAGGAACTTTCTGTCTGAACCTGTTATTGCATATATATTAAGTATCATTGATCCTGATACTTCATCATCATCAGCATTATATGTAGCATTTACAGAATCAATCCTGCATTTGAACTTATAAGTATTAAGATATTCGATAAGTTCCTTATAACCTGCATAAGATGTCTTATAAGAAAGTGTAAGTGTTGTTCCATAACCTACATAATCTGAAGTATATACCGCTGCACCCTGTGTCATAGGGTTAGAAGATGTAATTGCGCCAAATGTATAAAGTGCTGCCGTATCAGCCAGTGATACCTGTGAGAACCACACTCCTGTGTCCTTCTCAATCTGGTCAACAAACATAATCGAATATTCCTGTGAATATCCTGTGTCGAAACTACCAAGAAGAGTATTATATTCTGATGTATAATATTCTGTATCTTCAAGGTACTGTTTCTCTCTTGCCTGCATCTCTTTAAGATTGTTATATAAGGTTCTGTTTTCCTCAATCTTATCATCAAGTTTATTATTGGCAGCTGAAATCTTTCTGTATCCAATAAAGTAAGAAAGAGCAATAAGTATTACACCTACTACTATAAATATTAATTTCTTTTCTCTGTCATTTAACTTCATTATTCATCGCCCTCCTCTGTCTGTGTAGGAAACTGACTAAATACACATGTAATTGTATAGCTGTCTGTTATCGCATCGTTATCATCTGTTGCCTCGGATACAGATGCACAATTAACCGATGATATGTTACTCTGTTTCTTTAATGTAACGAGGAACTGGGCAAGGGTTTCCTTGGAACTGCCGGTACAGTTCATTGTAACGGCTCCTCCGGAAACAGAAAAGGACGTAAGTCCTATATCCGAAGGCATATCCTCTTCAAGGAATTCAATAAACTTATGAAGGTCATCATCAGCATTGGATGCAAGTGCATAGAATGTTGATATGTCTGTGAATTTATCTTTTGAAAGATAATAATCATTAACTACTGTCTTAATGCCCTCTATCTTTTTAATGTTTGATTTGAGTCCGTTATTCTCTGTTCTCTTACTTATATTGGCTACAAGAGGAATAAGCACGATTACTGCTGCAACAAAAACGGCTCCCATAATTATAAGTCTTAAATATTTATTATCATTAGTCTTCTTAGCCTTAATAAGTGCGGACTTTGGAACAAAGTTAACAGGCTGGATAACACATCCGATATTGGAAAGGTATCCTGTAAGTTCTGACAAAGACATATTAAGTCTGTCATCCGCAATAACCTGGTTAAGTTCATCAATTTTTTTAATCTTAAGACCAATTTCATAAGAAAGAAGTGTCTCAAGTGCCCTGATTGACTTACCCTCAGTTACCATAACAGCCTTCTGGATAGTAACATCAGGATTCTTTGTTGAATAATAGTCAATTACACGGCTGATATTATTAGCGAGATATTTTAACGAACCCGTTATATAATCTCCGTCGGAAAAACTTTCTTTAAGTACACGTTCATTGTCAAGGACAGTTAACGCTTCTTCATAGGAAATATCCCTCTTCTCCGCTATTGCATTGGCAACGGTTGATCGTCCGTATGGAACAGATCTCATAAGCTGAAGGACATTCTTATTAAATATACTAATGATTGTTGCTTCATCACCCATCTGGATAGAAAGGGTAGGTGAATCATCAATCTGCAATCTCATTAACTGCAATGTAGAGTTACCAACATAATCAAGATCAAGTACCCTTAATTCAAGCATGTCTGCAACGTCATAATATCTTTCGACAATACCCATTGGTGCTGCCATAACCATTAATCTGTATTTTTTCTCTGATACATCAATAATGTTCTCGAGTATGGAATATGTAAAGACATATTCATCTATATTAACAGGAAAATATTCTGTTGCATTCGTAACAATATATTCCATTAATCTGGCTTCCTTCATATAAGGTGCCACGATTTCTTTACTGATAATTTTATTGGACTGAATGGCAAAAATTACATCTTTAGTGATGATTTCGCCCTTCCTAAGTTCTTCTCTTATGGCTGTTGCCAATTCCTTAGGATCTCTTATCTGACCATCTTCTACACAATCCTTTGGTGTAGGAATTGTATTAGAATATGATACTCGAACAATTCGGTGTGAAGAATACATTACTTCACTTATTTTAGTGGTATCGTTACCTACCGTAATAGCTAAAACTGTTGACGCCATTTCTATATTTCCTCCCTGGTCGATGCCTGGTAAACATCTTAATTTATTTTATTGAAAAATACCTAAATACCAATTTAATAACCGGTCTCCACACAACATTGATATAACTATTCCTACAGACAGATATGGTCCAAATGCCAACATTCTGCCTTTATCACTTACTTTCATCAATATAATGTGAATAACAGAACCAATGATGCATCCCAGAATCAGTGCCAGTATTATGTGTTTCCAACCAAGTAAAAGTCCTGCGGCTGCCATTAACTTAATATCACCGCCGCCTATTCCTCTTCCCTTTGTAATAAGATATAACAAAAGTAGGAATCCGCTTACGCAGACCATTCCTATCAGATAATATAGGAAATTCTTATAATTAAATGCCATATTAATTATTCCAAATACCAATATGGCTATGTTAAGTCCAAACGGAATCTCGTATGTACGCCAGTCAATTACACTTAAGGCAATCAGCATGGATACCGACAGTGCGTAACATATACTTGTTACATTAATTCCGTTAAAAATAAATATTAATACATAAAATAATCCATTAATGAATTCTACTAATGGATATTGAACTGATAACTTTGCTTTACAATACCGACATTTTCCTCTTAAAAAAAGGTAGCTGAACAATGGAAATAAATCATACCATTTTAATTTATGTCCGCATGTCATACAGTGACTGTTTTCTGTTACTATGTTCTCATGTAAGGGCAGTCTGTATATCAATACGTTCACGAAGCTGCCAATTATTATTCCGAAAATAAAGCATATTACATATATTGTAATTCTCATGCTTAAAGTCCATATCATAATGTATACCTGCTCAATTTTTCTTTATTATATAACTGAGACAATACCTGCTTATGCAGATATCATCCCAGTTAAAATAAATATTACCCGTAATATTTAATCAATTAATTCAATTTTATGGTGCTACTGTAGTTGCTGCACCTGTGCCACCGGCACCTGGTGCTGATTCGCCTTCTGCTTCTCTGTATACAGTTACCATCTGGCCAGAAATTACAAATGTTACCTCATCATCTGCCTTATAAGCCTTAGATGTAAATTTCCAGTCTTTAACATCAGCACTTACTGCTGTTAAGAATGTTTTAACTTCAGCATCTGTGATTGGTTCTACTGCACTAATGCTTTTAGGAGTATCAACATCAATTGTTGTACCATCGTAAACGATTGTAGCTTCAATATCTGAGTATGTAGGATCTGCTAAAGTTGTTACCATTGTGCTTCTGATTTCTTCGATAGCTGAAGCATCTTTCTGTTTCTTAGACTTCTCAACGTTCTTTACAAGTGTTGGTACTAAAATACCCATAAGTACAGCCATGATAGCTACTACTACGATAAGTTCTACAAGAGAGAAACCTTTGTTATTTTTCTGTGACATTTTCTTCATGAATATCATTCTCCTTTTCCTCTTAATCAGTGTTATCTCTGATCATATTATTTTGATAATAGATATATATACAAAAGCTGATGACGGGTATGCAAAAGCTTTTAGTATCAAATTTACATCTTGCCCATTGCATTGTACATTGTAATCATTGGTCCGTAAATTGCAGCCAAGATAAGACATACAATTCCGGCAAGTACAATAATAATCATAGGCTCCATAAGTGCCATAACCTGCTGTGTGGCAGCTTCTACTTCTTCATCAAAGTAGTTGGCACAGTTGTTAAGCATCTCTTCAAGGTTACCTGATTCCTCACCGATACCTGTCATATGAATGATAAGTGGTGGGAACAGTTCCGATTTCTTAAGGGGCATTGTAAGAGGTACGCCTCGCTGCACCTGTACGGCACAGTCACTTACAACGTCCTTGAATAACTGGTTATCCATGGTTCCTGCCGTAATATTAAGAGCTTCAACCATTGACATACCGGAAGAAAGCATTGTGCTGAAAGTTCTTGCGAATCTTGCTGCAGCCGTCTTCCTTGTAAGATTACCGAATGCCGGCATCCTGACCTTAAGTCTTGCAAAGAAATATATACCGGTCTCGGTCTTTGAAAAATACTTAAGTCCTATTACTACTGCGGCTATAACCGCTATAATTATGTACCAGTAACCTCTTATGAAATCACTGAGAGAAAGAAGTCCCCTCGTAATTCCCGGAAGCTTCGCATCCATATCTGCGAACATGCTGGAGAAGCTTGGGATAACGGCAACTACCATTATGACAAGAACTGCTATGGCAACAATACCAAGTATGATAGGATACATCATAGCCTTCTTAAGTGCTGCCTTGGTTCTTCCGTCCTTCTCGAAATGTTCAGCCATTCTCTCAAGAGCAATTTCAATATTACCTGACTGTTCACCGGCTTCCATCATACTTACGAGAAGTGATGGAAAGCAATCTTCCTTCTTCATTGAGTTAGCAAGGGTATCACCCTTCTGAACTCCGTCCCTGACATTATATATGGACTGCTTAAGTGTCCTGTTCTCTGTCTGGTCGCCAAGCATGTCAAGTGCGGTTATAACGCCTACGCCCGCTTTCAGTAAGCTGTTAAATTGTCGACAAAAAGCGCTGAGGTCCCTGACCTTGACTTTCTTGCCACTGCCAAACTTAACCTCGGTATTAAGCTTGCTGCCTGCCTTAACGGAAATAACTGTGTTGCCTTCCGATTTCAGTTGTGCTACAGCGGTTATCTGGTCTTCTGCATCGAGAGAGCCGCTCTTTTCTTTGCCTTCTTTTGTTATTATTCGATAATTAAAATTTGCCATTCTTTACTCCATCAAACCCAATCCTAAGTATGTATGTATTATACTACATCGACAATTTTCATACAAGATTTTTATTTATCAAATTTTTATGATTTGTTTAGTATATTTTAATTTTTTTCTCCAATGCAACAGGATCCTGTGCAAAACTCAGTGCGGATTCGGACGTAATATGTCCCATCATACAAAGTTCATATAATGCATCGTCCATTGTTATCATGCCTTTTTCCCTGCTGGTCTGGATCATTGAATCAATCTGGAATGTCTTGCTTTCACGGATAAGGTTCTTAATTGCTACTGTCATAAGCATTACTTCAAATGCTGCTACACGGTGACGCTTATCCGTTGTAGGAATAAGCTGCTGTGAAATAACCGCTTCAAGTACCATTGAGAGCTGTATTCTTATCTGCTGCTGCTGATGAGGAGGGAATACGTCAATAATACGATCAATTGTACTTGCCGCACCTATTGTATGCAATGTTGAAAGAACAAGATGTCCCGTCTCGGCTGCAGTAATTGCTATCGAAATTGTCTCAAGATCTCGCATCTCACCTACAAGGATGACATCCGGATCTTCACGGAGTGCAGCCCTTAATGCATTGGCATAACTCATTGTATCAAGTCCGACTTCTCTCTGGTTAATCATCGCCTGTTTATGTGTATGCAGGTACTCGATTGGGTCTTCAAGTGTAATAATATGCGCTTTACGATTCTCATTAATCTTATTAATTAATGAAGCAAGTGTAGTAGACTTACCACTTCCGGTAGGTCCCGTAACGAGGATAAGTCCTCTCTTCTTATTATGTAATTCTATGACTGATTTAGGAAGTCCCAGATCTTCAGGTCTTGGAATCTGTGTTCCTACCAGACGGATTGCTGCTGCAAGACTTCCACGCTGTTTAAATGCATTAACCCTGTATCGTCCAAGGCTTGGTATTGAAAATGAAAAATCTGCTTCTCCATATTCTTTAATGATGTTTTTCTGTTTCTCATTAAGAAGCTGGCCTACTATTTCTTCTGTGTCTGTTGGCGTAAGCCTTGGGTAATCCATTCCCATAAGTTCACCATTGACTCTCATCTCAGGTGGGAGTCCTACCGTAATATGTACGTCGGATGCTCCGTTTTCTTTACCGATTTTTAAAAGTTCTTCAATTGTAACCATTTTGTCCAAAACCCCCGTTTTTTTAGTTGGTATCGTCTGTTTCGTAGGTAATCTTCATCATCTCGCTAAATGATGTCAATCCCTGTTTTACATAGTTTGAGGCTGACATTCTAAGTGTATTCATGCCCTCCGTTACTGCCTGTGCGGTTATCTCGTCCGCATTGGCTCCCGATGCAATGAGATTCTTGATCTTTCTTGAGATAGGCATTATCTCATATACACCGATTCGTCCATAATATCCTGTATTACCACATGCCTCACATCCGCAAGCCTTATAAAGCTTAAGAGGTTCATTCTGTGGTACCTTAAGAACTCTCTTTTCTTCCTCGTCTGCTTCGTAGGACTCCTTGCATTCAGGGCAAAGCCTTCTGACAAGTCGCTGGGCGATAATTCCTACGAGGGAATCACCTAAAAGGTATGGTTCAATACCCATATCAATAAGACGGGAGATAGATGCCGCAGTACTGTTAGTATGAAGTGTACTTACAACAAGATGTCCTGTGATGGAAGCCTTAACTGCTATCTCTGCTGTCTCTCCGTCTCGGATCTCACCTATCATGATGATGTCCGGATCCTGTCGGAGAATTGAACGAAGGGCACTGGCAAATGTAAGGTTAGCCTTAACATTAACCTGAACCTGATTTACATTGTCTACATTCGCTTCTACCGGGTCTTCAACAGTGATGATATTAACTTCATCACTTGCGAGTTCGCTTAAAGCAGTATAAAGTGTTGTAGATTTACCACTACCTGTAGGTCCCGTAACAAGGATAATTCCATGTGGGTTTCTAAGGATATTATCAAATTTAACAAGGTCTGTAGGTGAAAGACCAAGGTCTTTCTTATCCCTCTTAAAACCTTCTTTGGAAGCAAGTCGCATAACGACTTTCTCTCCAAATACCGTAGGGAGGTTGCTGACACGGATATCGTATTCCCTTCTGTCCACGGTTATCGTAATTCGGCCGTCCTGCGGCTTTCTCTTTTCAGAAATATCCATTCCTGAAATTACTTTAAGTCTGGCAATAATCGCCGCATAAAGTGCTCTGTCATAAGATATAATCTCACGGAGAACACCATCTATCCTGTATCTGACTCTTACGTTGTATTCAAACGGTTCAATATGTATATCGGAAGCTCTCTGGCGCACGCCGCCTTCAATAATATTATTAACAAGCTTAACAACCGGTGAATTATCAACATCTTCCTGTCTCTTATTCTCTTCGGCATTATCTGCGTCATCACCCGAACCCTGTTCTTTCATGAACTGTTCCGCAATGGCATTGGCCTGTGATTTACCATACAGCTTATCTATTGCCGTAGATATATATGCATGTGTGGAAAGATATGGCTGGACCGTCATTCCGGTGATGATACCGATATCATCAATAGCCATAATGTTCATAGGATCTTCCATGGCTACTTTAATTACGTTAGCCTGTCTGTCATCAAGTGCAAAAGGAAGAAGCATATACTTACGGACTACCTTCTCTCCTACCATTCTGGCTATGGAATCATCTATCTCAATCTTTCTCAGATCGACAAAATCAATATTAAGCTGCTGGCACAGTAAATCATTAATGGCATCCTGTGTAACATAGCCAAGTCCTATAATCGCTTCACCAAGCTTAATGCCCTTAGCTTTCTGTTCTTCCAGTGCTATATTAAGCTGTTCTTCAGTAATGAGATTGTTCTCAAGTAATAATTCTCCGAGACGGAGACGCTTTCTGTTATAAGCCATTGCTAAACCTTCCTCTTATAGTTCTATTAATTAAGCGGTACATCCGTATACTCATATCCGGCTCCGATAAAAGTCCTTGCGTCATCTCTTACGGCATCAAAGCTGCTGTTGCAGATATACCTCTGTTCTATATCATTAACTGCCATTGTAAATTCTCCGGTACGTGTTATCACTGCATCGCAGAATACAAAACAGAAATATGCATCTATATATTCATACGGATCTTCTCCTCCCGAATAATCAGGAGTCCTAATCTGTCCTTTGACATAAATAAGGACATAATTGCCGTGGCTGCCCATAGTATCCGTCGTGTTATCCGCAAGTTCAACCTTATATATATCAAAATTAACAGCCTCTTCATTACCATCCCTGTAAAGATAATCCTTCTTACCGGTTACGGTATATGCCATATGAAATGTTGTGTCAGCGGTAAGATTGGTAACCACATCCGCCGATTCTTTTGCAAGTGTGCGTATAACATCCATATCCAGATCTTCTGCCTTACCGGCATAACGGTCTGCTGTTGTTATAGTATATGTCATACTCGTCGTTTCAAAATAATATCCAAGTGCGGCAGCCTCGTCTTCATCTGCCAGGCATCTTATCGTTACAGTGTCGCCTATGGCATTACCTTCAGGCTTATCGACTTCATAAGAAAGAGTGCTTATATACTCATCCTTAGAAAGGTTATCAACAGTAACCGTCACAAACGGACTTATACCATCCGTAACTATCTGTAAATCCTTAAAGGCATCAACTGCCGTTCCCTTGTTAAGTCCTGTCACCTTGTACTCCCTGATATTATCATCAATGGTAACCCCTGCCTCTCTGGCAGCCTTGCTGTCATATGAGACGGTAATTGTAATTACATCTCCATTGGAAAGTCCATCAGTTCTGTCGGCTTCATACGTTATGCTGTCGGCAAATTTCTCATACAGCGCCTTAGTTCTTTCATCGGCATCGCTGCCGCATAAAGCCCCTACAAGGCTCACTTTGTCGTAAGACAACAAAATCTTACCTCTGCCATCTATTCCCTGAGTATCAATAAGGACATATCTGGCAGGATTAAATCCGTTATCAGATACTTTTCTGAATCTGATAACCAAAACTACTAACAGAATCACCACAGGCAGAATAATTTTCAATATTGTGCTTAATGTTCTCTTATTATTCATAGTACCTGCTTTCTGTCATCGTAATATTTATGTGCATATATTATCACTTATTGTTGGTAAAATCAACCGCGGCGCAGATAATTTTCCATATTTTTTATAGCAGATTTCTCAAGTCTGCTGACCTGTGCCTGTGAAATCCGCACCATTTTTGACACCTCCATCTGGGTTTTGCCATCAAAATATCTAAGTTTTATTATTTCTTTTTCCCTGTCCGGAAGTCTTTTTATGGCATCCTTAAGTGCCATCTCATTCACCCAGTTTTCTTCGGTATTTTTTTTATCACCAATCTGATCCATTACATACAGCATATCTCCTCCATCCGTATATATGGGTTCATATAACGATACAGGAGTCTGGATTGCATCAAGTGCCATTACAAGTTCTTCTTTGCTTACACCTATTTCCGTGGCAAGTTCATTAACCGTGGGTTCATCCTTTCCTGTTTTCATAATTCTTTCTTTGGCATATATTGCCCTGAATGCCACATCTTTAAGCGACCTCGACACCCGTATCTGGCTGTTATCCCTCAAAAAACGTCTTATCTCCCCAATTATCATGGGCACGGCATTAAGTTTGTGCTAAAAATTTTTTAATTGAATTTCGATATTTCCATTGACTATAACAATTTTGTCTATTATAGTCTTGAGTATCATATTTTTCTTTTTCTTGTCGATGTTATTCCAAACGTCGGCAAGTTTTTTTATGTTCTCGTAAACAAATTCTTTTTTCTGCGTGTTGGCTGTGCTTTTGCTTTCTGATAGAACATTAGCTTTCATTGTTTTAACCAGTGATTCTGATTCCTTAATCATTTCCAAAACTGTATCGTTTCCGTCGGCATACAGGTTATATAATCTTTTTAACTTAGTCTGTTCTTTATCGAGCTGTGATTGCATAATTTCAAGTTTTGTCGCCTTTTCCTTTGGCTTATACGATGACAAATTCAATGATATTTTAAGGATTTCCTTTTCCACCTGTTTTTCTATGTCATCAGCCCATTCAAGTGAATTATTACAATTTGCATTGTAATTAGGTAAATAACTCATAGACTTGTTTCGGGACATACAGTATATCTTATGTTCGCCATTTGTCCATTTTTGGTAACGCATAGCACATCCGCAAACACCACAATAACACAATCCGGTCAGCAAATTAGGTTCAGTTTGACAGGTTGCTCTGGATTTTGCCCTAGTTTTTCTCAACTCTTGTGCAAGGTTAAATCTGCCTTTGTCAAAAATCGGTTCGTGCTTGCCTTGGTATATCTTGCCCTTATAGGGTATCATTCCTATATTAACTATACCAGTTAAAATATTCCTTGTGACAAGTTCAGACTTAAAACCGCAAATTTCTTTAATTTTCACATCTGAATATCCGGATATGAATAATTCAAGTGCCTTTCTTGCCTGTTCCGCACGTTCCGGGATAGGCATTAATATGCCCTGTTCCTTACTGTAGGAATAGCAATAAGGTAAATTGCCACCGCCCATCCAATAACCTTGTTTTATTCTTTCAAGCATACCACCACGCATACGCAACATCATAGTATTTTTATCAAGCTGTGCGAATACAGCCATCATCTGCGTGTAAGCCTGCTCCATAGGACTATCATAATTCACACTATCGTGAACGCATTTGAACACTACATTGCACTTTTGAAATACTTTCTCAATAAGGTATATCCCATCAATCATATTCCTCGACAATCGGTCAAGTTTAAAGGCTACAACACAGCTTACTCTTTTCCGGCTGCAATCGTTTACAAGCCTTTGCAATCCCGGTCTATCCATATTGGCACCGGTATAGCCATCATCAATATACCAGTCTGTTATTACAAGCTCATTTTTCCTGCAATAGTTTTCAATATCTCTTTTTTGGCTATCAAGTCCATTACCCTCAACAGCCTGTTTTTCCGTTGATACCCTCATATACGCAACACATTCCATTGTCAATCCTCCTTTATGTAAAATGTGCCGCATTTATCACGTTATACGGCACATTTTAACACATATTTATTTGTTGTCAATCACTTCGGCAATTATCTTTTGTAAGCTGTCCGGAATAGTTATATTTTCTATATTCACATCTACTCCGTTTTGGGTAACTTTAATCATTTAAAACCTCCAACTTACTAATCTTTTGCTTGATTTTACTGATTTTCCTGTTTATTGTCCTGTTGCTTGCGGACATACGCACCGCAATATCAGTTATGCTTTTATCCTGCGACAAAAGTTTAAAAATTCTCAATTCCTCATCAGTAAAATTGGCATTTTCTTTGATTTTTTCAAGTTCCGGCTTAGTCAGTTCTGATAACTTCATAAGCCATTCTCTCCTATTCTTTCTCTTTATTCTCTTTATTTCTTGCTTCGTACTTAACGCAAGGTTTGTCATTTTCCTTGCCGCTGCAGATTAAAAAGTGTTTACACGTTATACATTCTCTTGTTTTCAAAATTTTATGCTCCTTGGCCTTATTTTTTTTCTACCGGCAATACATTTAGGGTCCTTCAACTTGTCAATGCACATATCGTAGTGGAATTGGCACACCTTATATCCAGGCAAGGCTTTTTCATTGCAGAAGCAACATAAACCTTGTTTTTCTTTCATTTCTCGGTTGAATTGTGTATTATTCCTTACCTGCCTAGTCACTCTGTCTTTTTCACGGCAAATTCCACACGTTCTGTAGCCGCTGTCAGCTTTTCTTTTGCGACATCGTGTGCAAATACCGTTTTCAACACAATTTGCATAGGCTTTTTTACTCCAAACAGCGTGTTCTTCGTTATATTGCTCACGTTTTCTGTTCTTCATTACGTTTGCACATAACTTGGCTCTGCATTCCGGACAGCAACTTTCACTTGAACCTATTTCGACTTTGCGACACCTTGGACATATTTTATGACTTTGGTACCATTCTCTTTCTTCTCTTGCATTTTTATTCCGCTTTTCACGGCACGTTTCACAGTATACAGAAGTATAATCTTCTTCTAGCTGTTTACCGCATGCTAAACATTGGTGGGCGGATAATCTTCTTTCTCTTAGCCTTACGTTGTTGAGATAATTTTTATTCATTTCTTACTCTCCCCATAAAACCAATTTCCTCTCTCATTACCCTTAATAATAAAAACCCTGCCAAAAGGTCTAAGTGCGTCTTGATTGTATTCTTCAACAACTTCCCTCTCGCTAAATTCAACGTAATTATCTCTGTATTTTTTCGCTTCTGTTAAATGCAACAAAAGGTTTTTTCTGTATTCTTCGGCTTGCCTGTGCATTTTTTTAAAGGCTATGTCGATTTTAGCCTTTTCTTTCAAGGTTTGGCACCTTTTTGTAATCCACTCCATTTTTGCCTCATACTTCGGAATGGTGTTAATTGACAGATTGCAATATCTTTCAATGGATTCCTTTTCTAAACCTTTTAAGGCTTCCTCGCGCCTGCCGATATAGACATACCCACTCGTTGCCCCTACATACACCCACTCCCCGGAATAATCCAATATAGCTTCTTTGAGTTTCATACTTAGTTCTCCTCTAATTCAACAACTTCAAATTCCTTAACTAAACAATCCTCACATAATTCTTCTTCGCTCTTTTTATACTCATCATTTGCTTTAGATAAATATTCTTCTACACTCGTCATTCGCTTTCACCCACTTTCAATAAATCCATAAACTTCTCATACTGTTTCTGCGATACTTTGTTATTAGCTTTATCCTCTCTCAATTCGATTTTAAGGTGCTTTTCAGCGATAGAGGATAATTCCCTTGCTAACACCTTTTTGCCCTGCTGTATGCCGTCTCTATAGCCTTTAGAGGGCTTAAACTCATTTATCTTTTCCTTGCCCTCTCCTTGACCGCCAGCTGTCTTATTATATCTGCACTGATAACCTTTTTGAGTGTACTTCAAAATCCAATACTGCTCCCACTTGTCAAGCTCATTTGCTGGATAATGAATAAAATTAAGTTTCCAACCATAGGGATTTTCCTCACTGCAAAATCCCCTTTTCTTGATTGATAAATCTATGTGCTGATACCCGGATAAATGAGAAATATTTCTTTCCAAGCAATCAACACTCTGCCCGATATAAAAGTACGATATTCCATTTTCATCGGTTCTAGTATAGAAATAAATGCCACTCTTGTGCTCCATATCAGGGCAAGCGTTTAATATGCGTTCTCTGTTCTTACTTTTTATGGCATATAATTGTTTATAATTTACACTTGGCATTTCTCTTACCTCCTAATGGCGTTGTTAATATCTCTTCAATAGTCCAACCTAAATCCTTTCTATGCAATAAACAATGTGTATTTATACCTACTATTTCAGCCCACTCAATAGCTCTGTGAGATTCTCCGTTATATTCCCAAATCGGAGAACACGATAAATCCTTGCATTTTCGACTACAATACACAGCATTTTTAAAATGCCCTCCTCTTTTGGCATTAAACCTTTTTCCACATATAGGACAGATTTTCGTGTAATCCTTTGTATTTGGGTGCGTTTTGCTTCTTAACTTAAAACCACATTCATAACTACAAGTTTTTGCTCCGTTCCTTTTTGAAACTCTATACTTTTTTCCACAAACAGGACAGATTCTATATCTATCTTTTTCTAAAATGCTATTCCTCTTATTTTTAGCTTGCACCTCGTTAGGAACAAATCTGCAATTTTCAGGACAATAATTTCCATTAACATCTATTCTATCTATAGTTAATATATTTATGCCTTTATCTGTCTTGTCTTCTTTGTAACCATTGCCAATCGCCCACTCATAAAAAGATTGGAAATCATCTTTCCACTCATCACACATCACTATTCCTCTACCGCCATAATTCTTATAATCACGAGAGGTTTTGCAATAGCAACGATATTTAATACTTTTCCATAATGGGTATAACCTGCCGCACTTATTTGAAAGTCCATGAGTTCTGTTCAGTGAGCCGATTATTTCTTTTTGAATGCAGCCACAAGATTTTGTATTTCCATTGACAATCTGTGATTTTCTTACTATTGCTTTATTCCCACAATCACACAAGCAATTATAAGCAATCGCTCTCTGCCCACTTGGATATACAATATCATCTGCTCTGTCAATAATATAAAGTTTTCCTATTTTCTGTCCTATATAACTCTTTTTCTCTATCGCCTTGGCTCTTGCTATGTTCTGATAACTCAAGAATTGCCACCTGCCTTTAATTTTTCTGCTACCCTGTTCATGTCGCACATTTCGTCATCTGCAAGCATACCATATTGAATTTCGATGTATCTGTAATATGCAAGCCTAAAGTCATCAATGCCTCTGCAATAGGATTGTTTTCTCACAGCGCACTCATCCGAACTCGGCTCACAAATACAATCTTCTTTCATAGGGCATTTTGCACATTCAATCGTCATTCTCTCCACCTGCCTTTACTATATCTATTGCCACATCCCTAACAATGAGGTTGTGATTCATTACTGTTCCGTCGCCAACATCTATATTTGCATTAAATGTCCATTCGTTAAGGTTTTTTATAACCTTGTCAATGTCATAGGCTGTCGGCATATTCTGAATGTAATCGTGTAATGCGTCAACACAACCACCCCAAGTTTCTATTTCTTTTAGCAACTGACTTCTGCTGATTAAATCACTCATTCTTCATCGCTCCTTTGCTTTGCATTTATGCCCTAAACTTGGTTTGTAAAACAATCCGCACTTTTCACACCGGCAAACTGTTGTCTGTTGGCTTATATGGCTATTAAACCAAGCCTTTGTTGCCCTGTCATATTTTGGCTTCATTCTTCATCACTCCAATCTAATTTTTGACCGCAATGTTTACAATACTTTGGCTTGTTATCGTAAGGCATTTCGCAGCAAAGGTTTGTGTTACACTTAGGGCATAAATCATAAGGCCTTCCGTTTACTCCATTCCATTCATGCCATATTCCCTCACTATCGAAACAACCATCGTGTACAGGTTTCTTCGGTATCTGCTTTTGCATTGCTGATACTGCAAGTTTGGACGCTTCTCTTGATATATTACTTCCAAATGGCATATCAATATTCTGCTGAAATTCTTTAATTGCTTCACTCTCTTTCCCAAAAATCAGGGCAATTTCTCTTACATTTGTCGCACGGCGTACAATGTGGTGGAACATCCTCGTATTTGCATCCAGCACATCCGTCCGCATTAATCCTCTAAGGGTTTCTGTGGCTTCATTAAGAGCTGCTAAGAAGTTTGTAACTCTTCTTGAAATGCCGGTAATCACAGTTCCACCGCTTAATTCTAAGCCTTTAAGTATTTTTTTTACTTCCATTCTTTACCACTCCTTTAACAATTTTTAATTATTAACTCTTTATCATTGCTGAAATCATACTGTCGCTGCGGAAAATCACAAAACTTGTTTGACTGTTTATTCGGCTTGTTGTATTTCCCTTCAAGAACTTTAGCCATATTATCTTCCTTAATCAGCCAATCAAAGCTAGCCGACCAATTTCTGCTATTGTTTCCTTTAAGGAAATCAGACTGTTCTGCCTTTTCAAAAACTTTTTTAAAATCATCAAGCGAATATGCCTTTAGGCTGCTGCCTATTATTTCCGCTCTGTTTTTTGTGATATTTTTCACTCCCCCAAATGAACAACAAATCCTGTTAAACAAATCAAGGATATTTTGACATATATCTTTTCTTTCATTCTTATCATTCTTTATATTCTTGTTTGTGTTCACTTGTTGTTCACTTGTTGTTCGTTTGTTGTTCACTTGTTGTTCACTTTGTTGTTCACTTTGCTGATAAAATTCCCAATTTGTTATGGAAATAAGCCGATTTTTGCTACTCGTTTGTTGTTCAATTTGTTGTTCACTTTTTAAGGATTTTAAAATTCGTTCAACTTTACTTTCATCAATGTGAAGTGCTAAAGCGATTGATTTTCTCCCTGTGATAAGCTGTCCCGGTTTTAATATTATCTTCTCACCTTTAAATAAGGCAGGATGTTCATTATGCGAAGCATTGAGTAACAGGTATACCCATACGGCTAAATGGTCTGTGTCTTTCATTGTGACAGGATTATCAAGCAATTTCCTGTGTAGCTTAATCCAGCCCTCGGCGTTCAATAAAAACACCACCTCTCATTTTTAAAATGGCAATCCCTCGTCCTCAATGCCGTCCGGAATACTCATAAAGCCATCTCCTGCAGCACCTGGTTCAGGTCTAAATGGTCTGTTCTCGTTGGTACCATTCTTGCTCTCACAAAATTCGTGTCTTTCTACAACGCAATCATTAGTGTAGACTTTCTGCCCGTCCTTATTAGTGTAGCTGCCTGTCTGCCATCTGCCCTCAACGATAATCTTAGTGCCTTGATGTAAATATTTCTCCGCAAACTCTCCGTTCTTGCCAAATGCTATACAGTTAATAAAGTCTGCTGTCTGTTCGCCCTCTTTCTTAAAATCTCTGTCAACAGCTAATGCATACCTTGCTACCGCCATACTTCCATTTGCTGTCTGTGAATATCTAATCTCTGGGTCTCTAGTCAGTCTCCCACATAAAATTATACGATTCATTACTTTTCCTCGCTTTCTTCTACTTCCGCATTGCCTACTGCAAGTGCCAAAAATTCGTCAAATTCATCTATTGTAATATCCCAATCGTCGCACCAGTCGTACAACGATATTCTTTGACACTCTTTTCTAATGGCATATGCTATTGTTTCTGCTGTTGATTTCTTCATATATTATTCCTCACTTTCTAATAAATCTTTATTGTCAAATATGTTTCCGATAACCTTGCTTTCTGAATACAATCCGTTTGCTGTTATTGCATCAAGTCCAACCGCAGATGTTTCTGTGTCTTGAAATATAAATCCAGCACAATAAGCATCCCATTCAATTTGCGTTTGAAAATTGCGTTTTCCGTCTTTGCATTCAATAATATCATTCTCCCAAATCAGCTTGCCGTTCTTGTCTTTCAAGCCTGTGCATTGGCAGATGGTGGATGGGTCAATTTCTGTCCAACCGTCTGTTTCTCCATGAGAAAAGAACATTGATGTAGGCTCAAATATTAAATGTACGGGTTGTTCGTATTCATTAAAACCTAATACATAATAGCCAATTATCCACTGCTCTTTTTCCGGAAATTCTCTCCAATCAATTCTCTTTGCCTTGAATAAATATCTATCTTTCATATTCTCTCCTATTCTACTTCTGATTGAAGCCATTCTTTCCAGCATTTAGAACATTCCGTTTTTTCACGGCAACAATCGCACGAAATGTCCGCATACTGTGAGGAAATACCATCTTCTCCGACAATGTCTAAAAATTCTGCTAACTCTTCATCCGACATATTCCTTATTTTGCCGGCATTGGTGTGGTTAGTTTTATAATTCTGTACGCTTGCCACTTCTGCAAAAGCTGTGAGCATATCAGCAAAGTATTTCAGCATACTATCTCTGTCGATGTTGTGCTTATCTGCCATAGCACATACACTTGCTAATGTGTCAGCTACTATGTCTTGTAAATCTTCCATTTCTTTGTCTGTGAGATTGCTCTGATTATCACTCATTTTCTCCACCTCTCAATTCTTTCAGTTTTTCTTCGGCTTCGCCTTTTGCTAGAAATAATGTTCTACCAAGTTCTTCTGCTCTTAATTTACCGCAGCATCTTTGATCGTCAGATTCAAATTCAATGTATAATATTGTTTTAGTAGGCGTGTAAGAATGCATATATATTCCTTTTACTATAAGTTCCTGCACACCATCATCGAAACAACGATAAATGCTATATATCTTATCTCCCACCTTGCAAGGTAGCTTGATAAGTCTGTCATCTTCCTCGAAAGTCTTATACTCTCTCCATATGTCAACATCACCATCAGTCAGTACGATTGCTTTCTTCGGATGCTGACAACCATCAGGAATGTGCTGACGTAAGATTTCAGTAAGCTCTTTCAGCGGTATGCCGATAAGTTCCTCTAAGTCCTCATACTCCCATAACTTCTTACAAGCATCATAAACCAATTCACAATTATCACATTTTCCGCTCGAACCTAAACCATCACATTTGCTAAAACACATTGGATAGTAGTAATCTCCCATTTCATTTTTTTTCGTTATTCTCTCCATTACTACTCCTTTCCCTTGCTGCAGAACGGAACATCATCAGCAACATTTCCGATACTGGTCTATTCCTGTCTTGCCTCTTTGCTTTCTTGATTGCTTTAAGATCGTACCACTCACCTTGATAATTCATTCCGGCTGGTACGTACACGCCTACCCGGTAAGGAATCTCTTGCTTAATCTGCTCGTACACTTCTTCGGGCATTACATAATAGTTGTAATCGCCAATGAAATTATGACCATTCTTGCTATGAAAATCATCGACAGACGATTTAACCTCATAACAATAAAAGTCACCTTTTTCAATGCCAGAAACAGTATTGTTCACTGGTTTAAATTTCATAAAATCAACTCTGACCGAATGTGATGTCGCCCAATCAAAAGTTACCTCTCTCGCCCAATAGATTCTGGGGTCATTGTTCGGGCAGATGTGTTTTAATATTGACAGCGAGAGAATTGCTGTAATCTGCGGCCTATTGCTCATCCTTACTCCTTTCTCATAAATCTTTGAATTATGCTTCTATGCTTTTTTCTGCCAGTTATAAATTCTTCACGCTTTGCTTCTTCCGATGCTTCGTGGTTCTTTCGCTTTATGTGTTCCAACTCTTCATACCTTCCATACGCACTTCCTGCATAGACTCCAGCAGTATAAAAATCTTCATAACACCTAACTATTACATTTGAAAATTCTTCGCCTAACAATTCCGTCACTGGGCATTCTGAACATTTTAATTCTGTATGGTGACAGGATGCAAATGTATGTTCACACTTTTTTATAGGCTGATTCTGCTTCTCCACAAACAAAGTGAAAGATCGGCATCGCTTGAGCATACTCCAATACCATTTTAGTTCTTCAAGCCACTCTACAATCTGTTCGTGTTCCTTGTTGTGTTTTTCGGCAAGATCAGGATTATTTGAAAATATGACACTGCCTTCTGTTGCCATAGCTTTGTGTCGTTTTATCGCTTCGTCAATATTCATTACTGCTCCTTTCCCAATTCAATATTTAAATTCTCTGTTTGAAATAAATTTTACAATTTCTCCATTTTCAATAATTACAAATTCTGCATAGAAATTGTCTATATTGTCTTTCATAGAACATTCTAAATATTCGTCTTGTTTATCATCATATCGCTCAAACCATCTTTCCACCCCATCATCGCAACTCGTATTTTTAAAAACAAAGAATGGATACTCGCTTTCGTCAAGCCCTAAAATGTTGTCCGCAATCTCATTAAATCTTTCGATAATATTTTCTCTTTCAAGAGTAGACAGCCCATCTTCGCCTGATTTATCGTAATCTGTATTCTGTTTAACAAATTTTCTGATACTGTCAGAAACAAGTTGCCTATCTTTCGTGAAGAATATCTGTTGATTTGCAAGTTCCCAACAAATTCTATCTGCCGTATTCTTGCAGATATTTACCTTGTGATTCGTTCGCTTATATACTTCTCCTGTCATGTCTGATATAATGCTTTTCTTAAAACCAAAGGGCGTTGTAATAAACTCGGGGATATATTTATCCGGAAGAATCCCCATAACTACAGGCGAGAAAAGCCATGAATTTTTAAAATCACAAATAATTTCTCCTGTATAATCTTTTTTAATTCCAAACAAACTGCTATGACTCATACCGTTCTCTCCTTTTCACCTTTAATCGTCCTTTTCTTCAAAATCATCGCAACTATCATCATACATAGTCACTATTCCGTAATTGTTGCTATCGGTATTGCTACAATAAAATTCCTTTTCTGTTGTAGAATACTTGTTATATTTGCATTCTCCGCAAATTTCTCTTGCCATATAATCTCCTTTCTAAAATGGGCACTCATTAGAATTTTTTAATCTTTCAAAACTGACATATCATACCCACTTTCAATAAACTTCAATGTTTTGGCATGGTTGCACCTATTTCCAAGATATGTATAAATCTGCTCCATATCTTTCTCAGTAAAATCGGTTTCCAAAAACTGATTTATGCCGCCAAGCATAAATCTGTGAAATTTATCATTGCTCCGTTTGGTGTAATATGGCTCTGCCTTGTGCGCAGGTCTTGATAGCCATTCCAACATTTTGCACTTTACATCTGTTTCATTTTCACAATCTTTTAATCCGAAATATGTATTGCTTCTAATATGTGCTATAAATTCTGCGTTATGATTTATAACGCTATTAGGAAAGCAATTCATTAACTTTGTAACTATATCCCAACTAATCAAAACGGACATTCATCTCCTTTCCTTAAAACCCATTCCTTGTTACGTTCTGCAACATCTACGTTTGCGTTTCTAGCAACTTTTTTCATCTTCTCGATAAAACTATTTTTATCAGAATTTTCACTTGATAGATGGCACATTATGACGTTCTGCAAGCTATCTGAATAATTTGCCTTAACAAAATCGCAAGCTGTGTCAATGCTTAAATGACCTCTGAATACGTGATTGGCTTTGCCTGTGTTATCCTTGTCTATTAAATCTTTGTCATAATTCACACCTAAGAGAATGTGGTTTATGTCTTTAAATCTCCACTTAATTAGTTCACAATCGGTTATGTAAAGCATTCTTCCCATTTCCTTGTGAGTAATCAGAAAGCCGTATATCGGGCAAGGTTCGCCATTTGCGTCTGTGTGTGTCCAGTTTCCGTCTGTTGTTGTCAAATCAAAAGGTTTTACTGTAAATCCGCCCATCTTCATTGGTTTGCAACTATCGCCTAAATATGGGGCAAATATCGGTATTCCCATAGCCTTAAAATTGTTTGCTGACTTGCTGTGGTCAAGGTGTTTATGGGTGCATAACACACCCACAACATCTTTAATGTTCCAATCTAAGCCTTTCTTGATTTCCTTAATCGGTATTCCACAATCAAGGATAAGTGTTTCTCCACTGTTGGAAGTTAGCAGATAGCAATTTCCTGTACTTCCTGTTGCTATACATTTAAGTTTCATATCCGTTCTCCATTTTTAGCCTGTCTTTTACACCAGCAATCAATATATCTGTTTTCATCTTCGGCTTTAGGAACTAAATATTTCCTGTAGCGATTAATTAAAGGCTTCATCTGTTTGTTGTAAACATCCTCGTTAATATAGTTCCATATATCCATATAAATCGTGTTATACTTAATCAGTGGCTTGTATTTAAACACATCATCATTCACAATGTTTACTTTGAAATTAAGCGGTAACTGCTTTCCGACAAGTTCAATGACTTCACGATTTTTCTCAACAACTGTTATCTGCTTAACATCCTCTTTGTCCTGTATTGCAAGAATAATAAGACCTATTCCAAGTCCACCAATAAGGACATTTCCGTGTGCATTACGAACAAAATCCCTATTTGTCTCCTTTTCCATAGGCGTGTCAGACATTACGCATTCACCTCTATTGATAAGTCTTACATATATTCCAGACGGTATTCCGCAGCGAACAATCGCATAAAAGTCATTGTCTGAAATTTCATAATGTTGGAGTTTAAAATCCCCGACTTGTCCGTCTTTCAGTATTGATAGCATATTCTTATACACCTACATCACCTCACTTCCTTAATACTTAATATTCATATTTCCGTGTTCGTTTACCCAGTCAATAGCTTCTGCGTATGTCACGCCATTATTTTTCAAGACATATAGCAGATTATGAAATTTAGGGTGCGTTTCTTTCAGCCTTAAAAATCTGCTTTCTTTCTCTAAGTGACATCCGAATCCACACAGCACGCAGCCTGTTCTTTGGCAACCAGTTGTTTTCAGCAATGGTCTTTCATTATCAAAAACCCCAAAATCCGCAAATGACATCTGATTTTCGCATTGCCCCATAGCTTCATAATCTGTTACTACTTCGCCATAAACAGAACATATCGCTCCACACTCTTTAAAGGGATGAAGTGCTGTTGCCCCTGTTGTGCGGTAAACAACTTTGTTTCCATATCTCATCACTTTTCTGTAATATGCGTTAGATGACATACTTCTTGCATTTTCTTTGATGTAAAGCAACACATCCTGTTCCGTCCAAAAGCTCATAGGATTGCTATGTGGTCTTGTGACATTAAAAGCATTACAGCCATCCTGCAACCATTTCTGTGTACGCATAACGCTTTCACTTGCCATAGTCGCTATAATCGGCTTTCTGCCTGTTTCTTTTTCGTAATCGTGTGCAGGCTTTTTCTTCATAATGTCACAACATAAGTCGCTTATTTCAAATGGTGCGTCAAGAAAGAATTTATATTTTTCTTGATTAAACTGGCTGTAATTGCCTTTGCTATCTGTCAGTTCTCCATTTAGTCTGCGTAACCTGTATTCTGAACCACTAGGGATAACTCCCATCTGCAAACTCTTGTACTGTTCGTTCTGCTTGTCTATTCTCCTGTCTATTCCTAGCAGGTCTGCCATATAGCAAGCATACGGAACCGTCTGTCTGTCTGTCTGTCTGTCTGTCTGTCTGTCTGTCTGTCTGTCAAGATTGTGTTGTTAGATTTTTGACTGTCAAGGTATTTAACATATTTTCTTGCACCGCTTACACAATTTGACACTTCCTTGCTAATCATCGGAAATCCATACTGTTCGCAAACCTGTGCGAATGAAATCTTGGGCTTCAAAATCACAAGATTATCAAATGTCTGTGCAAACTGTTTCAATTCTGGATACTGTGTCGGAACATCCACAAATACGAACGGGATGTTTTTATATCCGCAAACTTCTCTGATTATGTGCCCTAAAACTGTGCTATCCTTGCCACTGCTAAATGACAGATACACTCCATCTTCGCCGAATTCATTTACCCAGTTCCTTATTCTCTCGGCTGTCATTAAAACCTTGATATTCAGTGGTAATGCCTGCCATTGGTATAATTCCTGCATTGTATGCTTTGCCATACTCACACCTCGATTTCATCATCTTGTGGAAACTGAAAGTACTCTGCTGTAGCTTTCCGAAATTGTTCCTCGCTCAAAATACTCTGTACTTCTTCAAAACGCTTTGAACCGGCTGTGCAATGACAAAACACATTATTTTCATATACTTTTCTAAGCATTTCCATAGCCTTAATTGCCTTTGATTCGGTGGAATAAGTCGCAATAAGACTGTTCAGAAACACTTCCGGCGGTTCTGCGACATTTTTAACTGCAACAATTCCATAATTCCCACCGCCACTATTTAATATTGAAAAAACAAAGTTTTCATAAGGAACATCCGTTTTTCCTGTCTGTGAAATTACTCTCATCCGTAAAACTCCTTTCTAGCGTCAACTACCTTACACTTTAATTTGTAACCCCAATCATCAATCGGTGGTCTTTTACTCGGACAGCAGATAAACTCTCTGCAAATCCTCGGTCTAACAGAATAAATCTCGCACTTTTCTTTTGGCTTATCATCATTAAGAAACGGACAAGTCATATCCATTATTGGTGTAGCTGTCGGATAATTATGCCTGTGTTCCTTAATATGATGTTTCTTGATGTACTTGTGGATTGTTGCAATCTCATCTTCTGTCATAGGAAGTAAGTTACTACAACAATTACCACATTGAGTGCACTCTCCGTTGCAAGTCAAGTCATAAGTGCCATTATTCATATCAGCCATCATCTGTTCTAAACTTGCTGATTTCATAGGCTTACTCCTGCATAAATGGTGGTAATGTGCTATCTTCTGCCTGTTCTTCGGTTACTTCTGTAGCTGTACCCTCAATAATGTTGCTTTCTTCAAAATCAACGCTGTTTGCGTTTTCTTTAATCTCATCAGCAACAACCTTTTCTGTATCAAGTTTCACATCTGATATATTCTGAAATTCTTCCTGCGCATATAACCCTTGAAATCTGTCCGGGAAAGCTTCTCTCAAAGCCTGTACAACAGCTACTTTTCTAATCATTGTAGCTGGTTTTTTCGCCCATTGACTATTGAGCGAGCCGTCTTTTTTTCTTCCTGCATACTCATCAAAGCCTACTGACTGATACTCGTCCTCTTTTCCGTCGATAAAGATTTTCGCCCAGCCGCCTACGATAGTTTCGTTAGGTAAAACCATTGTTCCCTCTCGTTCTTCAACTGTTCCGTCCTTTTTAATTACAACGATTCCTGCTTTCTTTCCCTTATATCGTGGGTCTGCATTGGCTCTCTTTGTGAAAACATCTTTTCCGGTAACTATTGTGGCTGGGTCGTTACTTCCGTACTTAATAAGGTATGCTTCTCTCAAAAACGGATTTAAGTGCTGGTATCTGCATAATGACATAAACATCATTACTTCTCCGTCAGATACATTACCGCCGCCATTTACAAGATATCTTCTTATCATTGTTGGAGAAATTTTTACCATTTCTCCATTTGATTCATATTCAACTAACTGTGTATTCTCTGCCATAATTACTTTCCTACCTTTCTCCACTTAAAATCTGACCGACAATCTGTCTTAATTCGTTGCTAACCCTGCTTACAGTCCAAAAATCCGTAGTATCAAATGCGTGAGCACAATCAAATCCAATGTACCACTTGTTTTTATCATCAATTTCAAGCGGACTAGGTGCTTCTTTGTTTGCATATGTAATGCCGCCGTGGCAATTTATACTTGCTGTATTGATAGGCAACCTTTTGGAAACCTGCACATATCCACATCTGTAACAGTTGTCGCCCATATGCCGCATTATCACATAACAGTTAAAGCCATTGAAGTTGAATGAATGCTCTAATATAGAAGTCATATTATCCCTCCACAATCTCTAATTTCTCACTATCATTAACAATCAGCATAATCAACTGGCTATCCACCATTTCAGCAACTTTCTTCTGATTGTCCGTACTAAGGCTTTCAGAATCATCTAAGATAATAGGCACAGATATATCACTAATCTTCTGTATTGAGTTGCAAATGTCAACTCTACCTAAAATCCTGTTGCCCTTGTTAGACATTGTTGTTAAAATGCTCTTTCCGTCAACAGTAGGTATGCAACAACTCTTGTAATTGCCATTCTTAGCATATTCAAACAACTGCCACTTAACTAAGCTAAAATGACTGTTTACTGCTTCTGTCAAGGCTTCATTCTTTGCCTTATCCAGTTCGTCAAGCAAATCAAGAATTTTCTCAGCATTAGCCTTATTCTGTTCAGAATCAATCCTTGTCCGCTTTAATTCTTCAAGTCGCTGTTCATCTGCTGCCGTATCAGCCTTTGCAATCTGACTTTCACACTCTGCTAACTGCTGCCTTAAAGCTGTTTCCTGTGCCTTTAATTCTGCCTTAATCGTCGAAATATCATTAGCCTTGTGCATAGCTTCTTCCTTTTCAGCAATCCGCTGTTCAAGTGCCTTGTATTCCTCGATGGCTGATACATCAATCTCCTGTGGAAGTTCTGCTAACTGCTTTTCAAGGTCTACTAAATCCACTAAATGTTTTTCTAACTTCTGCTTTCTGTCAGCCAATTCCTGTTCAGCTTCAACTAACAATCCTTTGATTTCATCAAGCATTTTCTTAGCTGTGTTGCCCTTATCGGTAATTCTGCTAAGTTCAGTTTCTTTATGTGCCTTAAAATCTGCCTTTAGTTTCTCTTTCTTTTCCTCTGGGTATTCCTGTTTACAATAAGGGCAAATAAGATTATTCTCGTCAAATACACGCTCTTTTTCAGCTTTCCATTCGGTTCTGCTATCATCAAGTGTTTTCTGATATTCAGCTATCTTGTCCTTATCAAAACTAACAACATCTTCTGCGTTGCTGATTGACTTCTTGCTATCCTCAATCACATAATTAAGGTTACTAATCTGTGATTCAAGTTTTCTCCTAGCCTTAACATTTTCTTCATTAGCTTTGCGTGACATATCACTAAGCTCAAATTTAAGATTGAGAATATCCGAACTAGCCTTGTCATATTCAGCTATCAACTTGTCATTGTCGGTCTGCTTTGCCATGCAATCAGCAATCTGCTCTTTAAGGCTGTTCTTCTGTAATTCAAGGTTAGATACTTCAATAGCCTGTTTAAGCTGAATGTCACGCTCCTTTTCCTTAATCTGTCCGTCAAGAATAGGCAAATCCTTTGTAATTTTGGTCTTGGTAGCCTTATTCATAGCGGATAATTCCTCAACTGTATATTTATTAAGTAAAGGAACTAACTCGGCTAATTCGGCTTTCTGTGAAGCAATATCAAGGTCTGTAACATCTCCCACAAGACCGAATAAGTATTCTCTCATTTCTGCCGGCTTCTGATTAAGAAAAGCATTTACATTACTACACATCTTGAATGCATTCATATCAGCATCAAGGTATGTGTTGAAATCCTTTAAAGTCTTAGGCACATCATTGATAAAGTACTTGTTATCGTCCTTATAACTGCTGCCATCTTTGCTGTAAGTACGCTTCTGCACTTTCTTCATAGTTATTTCTTTTCCGTCGGCATCAAGTGTGAGTTCAACACTTGTATCCATATCATCAACGGACTTTCCGTCAACCTCTCGTCTGACAACCGGATTATCCTTTAACTCATAATCACAGTTAAATAAGCACCATAAGTAAGCTGTGGCAATAGTTGACTTACCCTTGCCATTCTTAGCCATAATCTTTGTAATGGCGTAAAAATCAAATTCTGCGTGTGCGTAACACATAAAGTTTTCAAGCACTACTTTTTTTAATTCCATAAACTATCCTTTCTACCATTCAAGGTTCATAACTGATACTTCAAAGGCTGTTTTCTTTTCGCCGTTCTTCATATAATCCCTTGACTGAAATCTGCCTGTAATTCCAATTCCTGTGCCTACGGCAATATCATCATTAATTATTTCCGCACTGTATTCCCAGGCTATGCAAGGGATATAGTCGGATTTCCAATTATATTTCCTGCCAACAGCAAGTGAGAAATCTGTAATTTTCTTTTTAGAGGAAGGTGTTTCTCTGATTTCTTTCTTGATGCACACAGTACCTTCAAGAGAAACTACGTTTTCATCAATTCCTGAATAAACCAAACTTTCTGTTGCGTAAAAGTACACTAACAGGTGTCCGTCAGAATTTCTGCTTCTGATTTCTCCATTAAGGGTTATCCTGTCATCAACGTCGTAGATAAGATTGTCCTTTTTGGTTATCACAGGAACCACATCATAGGTCCCACTTTCTCTTTTGACTGATATGTCAAAAGTATAAAATTCTTCTCCATTTTTAGCTGTCCAAAGCAAATAAGGGGGGGTTGCCATTGTTCCGGACATTCTTGCTTTATTCATTCTTCTCTCCTTTCTGCCCTGGTTATTTTGCCATCTTCAATCACAAAACTAATAGGCAGCCCCTGTGAGATTTTCTCCAAATCCCCAACTGGCATTTCGTTAAAATCTGTTATTATCATTCCTCATTCTCCTTATTCTTTCTAATTCTTCTAAAATAATGCTTGCGTAGTCGCTTTCTGCTTCATACTTTGCATTAGGTGTTCCTGTCCTGTAGTAATTCAAAGCAATCCGGGTGTCCCCATTAGCTTCTTCCATACAAAGGCTCATAATGTAACAAGCCATCTCGGAATTATCCTTAAGGGAATACTTGTAGTTATACAAGCCATTCTCATTAGCTGTCATATTCCAAGTTTTAGCATTAATCTGGAACATTCCATAATCCCCGGATATAGGATTGTATGCTGACATCTGATAACAGCTTTCCTGTTTTGCTACAGCTAACATTAAGTCATAGTCAATGTTGTATTTTTCACAGGAGCTTCTTATTATTTCCCTGTCGCTCTTGCTTAGTGGGATAAAACTGTACTTGTCTTTTTCAATCCCTAAGTCATATTCCGGAGTAAAATATTCCGTTGTTTTTTCAGTTTCAAAAGTTTCCGTTTCAATCTCACAAGCAACTGTTTCATTTTCTGTAGAAATTGTTGCCTTGGTTGCTTTTATCTTTCCTATTACAATGGGAATAATCACAAGCATAGCTGCGGAAACGTTAATTATTATTTTTCTTTTATTCATTTTTTCTTTGCCCTTGCATATCTATCAATCGTTTTCTGCTTCTTGCCGTCTTTACTTATAAGTGTTACATAGCTTCCGCCATCATCTTTAAGTAACATCCATTGGTTAGGAATAAGCCCATAGGCAGATACGGCAATTTTCAAATCTCTTGTTAAGGCTTTAGGCTGTTTCATTCTTAACTCCTTTCAAGAACTTATTAACAAAATAGACCTGTCCTTTACCGGTAACCTTTGTGGTTTTGGTAATTCTCACAGAACCGTCTGGATTAACAAGGTTGCTTTCCTTGATTTCAAATAATCCCTGTTCAACAAATCTCTGCTGTGGCATATTCCTTGATGAACCGCATTTAATAAGGAAGTTATTCTCTCGCAACCAATCAAATAATCGTTTCTGCCCTATCTGGTAGCCGTTCTGACAAATTAACTTTGCTAAATCTCCAACAAGGATTGATGTGTGGCTTGTTGCTACGGCATCGGCAAAAATCTCTTTAGGCTTCATCTGTTCAATTCTTGCCTGTTTCTGTTCGATTATCTTATCTCTTTCAGCTATCTTGTTATTGGCTACAAGAAGTGCCTTTGCCATAAGTTCTTCATCAGATAAGGTTTCCTGCCCTGCTATGTAGCCGCCATTCTTTCTGATTGACGGAAGAACCTCTTCCATTACCCACCTTTCAAATTCCTCTGCTTTAGGCAGTTTTGACTTCATAATAAGTCGGTAAATATCGCCCTCTGTTATAAACAAAATGTCCTGATTTCCGCTATTGGTAGGGATGTTCCATTTTAGAACCCCCTTGCAATGAGTTTGCACTGCCTTATGAGGTATTGCATATCCTAATGCCTTTGCAACATCGCTTCCGGCAAAATATGTCTTGCTATCCTTAGTAATGGTTCGGATTTCTCCAAACTCTTCCGAATTAAAAATCTGTAATTCGTTCATTTCATTCTCCTTTCCTTAATCTCTGTGAAACTATCACACTATGATAGTTTTATCGCAAAAAAATTTCAGTTTTTTCACTATCTGTCATTTCAAGATAGTTTCCAAGGTCTTCCAACTCAACAATAGTAAAAGGGATTCTGCCATTCATCTTTGAATTAAAGGTTGTAATGCTTTTCCCGATAGCTGTTGAGCACTGGTTATAATTTCTACCACGTTCCCTAATGGCACCTTTAAGTTTTGGTAAGTTCATTTATGCTTCCTCCTTTCTTGCTTGCTATGATAGTATACTATCACACCACGATAGTAATGTCAATAATGTTATGATAGTTTTTTTATAAAATTGTTTACTTTTTTATCATAGTATGATAGTATTATAATACAATAACAAAAGAAAGGAGTGATAGCAATGAGTACACAGTTTTGCACAAGAGTTGGTAACAATATAAAGAAATACAGAAAAGAAAAAGATATTACTCTTAAAGAACTAGCCGACAAAATCGGGCTGACAGAAGCCACTGTACAAAAGTACGAAGCTGGAAATATCAAGAAAATTGATGTTGAGATGTTAAAAAAGATTGCCGATGCTTTAGGTGTGCTGCCAGAAAGCCTTACTGAATGGGGTAAAGAAGAATACCTCACTTATAAGCAAGAACATCAGGGCGAAGAAGAAGCAAAAGTAATAAAAAAATACAACCAACTTACGCGTGGGCATAAAAAGGTTGTACTTAATTTGTTAAACAGCTTAATTGAATGTCAAGAAAAGTATAACTCCGACAAGTAATCCTTAATTCTTTGGCACTCACAAACCGGAAGAACTTCTATTATTGATATAATATCATGTAGGAGTTCTTCTTTTTTATCCATTTTTTCTTTTTCCATTTCAACCCTCCCAAAATACAACTAAATAGCGATAACCTAATATTAGAACAAACGTTCTATATTGTCAATAACAAAATGCTGTCATATAATCTACTTTATAAATATATCATAACTGTTTTTACTGTGATGATAAACAAATCGCAAGTTTCGACAGTTTACTTTATAAAAGACTAAGGAGAGGTTTATATGGATGATATGATATGTGAAAGGTGTGGTAATAAAATGCACACATACGAAAGAGAAATTAAAGATTATACCGGAGCTGTAATCAGAAAAGAAACGTATATGCAATGTCCGTATTGCATTATACATTATTCAAAGGAAAAGTATAATCAGAAAGAATATAAGATAGCAAGTTACTTTGGAATGTTTCTTTGTGCTTTAATAATTATAGGTACACTTGTTCCATTTGCTAAAACATTGGGAGTAAACTATAACCTTTTTAAAATATCAATTCCTGAGGGATGTTGTTGCCTTATAGCCGGATTAGCTGCATTTATGTTCTTGTATAAAGAAGCTCCTATCGGTGCAGTTTTTAGTTTTATCTGTGCATTAGTTTTTCCTTCGGCAGGAATAGGATATACCTCAGAAGCTGAAAAATTATTCAATGCTATTGGCACAACCCCACCAATCGAAAGAACAGCCGGGTTTTATATGATTATAGTTTCTTCTTTATTAGGGATTGCAACCTCTTTGTATTGCCACTTTAGGAAGAAGCAATCATAAATTAAAGGTAAGGGAATCCCCTTACCTTTTCTTTTTTTAGAGGCACTGTCAACGCCAATCAAACAGTGCCCCACCAGAACTTGAAATTGTCCCCTTAGAGGACTTTTTTAATTTATCACGTTTATAAAACCGATTAAAGGCGGTTCAATTCGCAAGTTTCGACACAACATCTTTTATTTTGCAATTAATCAAGTTGTCTGCCGCTTTTATCGTAAATGTGATAGTCTTTTGCCTTGTTTCTGCCCCATTCGTCAAAAGCTAATGTGAATGAGTGGAATGAGCCTTTTGAGGACTTTTCGTCTTTAAACGATTTTCTAACTCTGTAATAGTCATTGCTTGTGCTTGGGTAAGAAGCATAGCTGTATCTTGCAAGCTCTGTCTTAACTGTAATCTGCTTAGTGTTTGTCAACTTAACGTTATCAACATACGCTTCTACAGCGTATGTTCCGTCAGCTAATGCAACCGGGCAAGTATCGCTGAATCCTACCTTGTCTGTTGGATAACCTGCTTCTAATACGTCTATTCTTGACTGATTAGCTTTTATATCGTAGAGATAATAGTTCACACCAGTTTTGGATATTTTGATTTTGACATCCCCACTTCCACCATAAGCCCATCCGCTGACAAACAGCCTATCCTTGCCATCCATTTTAGCAACGTCTAAGAAACCTACAACATTTTTACTTGCTTCTGTAATTGGCAAATCTGCGTCAAGGTAAGGTTCAGGATTGAGCCATTCAAAGTTCCTTGTATCGTGAATACCGATTGTTACATTGAGGCTCTTATATTTTCTAACCTCAAAATGAACGTGAGCTCCGTAACTGAACCCTGTGTTTCCCATATACCCAATAACAGTTCCTTTAGTTACTTTTTGACCTTGTTTGACTGCTACGCTTCCTAAGTGAGCATACAGAGTAACATAATTATCCTTATGCTGTATCATAACATAATTACCATAGCCCATTCCTTCTGGGTCATGAACACAGTTCGTTCCTGTCATCTTATCCATAACTTTGACAACTGTTCCGTCAGTATGTGCTATAATACTATCGCATTGATTAGTTTTCTTTACCACATCAACACCGATAGCCCATCCATTTCCCGAATGAACCTTATCATAGTGCTGTTTGTAAGATTGTGTTATCTGATTTTCTCCAGTTCTTAAAATTCTTGACATAATTAAGTCTCCTTTCCTTTACCTTATGCAATATCTACAGAACCAAATTCTTTAATGTAAGCGTCTACGTCTTTAATTCCGAGATATTCCTTGACTTCTTCAATTCCCATAGGTTGTATTCCCTCACTCGAAGTTCTGAAATACGCCTTATTCTTGGTTTTATATAAGGCTTCCATGTCGCCTATGTAAATGACTTCTGATGTTGTTGTATCATACAATTTTTCGTTAATTATTGCTTTCATTGTTTTACCTCCTAAAGACTTTTAATAAATTTGATTGTCCACCAATCTGCTTCTATTGTAAGAGCTTGCGTAGCATACCCTAATAAGTAATAAGTAGTATTAGCTGTCAGATTAACTAATATTACCCCATTCATACAATGAGGTTTACTATTTCCTATATATGTTACACTATCTTGATAAGCGTATGCAGGATATTGTAGCGTAGTCGAATTTCGTACACAAACCGAAAATTGTTCCCCTTGCGACATAGTGCAACGATATTGAGGGAAAATCATATACCAACCTGTTTTCTTGCACATAAAAGACGCTAAGGCTGTATTTGTAGACTTTGCTAACGTTTTGGTTATAGTGGTCGCATTTGTATAAAATAAGCTACCGCTACCAATCAAATAATCCCAAAAATCAATAAGGCTCACTTGCTTATTTGTTCCTAATCCTGCAATAATGTCGCCTTGTGCTGTGATTTTGCCAGAAGCCTCAATATTTCCTGTTGTTTCATCTCCTACATCTTCTATACCTGCCTTGACATATATACTTTTGACATATAAATTTTGCCAAGTTTGTTGTGGAGAGCCAAGATTAGGAAAAGTTGCCCTATACCCAGACGGAGTAGGTACATCGTCTGTTGCTGGAATTGGGATTAAATCGCTAATAATCTTGTCTGCCTTAAAGTAATTTGTGCTAATCCCCATCATATCTGTTTCAAAAGATGTTATTTTTGTCACAGTTTTTCCGTCTTGACTTCTATCATAATACCCACATCTGATAGTCGGACATTGGTAAGTAAAAGTTCCTACCCCTGCACCGATGTTAATTTGTCCGGCTCCGTTTGGGGTTATTTCACACCAAGCCTTGTAACTTCCTGTTATGGTTGCAACACTACTATTCCATTGGTCTACCCAATCAAGTTCTCTTGAAAAGCCATTTTCCGTAATGTTGAAATCTGCAATTTTGCCACTCGTCGATTCCAAATATGTACCATACAGTTTTGCACCTGTAATTTTGCCACTTGCGGTAATGTCTTGTGCAAACAAGTTAGTAACGTCAATCTGTTTGGCTTTTATAGAATTGGTTGTAATTTTTCCACCGTCAATCGTGGTGGTGTTCGGACTGTAGATATTCTCTTTAATCTCGTCAGCGGTTTTCTTTGCACCTACAACCACACTGTTTGTACTGATAGCATTTATAAATGCTTCTTGTGAAGTAATCGTTGAAATTACCGCATTGTCAGCGAATATGTTCGCAACATCAAGTTCATTTGCGGTTATGCTACTTGCGACTATCTTATCTGCATTGATTGTACGGTCAGTGAGCACATATCCGTCTAAGCTGTCAACTGTAGTGCTTGTCAGTTCGCCAAGATTATTGAGTGCATAAAGTAACCCTTTTTCAGAACCTTTGAGAAGTATTCTATCCGCAATAAGTGTTCCTGCGGTTATCTTGTTTGCATTTACCTCTACGCTGTCGAGAAAGCCTGTTATATGTCCCTCAACTACGGTTGCACGGTCAATCAAGCCAATCTTCGCAAGCAATGTAGCCACGTTTGCGGTTTCAATGTTTGTAAGTTTAATGTTAGCATACTTTATGTCCGCTTCATCTGCTGTCATATAGCCTAACTTCGCAACCTCTGTTGATAATTGGTTTGTATCTAACTTTCCTTTTATGACCGCACTATCAGCCGTTAAGTAACCAAGTTTTGCTACTTCTGTCGACAATTCGTTAGTGTCTAACTTGCCTTTAATCACCGCACTATCGGCGGTCAAATAACCTAGCTTTGCAACTTCCACAGATAACTCACTTGCGTCTAATTTCCCCTTGATTATGGCACTATCTGCTGTCAGATAACCAAGTTTAGCAACATTTGCGGACAAGTTATCAGTAGTGATGTTGTTTGCGTTTATTTCGTCGATTTCAGCCTGTATGGCTGTTATTTTGTCTGCTGTTACTGTGTTAGCTCTTACCCATTCGGCGTCAACCTTGGTCGCAACCACTCTGTTTGTCAATAACAAGTCAGTTGTCAATCTATCCATTGCTGTTGTAAGTGGTCCCGAATAATTACTTCCTTCTCCGTCGGCATTTCCTACCGCTTTAACCTTTGTTTCACTTGCGGTAAAATCTTGATTGAGTGTCATACAAGGTACTCTTATTGTGGTTCCGTCAAGTAATGTCACTTTAACAACGTCTGTCACATCAAGGCGAATGTCATCAAGCATACTAATTTCTGCCGGGCGGTACGTTAAGTCTTTCATAGGCCCGTAATAAACATTTTCTGCGTCTTTTAGGTCTGCAAGAGGGTTAGAGCAATAAATGATATTAGGTTCACTACCTGCAAGCCATCTTGTCTCGCTGTTTGCAATAAATTCAACACCGGTTACTTTGTAATCACTGCTGTCTTTTTTCAAACTCCAAAATGAGCTAAGTGTTTTTTCGACTGGTTTTCCCCAGGCGTACCACCCAAAATTAAGCACACCCTGTCTATCAAAGTAGGCAAACATTCCCAACATAGAAGCAATGTACCCTATTATTTCTCGGCAGGTATACCCTTTAATGTAATTTCTGACAGTTCCGCCGGTGTAACTGAAATTTACTGTAACGCCGCATTGTTTGGCAATGTCATCTACAACATTTTTAAAGCCGTTAGGGATAGCCACTTTCGGTTCATATAACTTGTCAAGAAGTCTCATTCTGTCATAGGCTTTGAATGAAATTATTCCGTCATCTTCTGTCGGCTCTTGCATTATCTTATATATACCCATTGGTATCATTTCACTATCAATACCGCAGTATAATGCCATTTCTCTGTTTGCAAGAACCTTGTCATATTCAATACTTGCTTCTATGTAAGAAGAATTGGTCGAACCTATCTGTATTCTGCTTGTGCTGTTGCTACCACTATATAATTTAAGCGACTTAATGGTTTTAATAACCACTCCGTCGCTGTCAAGTAATCGTAATTCTTTATTAATTGATTCGCCGTTGATAATTGCGTTTGTTAATGCTTCACTTGTAGAATACATTCAACCACCTACTCTTCAATAAATTCGCTCATTGTCTCCATTAATTCTGCTTCTATCTCAATTTCTGAAATATCCGACAGTTTGATTTTTGAGAAAACTATGTCCTGTTCGGCGTTTTGCAAGGATATAAACTCCTTTGCAAATTCCTCTTTATTGGAAATAACATAATTGCCATTTTCAATCTTTGCATTCCCTGCTTCATCTTTTTCAGCATACGTTTCCAAGAGGTTACGTCTTGCTTCATCAAAAAGCTCGATGGCGTTTTTAAGCACCTTTGCATTTTTTATTATTGTAAAAGCCGTATTTGCCTTAAATTTGTATTTTTTGATTGCCTGAATGTCATTGTACATTTTTGCAATTTGTGAGTTTGTATAAGTCATATTCATTTGCCTACCTTTCTATAATGTCGAATGATAATTCACTGTATCTTACGTTTGACAATTCACTGTTGTAGCTGTAAACTGGCGTACTGATAGAGCCGACATAAAATTTCTTTTTAATAAAATCAGTTCCATTTGTTGGGATAAATTTTGCACTAAAAAAGTCGGACTGTTCTAACAATCCGACTATCTTGGCTACTTTTTCTTGTGACAAAGGTATCGTATTTGCCTGTAGCTTCCATTTTCTTGCCACAATTCTTCCAACAAACGTTGCTTCACTGTCTATGCTTCGCCCTGCCTTGCTGTTCCATATTGATTCGTGACTTGGCTGCAAAGACTTAATATAAGGCGAAATATCCACATCATTGATTTCTAAAAACATCTTATTCCTCCTTTATACTGTCCAAGGCAAGTCGCCTGTTTGTCTGACATACTCATTAGCCTGTTTTCTAACAGTATTGAAAATTCCGTTTTCGTTTGGAACAATTACAGTTTCCTTGTTAAGTAGTTCTCTTAAAAGGCGGTTCTGTTCTTGCATAAGTGCCACCTGTTCTGACGAACTGTATTCAGCGGTAACTTCATTGCTGTAACTAGCAGAATAGTCCGCATTATATTCTCCAAGGCTTTCAGGAACACTAGCAATCTTGTCACTCCAACCTGTTACCATCTGATAGGTTTCTCTAGCTTGATTTTCAAAACCTATGTCATATCCTTCAAGTGTCCACTTACCGTATTGCTTGAAAAGTTTTGATGGAGAAGAAATTTTAAATCCTTTTTTGAAGATATTCTTAATTCCATCTGTAACAGTTTCTAAGCCTTTCTTAACTCTGTTACCCCATTCGGCTTTTAATCCCTCAAGATAACCTTGAATACTGTATTTACCATAGCTTGCAAAATCTGATTTTGTGTTAAATGGTCCTGCTATTTTATGTGCTACCTGTTGTGCCACTTGAACACCATACTGTGTCTTAGCAGGGTCTCCTATTCCACCGATGTAATTGCTTATGGAAGTTGTTCCTATTCCTTTCCATTTACTTGGATTAAAGCCTTCTTCCATTTTGCTTGAAACTGTTTGGCTAGTGGCATCTGTATTTTTCAAAACGTCACTTACACTTGTTATATTTTCAGCTAATTCCTTATAACGTGTCTTTGTATCGTTGGCTTTTTGCTCTTGATAAGCATACAGCGATGTTTGGGTGTCTATTGCTCCGCTTGCAATAGAGGTATAATAATCAAGCTGTGTCTCAAGATTTGCTAATACATCTGCACTTTCCCTGTATTTTTCGTTAAGTGCTTCGTAGTTTGCAGTAGCGTCTCGCCACTGTTTTCCTACGTTTTTACTACTAGCAGTTATTTCTGCTATTTTCTTATCCGACTTTCTAAGTCCGTTTGGCAATGTCTCGTTGAATGCTTCATCTGCGTACTTGTCGTACATATCCCAAAACTTATTTGCTACTTCTGCCGTGTCTTGAATGACTTTTTTACCGTCTTTACTTAATATAGGTTGAAAATTGCCATATTTGTAATGTTCGGCAAGGTATGTCCTCATTTGGTCTTGCCCAATCTGATATTCAGCTTGAAGATTAACCGCTTTCTGTTGTGCTTTTTTCGTTTCGCTCTTGCTTTTGTCATAAGTGTTACGTTGTTCCATAATGAGGTCTGTTGTTTCAGTTATTCCCTTTGACGCAGCTTCTTGTAATCCTTTTGCTTTCAATGCGTCTATGACATCATAGATTTTCTCTTTTTGGTCATCCAAACTGCTGTTTTCATCTTCAAGTATCGTTTTGAACTGTTCTCCGCCCTCTTCGATAAGTATTTTCTTGTACTCATCAAGTTTCTTTAAGGCTTCCGTACTCTTGTCAGCACCATCTGCCAACTCAAAGTATTTATCCGCTATTATTTTAAGTTTGTCAGCTTGCGTAGTAGTGTCATTTTTTTGGAATGAATCGTAAATTCCGTCAGCAAGTTCTTTTATTTTATCATTTGAGGTGTTAATGTCATCAACAAACTTCTGTGTTGTTTCATCGACTTCTCCTCTAGCTTTTTCATAAAGTTCAGCAAGTCTACTGTAATAATCGTTTTCTCCAATCAGAATTGTTGCCGTAATTGCCGGGATTGCCATAAGTGGGGAAGTAAGCCCGCTTATAAATGCACTTCCTACCTTTGTACCTGCGTAAGTGGCTACGCTTCCAATTCCACTCATCAGATTACCAACCGACATTTGAGCTTTAAAACCGCTAAAGAAACTTGTTGCGGCTGTCTTTGCCAACTTGCCCATTCCTACCGCAAGCCCTATTTTTGCTACAGTTCCCCAATTAATTTGTTGTAAGAGTTGCCCGATAAAGCTAGCAAACTGTTTCCAATTAAGTGTCTTAAAAAAGGTTGTTACAAAATCCCATATTCCATTTAAAATGCCGTTAATTGCACTTGCAAAACTCTTAGGCTTGATATTCTTTATTGCATTGTTAATTAAAGAAGTAAGGTCGCTTGCAAGCCGTTTCCAATTAAAATTATTCGTGAATCCGGCAACTAAATCTAACGTGTTAGTAATGCTTTTTCCAATGAATGTTCCTGTTTTATCCCACCCAAAAGAGTGAATACCATTGCTAAGTTTTTTAGCAATCGTTTCTCCGGCTTTGTAATATTCGCCATTGGCAATTAACTTGCCTATGTTCTTAAGGAAATAAAGTTTGCTTTCAAACTTATCTGCCCATTCATTGGCTTTATTATTCATATTGTCAAAGGCTTTCTGCCATACTTTTTCGTATTCGCTTGCGGCTTCGACAATTTTATCTGTTAAGTCAATATCCCCGGTTCCTGTATTTTTACCGCTGTTATCGCTGTTTTCAGAAAGTTTATTTACTTCATCAAACCCCATAAGGGAAATGGCAGCTTTTTTCGCACTTTCAGCTACTCCGTCATAGCCATCCGAAATATCTTCCAATCCGTCTGTTGTATCTTTATAGCCACTCTGTCCGAAGCTCTCAAAGTCAATCTTAACTCCTGCAAATTGAGCAATACTGACAAGAAGCCTTTTGAAAGCTATTGTTACGCCATTTACAACAGGCATTACCTTTTGCAATACTGGAACAAAGATTTGTCCCAATACCATTCCTGTTTCAGACAAGTTCGTCTTGAACTGTCTAAGCATATTGTTAGGGCTGTTGATAGTGTTTGCTAAGTCGCCCCAAGATACTTTAGACTGGTCAAGAATTGCAATAAATCTTAATTGCTGTTTTTCAGCCTGTGACATTTCACTTACGCTCTTAGTTATCCCTAAGTTATAAGCGTATGTCGCTAATGTAGCATTGGTAATATCAATACCATACTTATACAATGCCCTTGACTGCCCGATTAAGCCACTTTGTAAGTTTGTGGCTACTGTTGAATAGTCCACGTTAAAAAGTGAGCTTATATCGCCTGCTAACATTGTCATTGACTTTGTTATAGCTGTTGTTGCTTCGCCTGTCTGTCCTAATGAATTAGTAACAGAAGCTAACTGTGAAGCATACTGTGTAATCTCTTGTATGTTAAGTCCGAGGTTTTTAGCGGAATCCGCTTTGATTAATCCGCCTTTAACATCTACACTTAATCCAGATAACTTGCCTAAGAGTTCATCAACTCTTTTTGAAAAACTATTTGCGTAGGCTTCTGCATTGCTGTAGCCGTATTTCTCGTATTCTTTGCCCCATTCAGAGCCTATCTTTCCGAAAGCTACGGCTTTGTAGTTAAATGCCTCTATGTAGTCTGCGGTACCCTCTATAGATTTCCAAAGGCTTTTCATTCCTCTTATGACCCAAAAGAAGTTAGCATATAGTTTGCCGAAAATAGAAGCAAGGCTTCTTACTCCTTTGTGGGTTCTCTTTGCAGCCTTATCTGTGTTGTTTAGCGAACCTTGAAGGCTTGCAGAAGCCGTATTAACTTTGCTTCCTTGGGACGCAAGATTAGCAAGCGAATCCGCAAGTCTTATCACTCCGTTGCTTACCGCCGGTGCTCTTGACAGTTGCTGTAGCATTGTTATGAGGCTTGCTGTAAGTCTTGGAATATTAACCGCCGCATTTTGAACGCTTCTACTTCCAAGTCTGCTTATGCCTTGTGCAAGGGTGCCTATGCTTGCGGCATTCTGTGGAACACTCGCTAAATTGCTAAATGCTCTTGTGATATGTGATAATGAACTAGCCGTGTTATTCAATGAAACAGTGTTTATGCTGCCTAATTTTGTGATATTCTTGGCAAGCCTTGTGAAATCTGCCGTTCCGACATTTTTCATTGTCTGCATTGCTGCTGCAAGTCTATTAACACCATTCGCAAGTCCGGATAATGATGTGCAGTTAATACCATTTAGTGTCCCTGACAGTTTTTCAAGCCTTGTTATCATATTGTCGATAGCATTATTCGCTTTAGTCGCTGTCGCTTGTATTTTTATCTCTAATGAATCTAATTCCACGCCTTGCACCTGCCTTTTTTCAAAAAAATAAAGGACAATAAAACCATTGTCTTATTGCCCTTTTTTGTGTGTTAAATCCCAATTAGCCTTCATTGTTTTCATTTGCAGTGCAAATTCTTTTCGCTTTTTCTCAATCTCATCTTCTGTTGGTTCTTCGTTGTTATTCAAGCCAATAGGCTCGTTAGGGAAATCTGCCTTATCTTTTCCCCAAGCTCCACTTCTAACACCGAATTTGATTGCTGGGATAAGATAGGTTATAGCATACGTCCACAAGTCTATATTCTGTGCGTTTCTCCGTATTTTGTAACCTTTTAGGCAGTATTCAAATTCTGTAGGTGTCATGTGTCTAAATTCTTCTATCGTAATTCCCATAGCAAAAGCCACAGGAAAATATTTTTCCCATATTAGCTTATGGATGTCTATTTTTCGGGATTTTCTTCCGCCATCTGCTTCTCTATGTTCTCCGCCATTGCGTTCAGAGACGATGTTATTCCCGACAGGTCGAAAAAACCGTCTTCTTCCATTGCTTTAATGATTTCAAGGAATAAATCCCTGTAATTTTTCTTATTTTCGCTTAAATATGCTCTTGCTATCTGCTTAGCCTCTTCTCTTGTCACAGCATTTTTTTCAAGACATCCTGCGTATACTGCGTCTATACAAGTTTGTGGCATATTTCCGACTGTTATCGCCGCTCCTTCAAGCGCTCTCTGAACCGGATTGCCGTCCATATCTTCAAACATTGAAGAGCCTGTAAGATAATTGAACATTTTCTGAACAATAGTTCTGTCCTCTGCTGCGTCAAAGCTAAATCTAAGTGCATATTCTTTTCCGTTTGCTTTAATTTCCATAGTTATTTTCCTTTCCTCCTATATTTTCTATAGGAAAGGGGCAGTCCTTAGACCGCCCTTTACTGACTTGTTATTCGCCTATTGGCGTGTAATCCGCTGTTTCTTCCTCGTCAGTCACAACAGCATTTGTTGTATCAAGTGACTGACTGACTATTCCCCCGGTGTAGGTTCTACCTTTGTGTCAGTACCTACCATTTCCTCGATAATGAGGTTAAGTGCCATTGTAAGAAGTCCGTTCTGCTCCTTACTTGTAATTGGCAGCTTTGATGGTGGCTGTGCCACAAAGAACTCTGCATCTGTAATGCCCGGTGTGATTTCCTGGAACCACATTCTCTTACCGCCGGTTAAACCATTGTAAGCGGTAATAACAGCTTTCCATTCCTCAATAGTTTCATCTGTTTTGTTGACAGTTACTGTAACTGTGTCAGATACAGTATCTCTTCCGGCAATATTTCTTGTCTGTCTGTCCTCAAGTGCCGAAGCGTCTATTGGTTCCGGTGTTACTGTAATCTCGCCAATAGAGTTAATTCTTGAAAGCAACTTAAAGGCTGTTGGCTTTGTTCCTGCCGTTGTTTCAACGCCATAAGAAAAAGTAACACCTAATGTGCTTAACCCTGCTACTGCATTTGCCATTTGTCTACCTCCTGTTGGATAAAAAAAATAAGAGCATTTCTGCTCTTTGTTGCTAAATTAGTCTGTCATTCGCACCGATAACACGGCTAAAACGTGCCACGCTGTGATGTATCTTGTTGTTTATTGAAGTTTCCGGCAATGCTTTGCCTTGAAATCTCATTTCTTTAAAAACATTCATAACCGTTGCCATAACCTTGCGACAGTCAGACTTGCTTGTGTTAGTTGTGACATCCACTTGGAATGTCGCTAACAATGCGTTTATTGTTTGTCCGTCAAGTGTCTGTCCTTGCTCTACCGCCGGTAGCAGATGTATGTATACTGTCGGAAATACCGCGGTGCTGTCGCTCACTCCCTCATCAGTAATTCTGACTTTTGGGTATGTCTTTTGTAAGGTTTTAAGGGTTTTAGCCTTGACAAGTGCTACCACTGTACCTTCAAGGTCTATCGCCCAATCGTTTGCATTTGCCATTAACTAAACACCTTCCTTGCTACCTCGATGTACTTCTGTTTTATTTCCTTTTCAGCCTTGTAGACCGGCATTTGTGCTTCAACTCCGCGTGTAAGGATAAGCTCTCCACTATCAGCATAATATCCCCACATCTTTTGAGCACCGTGTCCTTCTCCATACGAACCAATAAGAAAACTAAATTCCTGCCCCTTTGGATGTGGACTTGTGTCTGCTTCGCCATTGTAACAGGCGCCGGCACCAAACTCTATGAACAAAAGCTCCTTGCCCTCCACAACAAGCGTTGCCCTCGCAACACTTGCTTGAACACTTGACGATAGTTCAACGTGGGTGTAATGGCTTGTATCTGAACCGCTTCTTATGCCTTTTTTATCGTATGTATAACTGGCTTTTGCCATATTTTCATCTATGACGGGTATTCCGATTTCAGCTAATTCTCTGACAAACTGTTCTGTCTTTTGAACTAGCCAAGATTTGTATTGCTGTAGCTGTCTAATTGCCTCTTGTATTGAGTTTTCTGATAGAGATACGTTAATTGTATGTCTTGCCATATCACACCTACTTTACAACTGCTTTAAGCATATACTTAGTTGAATGTAATGCCGGTTTTACGCCTACAATCGTAAAGTCCGCTGATGTTTCATCAACCATGCCGTCAGCATTGTGTGTAATTTCGCTATCCAGCCAGATAAGGTCGCCTTTTTCAAAAGGGTATTTTCCTTTATCCGTGAGAATGACAGCATCAAAATCGGATGAATTAAAGCCATATTCCATTGTTTGAGCTTCCCCACCGCTAAAGGCTATGTTTGCTTCAAAATCCTCAGGCTTTGAAAAACCTGTTTTCTCTTCAAGAACTTTAGGTATCTTATTTCCCTCATCATCAAGATAAGGAATAAAATTACCCTCTGTGTCGGTGTAACCCTCGTAAAGGATATTGCCCTCATTATCTCTTTCGTAAATAGTAACAGTCTGTCCTTGAAGTGAATACTTCATATCCTGCTTATTAATGTCAAGCATTTACTTCACGTCCTTGCCGAAACGCTTCCATAATTCAGACAGTTTTTCCCACCCGTACATTGCCACAAAAGCAACAACAAATCCTGCCATAATTGCCGCAAGAATCATGTACCACAGTATTGTCATCTGAATATACTGCATATAGGCAGCAAATGCCGCTACAGTAATACCGATTGACAAAATAAATACTATAATATCCGTAGGCACTTTATTGAATACTCCAATGCCTTTAATTACTTGTGTAATTACAGACACCACAAAAGCTAATGCTCCGACAATCGCTAAGATAATTGTCATATTTGCGATTAATACCTGCATAATTTCCATTAGTCTTTACCTCCATTCTTTAAGTGAATTTCCTGTATTTCGTCATACATCTTAGTTACCATTCCATTTCCGCCCAATGCGTGGTATGCGTTATACATTTCGACAAAATTGTCATAAGCATAGGATGGTATTTCACCGAGTTTCATGTACTTATCGTGATATTCGATAAGTTGTACTCGTAAAAGTAACATTGTGCCTTTACTATTGGCGTCTTTGTCCTTTTTCTGTTGTTTCAGAAGCCAAACTATATAGCCAAGTAATATCGGTAATACTACGGTATAAGTTTGTAATAAAAATTCTTTCATTTTATATCTCCTGTAATTATTAATAGGCGCACCGCCCACCACCCTTAAAGTGCGCCGCCTGCTACCATATTGGTAACGCACAATCTTCTTTATAAAACTTTAGCAAATGGAAATACCCCAACAAACAAGTTGTCTCTATCTTTCCAAGTTCTGTTGACACCATTTTCATTGTAGCTTGACATAAATGCTTCGCCTGCCTGTGAATGGTCATAGACAGTCAGATTAACAATAACACTCTCAAATTTCTTCAAGTCCTCGGCTATCATTTCATCTGTGTAGCTGTCAGGGTAATTTCTTCTTGCCTTTACATCTTCTGTAGCCTGCTTAATAAGCTGTTCGATTATTGGATTATCTTCTTTGTTATCGAACGCCACCACATCAGATGTTGTTTCATCATCATTCGTGACTGTCTCAATATGAAATTGTTTAAGTCTGATTTTGACTTGCTCTAATGCGGTGTATTCCATAATTTCAGCTCCTATAATCCTAATTTCTCAATTAACAGCTTTTTTAACTCTGCTCCTGTAAGTTCTTCTGCGTTGTCTATGCCCTGTTCTGTGGCAAAAGCCTGTAAGTCAGATGTAGACATGCGATTAATGGTCGTCTTGCTATAGTCAAAAGAAGCCCCGGAATTGTTATTTTCCGGAACTTCTTCGCCTGCGTTATACCATTTACCATTGTGAACTACTATATATGGATATTTCATAGTTGTACCCCCTACTCTTCGCTATGAACCTCATATACGAATGTGCTATCCATATTCTCGTACGATGGAAGTACAACTTCGGAAGCAAATGTTGACATCTTCATAGGTGGTCCATACTCTGTCTTTGTAGCGACTGTAATACCTACACCATATGTTGTTACATCTACATCAGCTACCTGTCTTGCTGTTCTTTCTTCTGGTGTGGTGCCAAACCAAGTACTACCAAGATTGCCTGCTGGAAGAAGTGTGACCTTGTTATCTGGGTAGAAGTACTGCTCCTTGCCATCATCATCAATGTACATCTTATCGTAAAGTACGATAGTGAGCTTTGTTCTCTTCTGCACTACTGAAATAACAGTATCATCATCAACCTCAATGGTCGCTGTAAGGTTCTGTGCAAGGATTGAGTTTCTTATCTGTGCATTGTCAAGCAGATACTGGAATGTATTGCTGTTCATAAGCACATATTTAGCAATCTTGCCCTGCTTCTGTAACTTCTTTCTTGCGTTGTTAAGATCTGTAAGTGGCTTTGAATTAGCTGTATCACTCCACATACTTGTTTCGGTTAACTTTGCGTAATGGTCTTTTGCATATGAACCGTCCTTATCATAATCGTAAGCATACTGAACGCCATCGCTTACAATAGCAATTACTGGATGACCTGCATTTGTGGCAAGAAGTGACATTCTCATACGTTCCGGAACAACTTCTGCACCACTTACAAGGTTGTTAGTATCGTCATATACACTTGCTAAAGCACTTGCAAGATAAGGGTCGTCAGCAGACTGAATACGCTCGATTTCAAGCATTTCCTCTTCGCCTACTGTCATTCCCTCACGGAAAAATGCCATCTGCGTTTTTTCCTTACTTAATCCACCTCTAGCTCTAAGAGTTGGGATTGTATCAAAGTTAGATGGTGCAAGTGAAACCGGTAAACCCTTGTGCGTCTTAATCCAACTTAAATCAAGTCCCTGCTTCTTTCTTTCAGGAAACCACTGTAAACCAAGATAAGGTATCTGGTTACTAGCATTTTCTGTTGCCGATAATGCAATAGACTTACTGTCTAATACTTCATTAATTAACATCTGTTTACCTCCTGTTATTATTCAAATGCAATCATTGGAAGAGCTGTCTTAACTGCTTCGTCATATGTAACGCCTGAATGTGCTTCTGCCACCTTTGTATTAAGATATGCCTTTTTAAGTGCTACTCCCTGTGGTCTGTCTTCTGTTACATCAAATCTTAAGATTCCGATTGCTGTTGCTGTATTATCAGCCACACCTGACTTGTTTACAGGTGTACCAGCCTTTACAATCTTCTTTCCATTAGCATCCTTTTCTGTTACTGCTGAAAAATCAAGCGTTAATGGGATTGCTTCATTAGGCTCTCTCTTTAAAATCTGAACATCTCCTGCGTATGAAGTCTTTTCATACTGCATATTCATTTCCTTTGCCATTTTTTACCTCCTGTTATTGCTGAATGTAATGTGATAAAACGTCATTGTTCTTAGGTGTATTAGATATAAGGCTTTCTGCTATCTTTTCAGCATTTGTCTTATTGTCTGCACCGCCTTTATTGCTGCCGCCGCCTGGAATATCCTGATGTTTAGCAATCTCCTGTTCCTTAGCCTGTGCCGCAGCCGTTTCTTTCTCGGACATAATCTTGCCAAGTTCGGTGTAATCAAGGCTTCCATCATCTTTAACAACTGTCTTTGCCTGTTCAGCAGTAATCTTAAAATTAGTCATAGCTGCTTCCCTCTGGTCTCTGATAGCGTTAGATTTTTGTAAATCGGCTATCTGCTGATTAGCTGTATCTAAGGCTTTATTTGCCTTTTCAAGCTCTGTCAGATTGCCAGCCTGTATTTCATCAAGCTGTTTCTGTAAGTTGTCTGCTGTGTCTGCTTTAGCCTTGTAGCCGTCTGCCCTGTCTTTTTCTTTCTTTGTCTCGCCATTGACTTGATTCAGATAATTGCTTATCTGTTCGTCTGTCGGCTCTGCAACTCCGATTGAAATAAGATTCTGTTTTGCCTGTTCTCTTGTCATAATTACCTCCGATTCACTACGCTTTTTTACGTTGGTTGCTCAACTTGTGATTTCTCCTATTTCACGCATAGGTGCAAAATTTATAAAATAAAAACAGCCACCAATTACTCGGTGACCGTCTTATCTTTGTTTGTCTGACTCTGTGTGCCATCTGTATTCATTTTATTTATCAATTCTTGTGCTTTCTTTTCTTGTTCTTCTACATCTTTAATAGTTTTGTATAGATTATCTAAATATGGCTTAGATAATACATATGTTTTTTCAGAATCGCCCCATAAACCAACTGTCTTAATTGCAACAAGTGGATGTATGCCAGCTTGTAAAAGTAAAAGCAACGTCTGTGCCTTAGTATACATATTGTCTTGTGGGCTGTGATTTATCTGTACATCGAAATCTCTGACTGACAGCTTTAAATCTTCTCCGGCGAGTCTCAATATGTTAAGAACCACCACGGCTAGTCGTTTTTCACATGATTTGATAAGAGGGTCTTTTAATTTTGCTCTTGTCTTAGAGAAGTCCCATCCGTTTCTTAATTGAACTGCCCCTTGCGTATCTCCGCCGGTGTTACTTTGTTTTGTCGGTATGGCTAATATGGATAATGTATTATCCCACAAATCATCTTTAGCGACTTGACATTGGGTTTGATTAAGCTCTTGTGTCATAATATCGACATCGGACTTGTTATCTTTATTCATTGACTTAACAACCAATGCGTGATTTTCTTTCATTTTCTTAAAGTTCTCTTCGTCAATTTCACAATTAACAAACTTAACCCAATACTCAACAAACTGCTGTATGCCATCCATTCTGTTAGACTGCATATTATTAATAGCGTCCAACATACCTATAACAAGCTCAATATCAGATATTCTTTCGTGGTTATTAGGAAACTCAACAATAGGGATTTCGCCGTATGTATGTAGTTTAGTTTCTGCTACTTTGCTGTCAACAATTCTAAATGACATTGTGTCGGAAAATGCCATCTTATACCAGTTTCCATCTTCATCTTTAAGTTCCTGCACAACAAGTATCTGTTCTTCAGTACTCTCATTATAAATAGCATAAGTATTAAGGGGCGTAGGTGCTACAATTCTAAATGGTACATCTCCATTTTTAGGTTGAACCGCTTTGAATGATGTACCTGTTGCCGACTGCCACTCTCCAGCCTTAATGTCTTTCTCCTGCTTATTGGCATCCGCCATAAAATCATTGAGTATGTCAACCGCCTTATTGATAGTTTCATCATCTTTGCGGCTAATAAACTGGATTGGTTCGCCATACGTCTGCCCTACCTTAAACTGAACAATTTCGTATGCGTGGTTCTCAACAATCTTGTTTGTAATATCTTCGTTAGTCAGCTTATGTCTATACAATATCGGTTGGTCGCCTTTGTAGTAATGCCACAGATACTTGATAACTGGCTTATTCCAATTAAATATACCAATAGTACTTCCAATAACCTTAACAACATTATCTCTTGTTATCCTGTCTACATTTGTATATGCAATTTTTCTGCCATAACAACCTCTAACAAGGTCTTGAAAATACATTGTGTTCATATCTTGCTCCTAATAAAATGTCATACCACTTGAGCTTCTGCTCTGTGGAATTTCTTTAATCTGAAAATCATCATCATCGTTAGGCACATACCATATCCATTTCCCACAATGTCCACACGTTAATTTATGTGTCCTTGGGTCTCTACTGTCTGCCTTAGTTAAAAACTTGTGGCAGTTAGGACATATAATTGATTTGTCTTTGTTGTTATAAAAATCCATTTTGTTACCTCTTTGCATAATAAAAAAAGCACCGCTGCAATTAAGCAACGATACTTTTTTAGAAATTGTCTATGGAGTAATGCTTTCATCGTAATAATATAATATTGTTTCCGAACAAATCGAACAACTTTTGCTATCTTTGTTCAATAAATCGGTTGAAAGCCATTCTAATACTGTCTTCTGTGTTTCCACCTATAATATGTGCAATCTGGATCCAGCTTTTGTTCTCCAAAAATCTAAGGTTAATTATTCTTCTCATCCTGCTATCGTTAAGTTTTGCTATAAATTCTTCAACCTCATTGGTTTTTTCCAACAAATCATCTTCAAGCAACTGCAATGTGGCTTTTCTGGCATAAAGAAGTGTTTTCTTTCTACTGTACTCTGGAAATGGTATGCCTTCAATCTTAAAATGCTGTTTACCACCATCTCCGCCGCTAACAGAATCTACAACAGTTTCCCCGGCTTCGATTTTACTTATATCTTTTTCAAGCCGCTCTATCTTTAGCCTTACTTCTTTTACTTCTTCCTGTAAGTCTGAATATTGTGATAAAACTTCCTTTGTTACCATAATATCAATACCTCCTAAATGGATTTATAGTGGCTTCAACTTTAGCTGTTTTATTCCCTTGCGTTATTCTTAATGCAAAGTTTGAAAAAACGTCAGGAACATCATCTAATTGTTTCTTACCTGATACTGAATACTGCTTTAATAGTGACATCATCACTCCGTATGGCTCATTAGGTTTGTAGAGCGACTGGTCTTTGAAAATAACATGTTGTAAAATCCAGTTAGAGCATTGGAAAATTCGTGCTTCCTTGTTAGTTTCTGTCGGTGTGTCGGTAATGTTACATATCCACCCTTTATTTTCAACTCGCTTATTAACTTCCATAGCCACTCTGTCGCCACCGGCATTGCGCTCAAACTCACACTCTTGTACTTGATTATTGACTAATGTGTTTGACGCATTCTCATACTGCATTTCATAGTCTGCTGCATTATCGCACACGCAATCAACGCAGTAATAATCTTCGCCATATTTTTGCAGTATCGGCATAACAAAATAGTCCGTACCTTTGCCCTTTGTATCGCATTGTGCCGTAATAATTTCCGGTTCTCCGTGCGGCAGATTAAGGTATCTGCGAATTTTATCATCCGGGAATAATAATCCCTCACGTTCAACAGGTTCCTGTTTATAAAGACATTTATAAGAGATTTCATCCATAAGTAACTGTTGGTCGGCAAAAAATTCTTTTGTAAAACCGCCATACTCATAATCAAAATTGCTTTCGCCTGTTACCGGGTCTATGTCTGGTACCGCAATAATTTTTACTCTTGGGTTTCCGGCATACATATTTTTTATTCTGCCAATAACATCATGTACTGACCATCTCGTAGCAATATGTATCTCTTTACACGGCTTTCCGTCCGTATCTTGTGTCTTACGCTGTCTTGCGTCTATTGCGTATTTATCCCATAGCTTATCAAGTGTTGTAGGATTTAAGGCTTCCTCAATTCCACCTATCATATCATCAACTAACAAAAATTTACTCGCACGGACTTTACCGGCATTTTTACTACCGACAGATGTACATTGTACCGACGGAAAAGGCTTGTATTTGCCAATATTAAACTGCTCTAACTTTGCGTTGGTGCTTGTAACCGATAGATTAGGGAAAATGTCATGCCATGCGTAGTCATCATCATTGGTAACAATGTCAAATACCCCATCGTAATACATTCGTGTAATATCGCCACTGTGTGAATAAAATAGACTGTAGTCTTTTGGAAACCAGCCGGCAACTGCTGAATGAAAAAATTTCTCAATCGTACTCTTTCCAGCTCCTGGCACTAGGCTTACACACAATATGTCGTATTTATCATCAATCATGCCTTGCAATGCATCAATAAGCCCAATTTTTACTAATTGCTTTCTTCGTGGCATATAAAATCTGTCTTTAGGCTCTCTTTTTCTCTCTATGTACTGAAAATAACTGTCAACTATTCTGTTTTGAGCTTCAAGTAATAACACATCATAGTATTTATCAAGTAAATCAAAAGAGCTTTTGCTGTTAAAGACAAACTTTTCTATCCCCCACATAGATAGCCCTATATCACGCATACAAGCCTTTTCTATGAGTTCTTTTGTCCTAGCCGTACATTTTAACATTGTGTCAATTTCGCCTTCGTTCTTGGCAAGTTGGCACACGTTGTAGTAGGCTTCTATGATGTTTTCATCTATTCCATTTTTGGATATGTATTTTTCGCAATCATCTATCAGTTGATTTAATTCAGAATTCAAGAAAAGCACCTCCACTTTTCAGCAAAGGTGCTTATAGACCTCTGCCTATAACTGTTTTAGGGTAGCGACTAACTCCGTTTGTTAGCCGGTAAATATATTGTTAGATTGTTGGCATTGCGTCATTGCAAATCGGATGTAATTTCTGCACAAGTGCATTATAATCGTCAATTACATACCTTACCGGAATCATATATGCTTTAATGCCATATATTTCCGCAGTCTGTCTTTCAATATGGCAGCCATTCCAATCATAGCTTTCACATATTCCGATAAACACATCAGCCTGTGCCAGTTTCTTAAGGCTTTCTCCTAAATACCATACAGCTTCTTTACTGTCTTTCGGTGGGTTATCCTCAATGTAGCTGTCGATAAGCTCTAACTCTTCGCCCTCGTATATTTCAGCAATCTTTTTCATTTTCTGAATACTTGCTTTGATTTCTTCCTCTGTTCTGCCTTTCATCGGCACACTTACAAATAATTTTTTTCATGTTTTCAATCTCCTTTTCTATGTTTTATCAACCTTTATCTTTCTAAGGTCAGCAACTACAATTAGTCCGTAGTCGGTAAAATTTTTATTCGCCAATCCCTACAGTTCCTAAGTATTCAACACTGTCTTTTGAAGTATAGACAATGACTTTATCGTTGCGAACTAAATTAGGTTTTTCTGCGACTTCAATTTTGTTTTCATTTTCTGTGAAAATAAATTCAACGCTTCCCTTGTAGGTTATCAGTTGCCCATCTACACAAACCATAATTATCTCATAATTATGAGCCGGAACACATGAAACTGTACTTTGATACCTAACATAAATTCCATTTTGTATTTCTTCTATTTCACATTCGTATTTTTTGGTTTTATTAGCCCAATTTAAAAATAATATCAGTGCAACAACGCTAACAACAATAATAGCTATAATGATTTTAAAAGGTTTATTCATATTTTCTATTCCTTTCCTCTGATAATCAGCAATCATTGTTTATCTTAATTGTTCAATAACTTTTTCGCAAAATCTTATATGGCTTTCACATAATTTAATTCTTGTTTCATTATCAACAGGAACACCATCAAAACATTCTGCATACATACACTTTTGCGTGTTCGTTATTTTAATTTCTGTCAAAAGCCACTCTTTAGCTTTGTTATCTCCATCACATAAGCACTTAGCAACATCTTTAAAAGGCTGTGGACGTTCTACTCTGTCTAATGCCTTTTCAAAAGTGTAATCTCCTTTGTAATCCATAATAATTCCGACAGCTTCATACTTTCCAAGATTAACTCCTAAAAATCCGTCTGTGACTGTATCCCATATAGCATATAAGTTGTCTACATCATCTTGCAATGCAACTATTAACATAATCTCACTCCTTTTCTTCACTATTCGCTAATGATTTTGTTTCCTCTAGGATTTTCATTGCTGATGCTCTTGAAAATTCATAATTATTTTTCGGGTATCTGCCTAGAATTGATTTTGCATACTCATTGACTGCATCAACTGAAACATCAATGCCAATAATCATATCGTGAAATTCAGATGTTTCTATCGGTTTGCCATCATCATCGCCGATATGTTTAACATTATCAATCTTTCTGAATGTTTTCTTATCAATGCACAACACTTTTTCTGATACCTCAACACATTCTTTTCTCTTCTCGTCATTGGTGCATTTTCCATCTGCATTGTATCGGCAAGAAGTCAGATTACACTTTTTATTTGTATAAGCATTACTTACATTATCAATCCATTCACAAAACGGAATATTGTTGATTGTAACATTGTCTAATACTTCGTCAGCTATCTCCTGTGCCATTTTTCTGTACTGAAATTCCATCAATTATCACTCCTTAAAGCAATCTCTTAACGCTTGCCTGTCATGTTTGTTCCTCATAAACCTCTCAAAATCTTCCGTGCATTTATAGCACAGTTCATATGTGGTATTTAAAATACCATTCTTTGTAATCGAATTCCCGCACAATATTCCTTTTTTAATTTCTGCACCGCACCTGTCGCAAGTGTGCCATTCTTTGTTATGTTTCATCGTGAATATCCTCCCAAGCTCTGCGAAACTCCTTGAATGTTTTCTTGTCCATCAGTGAAGCTATTTTATCCAAGTTTACGATGTTAATTTCTGCATCTTGCTCATATTGTACATCAGCAAAAAGGTTTATATCGACCCTTGGAAGACTTCCGGCATAATGTTCTATTTTATACGAACTGCATAAGCACTGTTGGCCATCAACTGTAACTTTAGCACATGCCTTGTGTCCTTCTATTGGTTCTACTTTGAATTTATGTATATTACTCATTCTTCCACCGCCTTAATATCCGCCATCAAATTCCAAAAGCCATTCTTTCAGTTTTACATGCGCCTTAGCAAAGCAAAGTTCCATGTCGCAATCGCTTTCATTGACAATTATTACATCTCCGCCATTGCGCTTAGCTTCAGGGTAATAATCAGCACAGCCGCTTTTATAAATCAAAATATTCCAATCGCATATTTTGCTATAAGTAATTTTAAGATGCATCGGAAAATCTTTTGCTTTATCGTCAAAAAATTTAAAAAAATCATTCATTCTTGCACCGGCTTTCTACATTTCTGATATATCCTTTATTTCTCCATCTGGAAGTTTTACTTTAACTTCATCTGCTAGTAATGTTATTTTAATTTCTTTTGCCGTGTCTTTTTGATAAATATCGGATATACCGTCAATACTTATTACTCCTTTTAAAAATTCACCATCAAGAAATAATCTAACAATTCCGCTTGAATGGTCAAGCAACACCTCTTTAGCCATCATTCCACCAACTTTCTACCGCAGATAGGGCAATAGTTGATTTTTACATATCCTCTTGCGTATTCCCAGCTCGAATTGTCGAAATACAGTCGATTTTCTCCGTCTTCGTCAAGTACTAATATTATTCCGTTGACTTCGTTGAGTTCATAATCTCTTGAATAAGCAATGCTTTTTGTTCTTTTTGTATATTTCTTCCCTTTTTCATACCCATCTACTCTTTTAAAGTTTGTTTCTTCGCAAAATTCACACATATTATATCCCTCCTAGTTATCTTTTCCTTAGCGTAAATAATGTGTCCGGTAATTCTTCGCCGGTTAGAAACTTATTCACATACTTCATAAAAGTCGGAACACTCATTCCGGCTATTTCTGCTGCTTTAACCTGACTACATTCCCTGTTCAAGTACTTTGCTACACCCTCCGAGAACTTATCAATGTCCCGTGTTTTAACTCCTTGCGCCATAGACATATCTCCTTGTTTTTGATAATCGGATAGACAGGAATTGAACCTGTGGCCTCTTGGTGTCGTCAAGAGGTATCTCCGTTTGAACTATCCGCTATAATTGATGTGGTGTGGATTTGAACCACACATGATTGTCGCGACTCTCGTCATCTAAGTTGCCGGTTTCAACGAATTATCTTACGGCAATAACGTTTACCCATTCCGTCACACATCAGCTCGCATGTAGATGGTTTTAGAGAAATACAGATAACCAACAACTTATTTCTCTTTTCTGTTTACACGTGAGAACGCCGTACACAGGATTTGAACCTGCAAGCCTTTTACAGCCAACGGTTTTCAAGACCGCTTCCTCACCACCCGGACATACGGCAAATATAGCAGTGTGGTGGAGCTGCTATATCCTGAAATTGCTTTTGCCACCACTTTGTACAATTTCATGCGGACTTTCTACCGCTTACGGCAAGGCTCGCCCCTGTCGTAAGTTAGCGCAGTGTGTAGGATTCGAACCTACAAGGCAAATAAACGCCCGACCGGATAGCAACCGGCTCCAATTCCATTATGGGAACACTGCCAAATTTTCTTATATCGTCAAGAAATAGGTAAAGAAACGGTGAGTACCTTTTTGCTGGGCTACGCTCACAGGTGGAATCGAACCACCATTCTGCACCACGCTCGCACCGAGGTAATCATGTTTAAATGGGGAAGAGAGGAATCGAACCTCTATTGTTTACCACTTGGGAACTAATTTACAGTCAGCCGCAACACCGCCAATCGTTGCTGCTTCCCCAAAACCATACCGCCTATAACGGTCTACATCTGTAGGGTTGATTTTCACATAAAAGGGGTACTGTTATGAAAAAAACTTGCCTATTTCTAGGCTAGTAGGGATAGCAGGAATTGAACCTGCATTGGAAGTTTTGCCATTTAAACTATATCCCCAACCAGATTGATTTTAACTTATTAAGGAGAAGAAATGTCCGTATGTCCCAATTACGGACTAAACCCATTGGAAGCCTTGAAACTTCCCGGCAACCTTTAAATTGCATGGGTAAATAATATTTTAAGGGGTCTCATGGTATTAGCTGTCAAACAGCTAAACAGCCCTAGTTGGATTCGGACCAACGAATGCAGCAGTCAAAGTGCTGTGCCTTGCCACTTGGCGATAGAGCTATTTAATTATTTAATTTATAAAGGGGTAATATTTAGATTATCCTATCAGAATTGTAGATATATATATTATATATAAAAGTTATGTATATTGCAAGTATGTATATAGGCTTTTTATTTTTTGAGATATTTGAGGGACTAAGTGGCGGCGCATTGGGCTATTTTATAAACCCCGTCCCCCTCGTCTATGCTCCAGGTCCTGCCGTTGTGGGTGCATTGCTACACCCACATAATAAAATATATCAATATAATTGATTTATTCAGTTAGTGTGTCGCAAAATCTTTATTTTGCGACATCAAAACGGCTAAAATGTCTATAAAATGCCGTCTTGGCTGCCGTTTTCGTTCAAATTATCTGACAACTTAAGCGGTTCTGGCGTTTTAAGGCGTTGTCTAATGTCGGAAGCTGTCAAAGCTGGGCGGCTGGTGCTCTCTCTGCTCACGCCTGGAAGATTCCAAGCATAATGTCTATTAAGTATTGCGAGGATTCCGACAGGGTTTTTGTTGCCGGTTGCGAGCTTGTTTGACAGGCTTTCCTCGCGAAAAATGCGCAGTTTTTGCACGATGTCGAAGCCTTTCGTACTTAGTTTCCTTTCATCTGCTCCCCAGTCCATTAATGTATCGTAATCAATACCTGTTAATAAACTATATCCCATTATGCTACACTCTTTATCATAAACAGAACATAAATAATAATATATATATAATATATACTCTAATTTATCTAAATCATACATAAAAAAATTACTATCCATAATACAATTAGTATTATTTTTATTAATATTCTTATTTAACTTTAATATACTTTTATCACTAAAAACATATTTATTAATATACATTAGAGCTGCGTTCCATCTACTCTGTGGTTCTTTGGTCATATCTTCGATGTTGTGTTCTTGGCAAAACTGCGATAAATAAAGTTCTATGTCGTTCTGGAATACCTCGGGCGTGTCTGGTGTTTCTTCTACCTTTTCCAACTCGTTCACTCCTTTCCGTCAAAAATAAAAAACACGTTCAGGACTTCAAGCAGTGCTTGTTGCTCATCTGTCTGTAACGTGTTCTCTTTCTGTTGTATCTAGTCAAATGATAATTTATTTTTTTGAAAAAATCAAGCCGGAAAAAAATTTTTGTAGGCTCTCTCTTTCTTTTTTTATTTTTTCTTTCTTTCTTTTTCTTTGTTTCTTTCTTTTTCTTTCTGTCTTTTTTCTTTTTTTCTTTCTCTAATTTTTTAATCAAAAAATATTTTAAATAATACTATTAATGAAAATTCATTTTTAAGGCGATTCATGGCAAAAAAGAAAAGACCCGGAACCGTTCCGGGTCTTAAATTGGTTTTATTCGTTTTCAGTTTCGAACTCGTAAGGCTGCTCCATTCCGCCGGCTTCATGCTTTAAAAATTCTTTGAGGTCATACAGGCCCGCCACTTCTTCCCATTCCTCAATTAATTCTTCCGGGAAGTCTTCCGGCGGCTGGAAGCAGGCTTTTAATTCCTCGAATGTGTAAGCCTTTACCTCGCTTTCTGCGTTCCTGTCTCTCTTGTCGATTATGTAATACAAGACCGGCTTCAGATAGTTTTTAATGTTTACCGTTTCCAAATCCTCCGCGGCAATGTCGCCAGATTCTATCTGCTCCAACTGTTCCGCTGTTGCTTCAACTTCAAAGGCTTTAAAAGTATCATAAGTACCAGTTTTATATTTTTTCTTCTCGCTGTCTGTCAGATGTTCCCATCTGCTGCCGAGGTATTCCCTCGCTGCTTCTGCTGTCTTATGTCTCAGAACCTCGCCGGCTCCGTCCTCGTTGCAATAAACGCTTGTAAAATATGCTTTCATAATTTCCACCCTCCAACCTTTGCGGCTGGTCCTTTCTTTTGATACTTGTATAATATCACGTTATCGTTATATAGTCAAGCGATATTTTAAAATTTTATCAATTATTTAAAAGACATTTGCCAGATCTTTCCCGAGTTGGGTCTTCTGCCTCTTCTATTTTCTGCAATTTCTCCATCACAGCCGCTACAATGAACCCGTTTAGGCTTTCCCCTGCTGCTTCTCTAATCCGCTTCTCGTCTTCTGTTCTGAATCTAACTAGCGTCTTAAAATATGCTTTTTTCTCGTATTTGCTTGTCGCTCTGATCTGTGCTTTACTTGTTGCCATTTTTTTTGCCCTCCATTTTTTTCTTTTTAATAAAATATCACAAAAAAATACTCTTGTCAAAATGTAACGTTATCGTTATACATTTTGTATAAAAATATATATATTGTTATCGTTATATTTGTATAATTTTCCGATATTGAAAATATATCACGCTAGCGTTATAATTAAGCTACAAAATAAAGAAAGGAACCGCAGCGGGCGGTAAGGTAAAAAGATATGATGAAATATGTAGGAAATGTGGCAAAAGACGCAGAGGAACTCAAAAAACTACTCGATGAAGGCTATATCTATTTAACTGAGATGGGCTACGCATTAACAGAAGACGAAGACATAAGCACGGATGATACAGTTATTGAAAATGCACTTTGCAGCTTATACGAAGAGAACTAGAGCCGAAACGCTCCGGTTTGGAGCGTCAGCCGCGGGATGGTCGCCCGGCTCTGATGATGGCAGACCAGAAAGGAAAAAAATGAAAACGTTTAAAATTGAAAATAACAAAATTTATAGTGCTTCTACACTTTGCGACAGAATTGACACTTTTAAAATTGTGGGTAAAATCCCAGTTGGCTTTTTCATATGGAATATCGGCGAGAATATGGGGAGCGATGAATATATTCCACTTTGTCAAGATTTGTATCCAGGAATTAAGGATGATTACTCTATCAATCCCGACACTTTAAGAGCCATTAAACTGCCAAAAGAAGAGGTTGAGTTGTTAAGAGAAGCCGCAGGCTGGGGAGTTAATAGCTTAGAGACAGCAAGAAAGGCATTAAAGAGCCGCCGCCATAGTTATATGGCTGAAAAGAAGAGAGAAAGCGCACGCAAAACAATAGTTATATTTGAAAGGATTACAGAGTTAGACACATTTTGACAGAAAAGCATGAAGACTTTGCACTTGCAAAAGCATATAAAAAGCCTTGGAAGTGGTACAGGGAACACACAACACAAGAAGCTATTGAGATTTTAAGAGCAGAAGTAAAAGCAAATTAACCGCCGCAGAAGATGCCAGCCGGACCGATACCGGCGGCGGTTTTTGCGTTCCAAACCTTGACCGGGCAGCCTTGACCGGTGTATAATAAAGATAAGATTTTGAACGCTTGCAGGCTTTAGGACACTAAAGTTTTTTGCCTGTTTTTGCGGTGAAATCGGGGCAATTTTGCCTTGAAATTTTGCCACATTTTAAAATTAACTTTACCACCTAGGGAAACCATACCCTAGGGGGGTTGTAAAAAATTTGCATTATATTTTAAGGAGAAAAATATGGTTAAATTTGAAAACTTAAAACAGGCGGTAATTACTGCCAAAAAGGAAGAATTTGAGTTTGAGACGGTCTCATGCTCAAAAAGGCATTTTCCCGGTGTAAAAGGTTACTCTGTCCGGGATTTTTTGGACGAATATAACAAAATAATGGGGTTAGAGGGCGAATGTGCCTATATCTGGGAAACCCTCGGCAAGTGTTATTCCCTTGCAGATTTGAGAGAAGACATCCGCCGCAATGTTCCGGAATATACCGCTGCCCTATTTGATAAAGCTGTAGCAGTTATCGGCATTTATGATTTTGATATTGCGTCGGCGTATGCCCTAATCGCAAAATACATCAGGAAAGGGGGTAAAATTTGTGGCATTTATGAATAAAGCCGGTATAAAAATTTCTTATGACTGTCGGGAACTAATTGACGAGCTTAAGCAGGATATAGCAGAATTTGGAAGCCACCTTATATTGGACGTGGTGGTGCAGGATGTAGAGGGTGTAACCATCTACAAAGATTATAATTTTATTGAGAATGACCCGGCGACGGAGTTCACGCTTGAACCTGGAGAACGGATTGTAAAAATGACTGCTGCCACTCTGCTTATGATGTACGAAAAAGAGAACGAATTGCTTTGAAATCCGGTTCAAATTTTCGGGATTTTTTAAAAAGAATTTTGTAATCTAGTCAAAATACCATAGGGGGGTTCAAAAAAGTTTACATCAAAATTTCGAAAGGAGTGAGAAAATGAAAAATAACTTAAATCAGCAGATTTTTGATTTAGCCAATAAAAAAGGGGCAGAATTATACAAAAAATCCGTTAATATGGATAAAATTGAAATCAATATTAATAGGTATCAGCAGATAGAGGCATTTATGAAAAATATTCCTGAAAAAGTACCTGCTATGCCAATCTTAAAAGAGGGCGTGTTTGCCCTTAAAAACGGCTCTGAATCGGGAATGGTAATATTCAATTCAGACATTGAAAATAATACCATTACTGTTAAAGCAGATACGCTTGCAGTAACGGATAATTCCACTGTATGGCTTTGCTCTGCTAAATACATTTTCCCTTGCGAGATGGCAATAGGCGGCGCTTTAAAAATAGAGGACTATGTTGACCCTAAAAGTCAGATTATGGGTACAATTAAAGGCAAAGAGGACAATGATACCAAGAAAAAATTATCATCGTTGTTTATGTCTGCTTTAGGTGTGACCTTGTGGCTTAACTATCTAATGCTACATCCCGAGCAAAAGGAAGTGCATAGAAAGAAAAAAAGTTCTCACAATTCAGAGCATAATTTTTATTCAAACAAGGAACATATTGTCCGTTTGAATGGTGTTTCAATCAAGACAGATAGCCCGACAGTAGCTTCAAAAATCAGAAGTAGGAAAATTGTCCGTGTAGCAGAATGTTGGTCTGTAAGAGGACATTACAGACACTATAAGTCAGGCAAAGTGGTATATATCAAACCTTTTGAAAAAGGTACAAATAAAGGGAAGATAGTCCCTAAAAAATATGACATAGTATAGAACCTTGACATATTGTTAGTAATGTTATATAATCCTATTAATTTCTTGAATATCTCCACATTGGAATGTAAAGTAATTTTTAAATTTAATTTTTTCCCCGAATAACCCATATTGGAATGTAAATTGATTTTTTAACTTAAGTATTTATTTGACACTTTTAAAAGTGCAAGAAAAACACAAAAAGGAGAAAAACTATGGTTACAGCTTGGCACGGAATTTTTGACCAGATTTTAAATGCTCAAAATCGTGGAGATTGGGAAGAAGTTCTACAACTTTCAATGAAATTGTGCAACAATTATGAGCTTCCTGTACCTCATTTTCTTTATAAAGAAGAAGAGTCCGAGGACAGAAGCAAAAAATTACTTCTATGGCTAATGGAAACACACAATGAACTATTAGCAAAAATTAAAAAGTAGGCTTAATGCCTACTTTTTGCTTTCTAGTGACATAATAAGTGCAGCACTAGAGTATTTGCTTTCTTTCAATTCAGCCAACATCCTCTCCTTTGTCATATCCGGATTGGTTCTTTGAATTATTTTTAACAGCTCATCTACACTCATTATCCCACTCTCCTAACTGCCCCAAGTACCATATCGACAATATCAAACACTTCATCTCCGTAAGTTGCTACAAAATCACACAATATCTCTTCCTGTTCTATTGGCAAATACACATCATAAGACATACAGATTGCGTGGCACACTTCGTGTATAAGCACTTTACGTTGCATAAATCCACGCAAGGCATTTGACAAATAAATTGTGTGCGTATTTCTATTAGTTACACCCAAGCTGATTGTGCCGTCTGACCGCTTTAATTCACCCGAATTTGAATTTTTATATTGCACTTGCCACATTATGCCATTAATGCTAAAAATCATCTGTATGCTCCTTTCTGTGTAAAATAAAACCCACCGACCATCTTTCAGCCAGTGGGTTTTTAAATCATTTTTTAATAATCAGTAGCACACATACCTATGCATTGAGGACTATTATATTCTTCCATATAGTCCTCGTTCCCAAGTCGTTTAATACAAACGTACATTGTATCGTGCCAACCTATCCTTTTGTCATCATGCTTTTCATCCTCTTCTATAACAACATCTTCTAAGCTAATGGGTTCTGTTTCGTAACCTAATTCTTTATAAAACTTCTTGTAGTATTCAACAATATATGCCTTTAGCTCATCAAAATTATTAAATTCTACCGCCGTTGCCATAGACTCTGCCAGACCGCCTTTATGATGTCGGAAAATTACCATGATAATCACTCCTTTTGATATTTATTGCATTATATCATAAATATCAAAAACCACCAACTGAAATTAAATTTTAAACAGGCTATGAATAGCTACTCATAGCCCTTAAAATCATATCTTAGATACAAGAGTACTTAACTTTGTTCTAAGCAAGTTCTTCTCTTCTGCTGACATATCAGCCACCATACCTGTAATATCGCTTGCAAGTTCCTTAGTATAGCTGTCAAGTGACTTCATCTTGTGTTCTTTATCCTCTGGTGTATTAGCCTTGTGCATTTCCTTAGTTTCTGTGTAGTTTCTCTTTGCCCTGTCATAATTACTTTCAGACATTGGCTCTGTATAGTACATCTTGCCATAATCTCTATCCATATCCCTCATATGCTCTGCTTCTGGGTACATATGGTAATATGGCGGCTCTTCATATCCTCTGCGGTATGTTCCCTTGCCTTTAGGGGCGAATCTGCCATTTGCATAGCGGTAGTGGTCATAGTATCTTCTGTCCGGATAATCTTCGTACTGTTCAAGCATACGCATAATATCCTCATTATCTTCTGACTTTTCCATAGCTTCAACAATTCTGTAATCTTTGTCAAAACAAGCTATGTTCTTCGCTATTTCTGTAAAGTCCTTTAAATCGTCAAGGTTCTGCCCCTCAAAGCTATCTAATCCGATTGCTTCAACCTTAGCCTTGACACATTCCATAATCTGTTTAGCCCATTTGTGCATATCATCAAGCCTCCCTTATTGCAATCAAATTACTGTTCTGAACCTCGATAGCCTGTGTAGATGTATTCTGCACAGCTACGGTACTACAACAGCCACAAGGTACGTCAACGTATGCCTGTGCTGATACATTAAATAAATTTTCGACTGCTGCTGGTGTTACAATCATTCTTGTTGACTGTAATGGTTCTCCGTCAACCGCTATTGCAAGTGAAATCTCTTCAACTGTACCGCCTGTTGGTATCTGAATATTGCCGGAATACGATACTAAAAATCTAGCTTTGCACTGATTTGTAATACCTCTTAACTTGATAATTCCGCTTCCCTGTCTGTGGACTATACATTTAGTTCCGCATACCGGTGTTTCTGTAAATGCCACATCTTCTCCGGCGGCAACTGTTTGTAATGCAATTCCTGTTATTTCCATCGTTTTTACCTCTCTTTCATAAAATAAGGGCAAACATTATAGCCTGCCCTTTATCTTCCCGACATTTATGTCGGCAACATCAAGTAATACTGCTTAGCAGACATAATCTTGACTAACTCTTGACTAAACTTGGACTAAAAATCGGGTTTTAATCGGTTTAGTTGAGTTGCTTTAATTAAGATACTCAATTATTCAGTTGTTATCCGTATGAATTTACATACGGTTTAGCACCCACAACCTGCGTTGCAACCACAACCATAAGCATATCCGTAAAGGTTGCTTGCTGGGAATGATGGGACCGGTGTAGGTCTTACTGCGTCAATAATCTGATTTGTCTGTGCGCTCATAGCAGAAGTCAGAAGTGCATTCTGTCTATCCTGTGAAGCAGCTCTTCTCAAATCGTTATTCTCTGCCTGTAATGTTGCAATCTTGTCATTCGTTAAGAAGTCAAGGATTGCTCTCGTTCCTGCCTGCTGGCTGTCAATAATATCTCTTGTATTATTGTTCATTGTGTTCTGTAAAGCACAGGTGTTAGTAGCCATATTGTAGTTTACGCCCTGAATGGCTTCCCTTGTTTCGCAGCAGCAGTTAGCAAGCTGTGCCTGTAAAGCATTGGTATTCTGCATATTAGCGACTGTATCAGCGTTAATAGCCTGCTGTATGCCATAGCCGGTCTGCATGATATTTGTGTTAATACCGTTAAAACCTGTGAGCATACTGTTGTTCATGGCATAAAAGCCGTCACATAAGCCGTTGGAAATACCATCTAACTTGCTGATAACTGCCTGATTGTCAAACCCTCTCTGAATAGCCGCGTCTGTATAACCTGTGCCGTTGCCGTTTCCACCGAAACCGCCCCAGCCGTTGTTTCCCCAGCCAAAGATTAAGAGAATTACAATCCACCATGCACCATCGCCCCACATACCATCGTTATTACGATTATTGCCTGTTACTGCGGCAATATCTGCGAGACTAACTCCGTTTGAATTAAACATCTTGTTTACCTCCATTTATTTTACTAACAAATGGGATAACCGGTCATTATGTGCGCACAACCCAAAATGTCCTAATTCATCATTCCCTTAATGTCATTAAGGTTTATCCCCTGCGTATTCATATAATTACTTAAAATCTGCTCTGCGCCTTGTGTATTTCCACTGTTTATCTGATTAAGCAAGTTTTTTGCCATAGGATTTCCACGTTGTGCCGACTGTTGCAAGCAATTCATAGCCATTTGCTGCGGATTCCGAATTGACTTAAGCTGATTTATAACTTGAATTAACTGCTGATTCATTCTTCATCACCGCCTTTGCTTTGAGTTCGTGAAGTTTTTCTCTGTGGTCCCAAAGATTTGTCAAATCTATCTTCCAACTGTCCTATTTTCTCCGATAACTCTTCAAACTTATTCAGGAATAGCTGTGTGCTTTCGTCTGATAGGGTAAATTTAGCATTTTCTGTATTAGCCATAGAATTTACTGTCTGATTATCTTTTGGGGCTGTATAAGGCTTATACACAATCGTATTAATGGTCCCGTTGGCGTTCCAACCTTTGACATAAATCTCTGACATATCCTGCTTCGGGAAAAATGCCATTGAGCCGTCCATAGGGACTTCGTTAGCATTGATATTTTCAACCGCCTGTACTATTCTTCCGTTAATGCCTGCTATCTGTTGTGGCATAGGCTGTTGCTGTAAGCTCTGCTGATAATTTTGCAAAAAGTTCATTCTATCCATATATGGATTTTGAGATTGCATATAAGGATTATTCATCATAGGTGCCTGATAAGGATTGTTCATTGTCTGTCTCCTCTAAAACATCTTCGATTGCGTGGATAACAAGAGATAATGTTACTAAGTCAAGTTTCTGTAACTCTTCTTTGCTTAAGATTTTTTCTCTAACTTCATCAGAAAACATTCGCACTACCTCTCTTTCTAACTTAATTTTGGCATAAAAAAAGACGCTTATAGCGACATATAATAGACACATATATGACACATAAGCGACATTTTTAAAATTATGCAGTTGTTAAAACGTGATAAATACGGCATTAGCACTTCCTATATGCCATAGGCACAGCGTAAGTCGAAAACTTTACGTTCAGGCTCATATCAAAATTGTCGATTGCTTTTATAAGTCCTATGCATCCTATCTGGAACAGATCATCCATATTTTCGCCGTTGCCGGAAAATCTTTTTACAACGCTTAAAACAAGTCTTAAGTTGCATTTTATATATCTTTCCCTCGCTGCTTTATCTCCGTTTTTTACTTTAATAATGAGTTCTTCTTTTTCCTTGGTAGATAAGAGTGGTAATTTTGATGTGTTCACTCCACATATTTCAACTTTGTACATTGTCATATTCTCACCTGCCTAGCTAAATATAAGAATATGATTAACAGTTTTAACAGTGGTTATTCATTCTTTATCATTTCTTTTTTCAGACGTTTTATTATCTTTTTTTCAAGTCTTGATATGTAGGACTGGGATATTCCAAGCATATCCGCCACTTCTTTTTGTGTAAGTTCTTTCCCGTCAGGGGAGTTAAGACCAAATCTTAAGTCTATAATGGTTCTTTCCCTTTCGCTCAACTTATTCACTGCCTTTAAAAGCAGTTTTTTCTCGGCTTCGTCTTCAAGATTTCTATAAATTATGTCTTCGTCCGTTCCCAGAATATCCGACAAAAGAAGTTCGTTGCCATCCCAGTCCACATTCAGCGGTTCGTCAATGGATACTTCCATTCTTGTCTTATGATTTCGTCTCAGGTACATGAGAATCTCATTTTCTATACATCTTGACGCATAGGTCGCCAGTTTAATTTTTTTATTAATATCAAAGGAATTGATGGCTTTTATAAGTCCTATCGTTCCTATGGAAATCAAATCTTCCACTCCAACACCTGTGTTGTCGAATTTTTTTGCTATGTAGACCACAAGGCGCAAATTATGTTCAATCAGCATCGTTTTTGCTTTAGTATCATACTCCGTCCCCAGATCTGCTATTACTTCTGCTTCTTCGGCTGGTTCTAACGGTGCCGGCAGAACATCTGCCCCGCCTATGTAATGAATATCTCCTTTTCTGTCCAACAGAAAATTTTTGAAACTCGGAACCATCCGAAACTGAAACCTTTTAGGCATCATTACTTTTAAATACATTGTTATCCTCCTTATTTGACTTGTGTAACATTTCCGGATGAAGAATAATGTTATATTCTTCTTTTCCGGAAAGTCTGCCTGAATACAGGGCAAACCATGGCTTATCTATATGGAACTCCCCTCCCGATGTGTGTATGGTTAGTCCTGTAAACTGCACAACAGGTATAAGTCCCGATTCATTTCCCACTGAGGCAAACGGTATCAGATGATATCCCATACCCATACCGTCTTCCATTATTTTCCGTGCGGCTTCTGATTCTATCAGATTAACCGGAACATTAAATATCGGATCATACAGAGAGTTTCCCGTATCAAGGAGTGCCATGAGCTTTATCTTTTTGTCTTTGTTTTCAAGAATTGCTACTGTTCTGGTCTCCTTAAGATATAATCTTTTGGATATACTTTTTATCATGCTTTGCAATAACGGCGCAAACATTACTCCGCCTACCCCTACTAACACCCATGATACTCCTTGTCCCCGCAGAGCAAATCCTGCGAAGGTATAATAATATATAACGTGCAGAATTCCTCCAAGTGTTATGGCAAACAGATATATTAGTCCTGCCCCTCCTATTATCTGCCTTATCTTCTTTTTCCCTGTCAGTATGAAACTCATAAGCAGTACAATTACCGCGTAGGTCATTATCTTCCATACGGCACCGTTTAGTCGAAAGGCTATTATCAAAGTGGCATATAATGCACCAACAGCTGCAGCTCCTATTCTTCTAATATATACATGTTGCGTAATTTTTAGAATTTTGGTTACTGCCCACATGATTATGTAATCCATATAGAAATTTACCAGAAAAAACATATCCAGGTATATTTCATACTCCATAATCTTCCTCCTGTTGTAACACGAGTTAATTATAGGCAATTCCTTCTACGAATTATGTCGAAATGACTACAGAGGAAAATTTTTTTGTGCGACAGGATGTTACAGGATTCTTTACGATGTTACAGGGACCCCGGGCCCGGGCGCGGGGTGG
>ULLK01002546.1_pt1 | contig 82726 bp, 84 predicted proteins | sample 1951411 | NCBI WGS metagenome assembly ULLK01 (sample SAMEA4835526, study PRJEB28245) | human gut metagenome | biome: gut microbiome; material: fecal sample | place: Denmark | collected 2008 | reverse complement strand
TTTAATATCTCCAAAATGGGGTTCACATCAAATTAAACGTGTTTTTTTTATGCATTTTTAAGTTCCGTATAATGTTCTAAATTAAAATTATGTTGAGTCTGTTCTAAAGTAAGTAATTGATTAGTATCTATCAAGAAATAGTTATATTCAAGATAATCTTTTCCATCACTCGCAACAGGATCATCCCAAGTAAGATCAAGATGTTTCCAAGTATTGTTAATATATAGCACATTCCAAATATGATTATCACTAGAAACTCTAAAGTTTTTAACATTAAGTCTTTCTAAGAATAACTGCATTAAATCAGTATAACCACCACATATTGCATATCCTTGAAATAGGGGACCATATGCAGTATCGGACTTATAAGTCAAAACATTATTATCACTTCTTGCCGAATCATATCTTGCATTATTAATTATATAATCATGAACATTTTTAATATTAGTTTCTAAACTATTATAATTACTTGTAAGCTGAGGCATTAATTCATCTATCTTTTTATTTATTAAATTAATATCTTCTTCTGTATAATTTTTAACAATATTAATAGTAACTCTTCCGAGAGAATCATATTCTGATTCTATATGACTAAAACCATTATATGGATGAACATAATTATTTATATCTGACAAAGTATTTTGATCATTTGCCAGTTCCTTAATATCATCAATACAACTAGTGTATTCTTTAGGACAATAAAATGTAAAATTACTTTTCCCAGCATTAATAGCAGTATAATAAATATCTAAAATATCTTGATAATTACTAGGAGAAAAATTATTGGTATTTTTTACAAAAGTAAAGTCATAATCTCTATAATATTCATTTTTCTCACCAATTGTCACAACTTTATTTTCTTTAAGTACATAATCATTAAATATTGTAAATATATCATCTTTTTTCATTAAAAAAAGACCAATAAATATAAAGATTAGCCCTAAAGTCGCTAGTATCTTTTTTAACATAACTCCTCCAATAACCCCTACAATCTAACTTAATTATAGTAAAGAAAAAACTAAAAGTAAATAAAAAAAACCAATTATTTCTAATTGGCTTATTCCATATTATTCATCATTTTAGTTAATCTTGATTTTAATCTAGCAGCTTTATTCTTATGAACTAATCCGCTATTTTTAGCTTTATCAATTCTTTGTAAAGCTATATTTAAGTTATTACCAGATTCTTCTTTGTTTCCAGCTTTAACTTCTCTTTCGAACTTTTTAACAGCTGTCTTCATGCTTCCATAAACTAAGTTGTTAACTTCAGCTTTTTTAGCATTTGAACGCATACGCTTTTTAGCACTTTTGATATTTGGCATTTTTTTCACCTCACTTTTTTAAACACATTAATAATATCAAATTTTAAAAGAAAAAGCAAATAAAAACGTATAATTTGTCAATAATATTACTGGTGAATAATATGCATGAAATAGATTTGAATAAAAAAGATTTAAGAACAGACTTAATTTTAGAAAAACAATATAAAAATTTAGAAAGTAAAACGACTAAATATAAAGATATAGAAATAATAACTACTAAATATAAAAATAATAATTACACAACAATATATTTTAATGATGCAACAGATAAAGATAACTATTTAAATCTTGAAAAAGTACTAATAAAAGAATTAAAAAAATATATTAATATAAAGGAAAATGACACTATTTTAGTAGTAGGATTAGGAAACTCTAAGAGTACACCAGATGCTCTAGGACCAAGTACAATAGATGATATTTTAGTAACTAGACATTTAAAATTATTAAATGTTTTAGATAAAGACTATTCTGTAGTATCAACATTTAAACCAAGCGTTATGGGAACTACCGGAATAGAGTCAATTGACTTAATAAAAAATATTATAAAAGATATAAAAGCAACAAAAGTAATTGCAATCGATGCTCTAAAAGCAAGTAAAATAGAAAGACTCGTAAAAACAATTCAAATAACAGATAGTGGTATTCATCCAGGAAGTGGAATAAATAATAATAGAGGAGAAATAAGTAAAAACACTATGGAAACAGATGTGATATCTATAGGAATACCAACTGTAGTAGATATAAAAACAATCCTAGAAAGTATTTTAAAAGAAGAAATAGAATTAGATGAAAATTTAATATTAACTCCAACTGACATAGATTATCAAATTGAAAAACTAAGTAAATTATTAAGCATAAGTATAAATAAAACTCTTCATAAAAAACTATATCCGACAAAATAACTAAGTATAATAAAATATAATAATACTGGTGAGTCAAATGAATAAAAAATTTAGTACTAAAAAGAAAAGAATAAAATTAAGAATTTTTTTTACTTTTCTTATGCTTTTACTAGGAATTTATGCAAGTTATAAAAATATAGAAAAGAAAAGAATTGTCTTAACAGACAAAGAATTAACTAATTTAATAGTAGATAATAGTTTTACTTCTAATGATTCTAAATTTATAGCTAACATTATAGATAAAATAGCAGATGTAACAAATCCTATAAAAGTATTAAATAGTAAGTATCAAACAACATCTACTTTTAAAGAAGCAAAAAAAGTAGAGTCACCTCCAATAATATATTTATATAACTCTCATCAACAAGAAGAATATGCATCAAGTACACTAGCAGAATACTCAATAACACCAACAGTTATTATGAACAATTATATATTAGAAGATATTTTTAACAAAAATAATTATAAAACTATTGTAGAAGAAAACTCTATAAAAGATATATTAAATAAAAATAATTGGAAATATTATAAATCTTATAATGCAACTAGAATACTTTTAGAAGAAAATATTATTAAGTATCCAACTTTAAAATACTTTATAGATATTCATAGAGATAGTCTTCCTAAAAATAGAACAACAGTTAAAATAGATAATAAAGATTATGCTAAAGTATTATTTTTAATTGGTCTTGAAAATAAAAATTATGAAGAAAACTTAATATTTACTGAAAAAATAAATAATAAACTAAATGAATATTATAAAGGACTTAGTAAGGGAATATTAAAAAAAGGAGGAGAAGGAGTAAATGGAGTATATAACCAAGATTTTAATAATAGAACAATATTAATAGAAATAGGAGGATATGAGAATACTCCAACTGAAGTATTAAATTCTGCAATTGCATTCTCAAGATGTTTTATGGAGGTTATAAGTGAAGAGACTAATTAAATTAATAGGAATAATATTATTAATATTCTTTCTAGCCCTATATTTAAGTAGTTATAATACATCTTACTATGAAAATAAAAATATTTTAACAGAAGACGCTATAAAAAGATTTGAAAAAGATTTAAAAGAAGGAAAAAAAATAAATGTAAACAACTATATAGAAAAAGAAAAAAACTATAATAATAAGGTATCTACTTATACATTAAAACTATCTAATTTAATAGATAAATGCATCAATAAAAGTTTAAAATTAGTTTTAAAATATTTAGAAAACAGTAACATATAAATAAAAATTAATCTTTAAAAAACACACTAATTATTGTATAATCAATATAGAATAAAATACGAGGTGTGCTATGAATAAAGATGATATAAAAAATGAATTATTAAACTATTTAACAGAACAAATACAAAAACTAGAACATAGTAAAATTATGACTGACGAAGAAGTAGAAGCATATGACTATGTAGGTAATGTTATAAGAACTCTTAATAAATCAAAAGAATTCTTTGTTAATGTAATTGAAGAGAGTCAAGAAGAAAAAGAAAGATTTATTAGTTTAATAAGTAGAGTAATAAGCAAAGAAGAATTAGACTCATTTCTTTCTGCTTCAAAAAACTTATATTATTTAAAGAAAGTAAATGATTTAGAAAGCAGTATCTTAGTACCACAAGAACAAGATGCTAATAGACAAATAAATAGATTTATAGATTCACTAAATAGATTTATTTGTAAAACAGATAGAAATCTTTATCAAACACAAATCAATAAAATAACTGAATATGCAGAAAAACTAATGGATTTAGCAGACTCTATTGAATATGAAACTGAAATAAAAGATATAGACTTATTTGAACACATCATAGAAAACTCAGATTTTAGTGATGAAGATAAAGAAAAAATAGTAGAATATGCTATAGAACAAAATTTAAATTATTATAATTCTAAGAATAATGATGAATTAAAAGAAATGACAGAAGAAGAATTAAAAATGTCAGAAATAGAAAACTTAATAATATCAGACGAACATCTAAAAAAAATAATAAGTCTAATAGAAGATAAAAAAGAAGAAAATATTAATTTAGACGATTATAAAGTAGAAGAAAAATACACTGAAGATATAAAAGTATATTTATCATTTGTAAGAGAAAAAGTAAAAGAATATTTAGATAAAAATAGTGAATTAACACCAGATGCCGCTCTAAAAAAATTCTATATTGAATATCAAAAAATAAAAGAAGAAAAAGATGATAATAAAAAATTATTTTATACTGAAACTAATAATAAATCATACTTAGAAAGAGATTTAAACTCATTAAGTTTTGGAGAAAGACAAACTGTAAGTACTCTTTTAAATAATATTAAAGAAAATGAAGGTAAACAACAAAAAGAAGATACAAATTTTTTAAAATTAACAGTATTTGATGTCCATACAGTTTCTCTAAATAATGTTAATTTATCTTATATCAAAGTAGATGAGAATAATTATATTATTTTAGGAGCAACTAATAAAAAGATAAAGAATCATAATGAAATATTAGATAAAAGATTAAATATAGTAGAAAATCAAGTTATAGATATAATGACTAAAGTAATAAGAAATGAAGATTTATCTTATTATAGAAAATCTTCTAAAAAACATGAAGAAAGAATAAAATCTAAAATAAATTCTAAAGATCCAGTACTTGAAATATTAGATGAAGATGATGATTATGAAAAACCTATAATTATTGGTGTAGCAAAAAAATAAGAGGTGACGTATATGTTAGAAAATCAAACTACTTTAATCACAATTTTAAAAGAAGTAATAGAAAGTAATCAAGAGAAAATAGAAAATCTAGAAAATATAACAACGTCTTCTGTAATAATATATAAAAAAGAATTAAAAAAATTAAAAGAAGATATAAATTATCTAATAAACTTAAATCTTGATATTGTGGAAAGAGTCTTAGACGAAGCAGAAATAGATCCTAAAGAACAAGATAATATTTATGAATATTTTAAAGTTATCAAAGAATTATTAGTATTAAACAAAAAAGAAAATACAACTTTTAAATTCTATAATAATCAATTAAGTAAAGTAAATAGATTCTTTGATTACGTAGAAATACTTCAAAATAAAAATAAAGTTTATCATGAAAGTAATATAAATGAATTAGAAGAATTAAAAATTAAAAATGGAAAATATTTAGATTTATTAGATCAAATAACTAATAAAAATGATAAGTCATATATAAGTGACATTAATACAGTAAAATCATTATTAAATGAATGTAAGATAAATTCAAATATAAAAAGAGAAATATTTTATAACTTAATGAGATATAATGCTCTATGTAATAGTTAGACTGCTAATAAAATGTATGTTTGACAAATTGTGTATATTGTGGTATAATGTGCTCACATATGTAGTTGGGGGGGAATAGTATGTATGGTGATAAAATTTATGTAGAAAGTGATAAAAAACATTTAGCGGGAGTTAAAACTGTAATTGAAAATAGTCGAGCTGGAACTGACCTTTTTGTTGATTTTTTTGATGATGATGTTTTAGATGCATTTATTGTAAGTCCTATTATTAGAAGAGATTTATTTGGTAGAGAAGAAACTATTGGTTATGCTGAATGTATTACAGGAGAAGTAGTTGCTGATAGAGTTGGACAAATGGAAGATGATGCTATTAGTTCATCTTTTAGAGATCTTTATTGTCATTATTGTGTTGTTGATCATAAAGAAGGTTATAGTGTAGGTTTTAAATCATCAATTAGAAGTTATTTTGATGGTGTTAAAAATAGAGATAATTGGAAAGAAGATTGGTTTCAAAAAGGGGACTTATATTGGGATATTGATTTAGAACATGATGTTACTAAATATGCTTCTAGTGAGGAATTAGAAAAGTATTTTTCTCAAAAACCTGAAGATATTCAAAAAAGATTAATTGCTGCAAGAGAAAAAGCTAAATCAAAAGTTTTAAATGAACATGCTAATCAACAATCTGAAAAATTACAAACATTAGTAAAATAGATTTAAAAGAATAGTTTTTCTATTCTTTTTTTTGTTTTTTACAACTGCTAAAAACAGTCTTTTTATTTTATGATTTATATGTTATAATATGTTCAATTATGGGGGCATTATCATGGAAAATGGACAAGTAAAAACAGTTGATATTTCACTACAAACACTACTTAGAGAATGTCTAATAAAAAAAGAGTTAGAAAGAGACTTCTATTATAGTTTTAGACTTGCAAATAGAAAGAATATTAATGAAATTTTTAAATATAAAAAGTTTAATGAAGACTTTACTGATAGATTAGCTTGCTACAATACAGGAGAAAACATAGTTGGAATTATTAGACCATCATATAGTGAATTTCTAGAAAAATTACAAATATATTTAAATGTAAAACCAACTACTAAAGATGATGATAATTTAACAAAAAAATTATTAGAAAGAGTAGAAGTCTTAAAAAACATTAAAACAGAAAAAGAACTAAAAAAAGAGTTTCCCTTACTTTTAGATGACTTATATAAAGGAAGAAACTATATTAATAATATTAATTATTTTTTAAGTAATAAAAACTTATCAGAAGAATCAAGAAAAGATTTAAAAGATAAAAGTCATTATTATTACTCTTGTGCTTTAAAAAAGTCACTTCCAAATTTTATAGAAAGTCAAACAGAACTATACAGACGCTTGATAACAAAAAGATACGAATTAAAAAAAATGCAAGAATCTAGAAGTTATAATAAATTTATAAATGATAACTTTGACATAAATAAAATGTATATTTATATAATTAATGAATACTTAAGAAAATGTGAAACTTCATCTGACAAAAATGAAATAAAAAAATATATTAAACTTATTGATAAATATTTATTATCTAAAAAAGATAAAACTGTAACTATAACAACCGATGATAAAATAGTAGTAGACATTAATTCTATTTTAACTAGATTTAATAACATAAAAAGGAAAATAAGTGAAGATAGTAGTGAAGTGGACTGGATTTTAATACCAGAAGGAAAAGAATATAAAGAAGTTCAAACAAAAGAAAAAGAAAAGAAAGAAATAAAAATAAAACAAGAAGAACTAAGAAGATTAAAAAGCCTTGGAGAAAGAAAAAGTACTTTTTATGAAAGTACAGATTATTTAGTAAAAGCAGTAGGTCTTAGAAAGTATTCTGGATATGTTGCCTATATTTATAAGAATGGAGAAGTAATATTAGATAGAAAATATAATAAAGATTATCCAACAACAGCATCAGGTGATGCAATATATAATATGAAAGCAATTAATTTTGAAGTCTTAAGCAAATTGGATAAAGTGTCTCTTAGGAAGAAAAAAGAAGTAAAAAGAATGATACATAGAAATAATTGGGAAGATAGAGTAAGAAAAATTATAGAAAAAGAAGGTACTAAAGAAGATATAGAATCTGCAAAAACACTAGTAAAGAAATTAAAAGGAAAGAGCATTTAACTCTTTCCTTTTATATTATTGATATAATTCTTTCTTAATTAACTCAAGATTACTTCTCATTATAGTATTATAATTTTCTTTGTTACTTCTTTCAGTATCTGAAATATTATCAAGTTTATGTAATTCTAATTTTTGAATATCTGTATAAGTGTCTAACAATTTCTTTGCATTTTCATTTACTTCTTCGCCTTTAAATAACATTATATAACTAACATTCTTATTTTTAACTGCTTTTTCTGCTTGACTCAAAGTCTTTTGATTAGCATCACTATCTATACAAATAACATCAAGTCCAAACTTTTCAAGATATTTAAGAGCAGAGTCCGCAACAATTATAGTTTTATGTTCTGTACTTTCAACTGCAACTCTATAGTCAGCATCAAGTTCGGATAATTCGATTTTTAATTTGTCATAAGCATCATCAACTTCTTTTTGTAAATATGTACTAGTAATATATTCTTCTAAACCTAGTCTAATATTTTGACTCATCATAAGTAGTGAACTAGGATTTAGCCACATCTCTTCAGGCGAATAATCTGTCTCTAAAACATAAGCAGTATCAATTATTTTTAAATTAGGATTAATATCTAAAAGATCAATTGCTAAATTTCTTTCTTTCTCAATCAAACCATTATATACAAATAAATCTTTCTTAGCATAATCATGTTTTTGTTTATTACTAATTTTGTAATTATTAATATCAACACCATCAGGATAAATTGGTGTTATAGTTGCATGATTTTCATATAACTTTTTCGTAATATATTCATTAGGGTAATTAGTAACAATAATTTCTATATTATCCATCGAGTCATCTGTACAACCGGTGGTTATTAATGCAATAGGAATTAGTAAAACTATAGTTAAAAATAAATATTTAATATTCTTCATTCTTTCTCTCCTTTTTTAATGGTACAGGATCATATAAAGGAGCGCTAGAAAAAGGATTACACCTAAGTATTCTCTTTATCGCTAAAAAACTCCCATAAATTGCTCCATATGTATTAATACTTTCTTTAGCATAAGAAGAACATGTTGGAACATACCTACACATACTATGACTAGAAAGTGGTAATTTTTGATAAAAATTAATGATAGAAATAAGTAATCTTTTCATACTATCACCAAAATTATTTTACTATTATTTTACTATTTTTACAATATATAATTTCTTGAATAAAAAATATATCTATGATAAAATAAAAAATAATAGGAGGGGTCTTATATGAGTATTTTTGATAGCTTATTTGGACATAAAAAAGAAGAACAGAAAGAAAATAAAGTAAATTTAACAAAACAAATAGATACTCTTGTATTAGTAATAGAAAACTTAGGGTTATTAAATAAAGAGAAAATTATAGAAAAATTAGATAAACTGCCAGTAGAATATGACAAAAATCTAATAAAAAGATTATCTATTTCAGAAGATAAAGAAAAATTATCCGCTCTATATAAATACTTAGAAAAGGATAATCTATCATTTGGAAAAGAATCTATAAATTCATTAAGAAAACAATTAGAATTTATTTCTAGTAATAATTCTCTAACACAAGATAATATGATAGAAGAAATGCTGAATGTTACAGAAAAATACATTAATAAATATAAGAGCATTATAGAAGAATTAAATAATTCAATAAAAACATTTGAAATGGCTAAACCAACATATGCAGATAAAATTGCTATGATTGATTCATTTACAAAATTATATAAAGAAAATGAATTAGGTTATCCAATTAATTTAGAAGAAAAAGTAGAGGACAGACAAAGAAGTTTAAAAAATCTAAAATATGGTGGATATGGAGAAGAAAAATTGAAGAGTTTTATTAGTAGATGTAAAAATACAATTACTGATAAAAAAAATAAAGGTTGGACCACAAAAGAAATATTAGACTTTATTGATGAAAATATTTATACACCATTATTATCTAGATATAATCAAGACTTAGAGCAATTAGAAATAAGGATATCACGTCTTCAAAGTGGTGAATATAAAGAAAATGAAAGAAAAAGAAAACAAGAAGAAATAATATTAGATTTTAATGAACATTATGGTCATAATATTACTCCAGAAATATTTAGAGAAAAATATAAAAACGAACTTTTAGTAATTGATAATGTAGGATACCCAAAAGATGCCATTAAAGAATTTGAAGAAGAAATTGATGATATCATTACAAGAGCAACTATTAAAGGCCAAACTAATATTTCTACTGTAGTCGATATTAAGAATGTATTCGATAAATATGTAATAAAATACTCTAAAGCAAAAGATACTTTAGAAAGAAATATTAGAAAAGTTGAAAGAACAATATTATCAAATGAAGAAAAAGAAAGAAGAAAAGAAGCTTTACAAGAGAACTTTAAATTAACACTAAGTGCTAAAAAATTAAGTGAAAGATTAGAAATTATGTTAAACACTCTTAAAAAATTAAATTTTTCAAGCATAGAAATAGCCGCATTTAAAAAATCTTGCGAAGATAAAATAACCAATGCTTCTTTATCAACTGATATGTTAGAAGATTTAAACGAACTATTTGAAGAAAAACTAACATCAACTGAAGAAAATCTAGAAAATTATATAGAAATATTAATAGCAAATCTAAAAACACTTCCATCAGGTGGATATGGAGAAAATGCTATTTCTGAATTTAGAAAAGAAACAGATAAAGTTCTTGAAACAAAATTATTAAACAAAGATAAAAAAGAAAAAATAAAAACTATTTATGAAAGATATAAAAATAATTATTTAACAAACAAAGAAATCTTTAATAAATGGAAAGAAGAAAGAATAAAGTCTTATTCGGGGACAGACTTAGAAAATTATGTCTTAGAACTAGATAATGAAATAAGTTATATGCTATCTCTATCAACATCTGAATTAAATGACTACTATGAAGAAGATGACAAGAAAAAAAGAGAAGCAGGAGAAAAACATAATTTAATGGTAATTCTAAAAAGTCTTGCAAAAGATGAATATCAAAAAACAAATAATAAGAGATTATATGAAAAAAGATTAGAAGATATAACAAATGGAAAATTACCATATAGTCCAGAAAAAGTAGCAGAGAAAAAAGAACAACTAGAAACTCTAGCACTATTTAGTGAAGAAGATATTCCAGAAGATGAAAGAATATATAGTACAATAGATTATATAGATAGTACTTTATATAAACAAATATCCTCAATTGATGGAGTAATTCCTAAGAAATAAAAATATAACTTTCGCAGTTATATTTTTTTTGTTATAATGATTATGGTGATTTTAATGGAAGAATTATTTAAAAGATTAAATATAGAACCTAAGGATATGAGTTTATATAAAAATGCTTTTTCTCATAGTTCATATGTAAATGAACATAAAGCAAAAAATGATTATGAAAGACTTGAGTTTTTAGGGGATGCAGTACTTGACTTAGTTGTTGCAGATTATTTATATACACATTATAAAGAAACAGAAGGTGAAATGACTAAAGTACGTGCAAGTTATGTATGTGAAAATGCTAATTATTGTTACGCAACAGGTTTAGGTCTTTCTAAATATATTTTAGTAGGACATGGTGAACAAAAAGAGGGTGGAAATTTAAAAAAAGCTATAGTAGCTGATATATTTGAAGCCTTAATGGGAGCAATCTATATAGATTTAGGATTCTCGACTGTAAGAAATGTAATTTTAAAAGTAGTAGTACCATATATAGAAAATCCTAATGTAACTTTCTTTAGTGATTATAAAAGTAGTTTACAAGAATATGTTCAAACAGAACAAAAAAGTCTAGAATATAAATTAGTAAATGAAGAAGGACCTGCTCACGACAAAAGATTTACAGTAGATGTTGTAATAGACAGCATTGTCTATGGAACAGGAATTGGAACTTCAAAAAAGGAAGCAGAACAAGAAGCAGCCAAAGTTGCTCTAAATAAACTAGCAGTAAAGTAGTAAATAAGAAATTGTGAATAAATTAAGTTTTGTTATACTATTTTTTATATTAAAAAATAAAACAATTAACTAAAAAAATAGAACAACAGTAAAAAACTTAAGAATAAAAAAAGTAATTGTATGTAATGCGTTAATAATTACATGTATCTTATTTTTAAGTGTTGGTTTCTCAGTATTTCAAAATAATGTCCATATTAAAGATTTAGTAGTTACTGTCAGAATAAATGAAGATAATAGAATTTCTGGTATAAATATATTATTGGCATATGATGGGACTAGTTTTTACGAAGATTACAATGTATCTAATATTGTTTCTAAAGTTAACTTAAATTCAGCAGGCTCTTATATAATATACAATGTTGATGTATATAATTTAGGCAATGTTTTAATGGAAATTAAAAATATTAATATTAATAAAGAAAACTTAAAAGTAGAGGTTCTTAATTATGACTTAAAGACGAAACTTATGTGATGAAGGCATAGAATGTAAGTTAGGGTCTAAAAAAACATTACAATTTAAGTTATCAAACAAAGAAGGGTATTATGATTGTTCAAATACTAATTTTGATTTTAAAGTGGATTTTGATTTTCAAAGAATATATAATATCAGTTATGTAAATATAAATAGTAAAGATTCTGTATCAGAAATAATTAATGGAGATACTTTAAATGTTAATATTGAAAATAAAGAGAATGCTATTTTAAAAGTTAATATGAATAGTAAAATATTATCTAGTAATGAGTTTAGTTATAATGGAAATACTTTGATTATTCCTAACGTAAGTGGGGACTTAAAAATTTATTTTGATTATTATACATGTAAACGTGCAACAAGCCTTCATACAGAGGAATGTCTTGGTGTTTATTGTTCAGGAATGGGGTATAAACTAGACGGAAGTAAAGGTACAACAACTATTACATACGGTTCGTTGGAATTATCTGGTACATTAACAACCGGTGATACATTTGATTGCGATGTCAACGGTGATGGAGTATATAATTCTAAGACAGAAAGATTTTATTATCTTAATAATTTGAGTGAAAATAGTGATATAGCTACTTTAATATATTACAATAATGTTAGTAAAGGACAACCTAATAATAATAAGTTTTATCAGTATTATACCACAGCTGAAAATTGGCATGGTTCCTTAAATGCTATGGAGCAACTTCCTACTACAAGTCAATGGAGCAATGTGCTGCACGCCTTTTAACATTATCTAAAGTTAAGAAACTTGTTATTTTTTATGTTCCGTCTTGGAAGAATGGTGAACTTGATAATCATCTCTATCTTGCTGAAAATACTAGTTTTTCAAAGAAAAAAAATTCTAAATTCAATGGATATTGGTTAGAAACTCCTAGAAATACAATGTCAAGTTATGGATGGATGATTTATACAACTTCAAGATGTGTTCATAGTGTAGAAGTTCAAAGAATGGACGTCTTAATTGGAGTTAGACCTGTTATTGAAGTTCCAATTTCCAAAATAGATTATTAATAAGCAGTAAATAAAAGATAAGAAAAAAGTAGAAAATTATTTTCTAACTTTTTTCTTTTATAAAAATAGTATATTTAGGCTTAGAAAAAAATATTTTAAATTTTAGTAAAAAAGACATGAATTTTATTTTCTTATATCTACTTATAAATAATATATATTATACTTTATTTATACTTAATTCCGTTACATATTAATAAATGGATTTTCAAATGAAAATTAACGAAAATTAACACCAGATTTTTAAGTACTTTATTTTTTATAAAAACAATGTTATAATCTTTATGTTGTTCATTCGTTTATATATTTAATTTATATCGGTAAAAATTTATTTATAAAACAATCTATTGTTTTTGTTATGATATAATTAATAATAGATGAAAAAATAGAAGGGAGAAATATAATGAGTAAAATTAAAATTTTTGCTTTAGGTGGCTTAAATGAAAATGGAAAAAATATGTATGTAGTAGAAGTTAATAAAGACATATTCGTTTTCGATGCTGGTCTAAAGTATGATAACGATATTAATTTAGGAATAGATTATATTATTCCAAATATTGATTACTTAATAAAAAATAGAAAAAAAATTAAAGGTATATTTTTAACACACGGTCATGAAGGTAATATGGGAGCAACTCCTGATGTATTAGAACAATTACCAGAAGTTCCAGTATATGGAACTAAATTAACTTTAGAAATGGTTGCAAAAGACTTAGATAGAAGTATTGCGAATAAAGTTAAATTAATTGAAATAAAACCACATATAAAATTAAACTTTGGAAAAAATTCAATATTTCCAATTAGTGTAACACATTCAATTCCAGATGCAGTTTGTTATGTGTTATACACACCAGATGGAGCTATAGTATATACAGGAGACTTTGTATTTGACTCTACTATGCAAGGAACATATAAAACAGATATTGGTAAACTTGCCTATGTTGGAAAACAAGGAGTTTTATGCTTATTATGTGAATCTTTCTACGCAGATAGACCTGGACACACATCACCAAATAACCGTGTAAGTGATTTTATAAGAGAAGTATTAAATGATACAGACGATAGAATAATCGCAACTGTAATGCCAGCACACTACTATAGAATTCAAGAAATCTTTAACGAAGTAAATAATACTCATAGAAAAGTAGTAATTATGGGTAAAGAACTACAAGAAACAATTAATAGAGCAATAGCAGAAGGATATTTAATAGTTAATAAAGACAAAATTGGAACACTAGCGGACTTAGAAGGAAAAAATACTTTAGTATTAATTTCAGATAACAAAGAAAAACCATTTGGTAATCTAGAAAGAATTATTAAAGGATTTGATAAGTTTATAGAAATAAAAGAAACAGATACAATCTTTATTACAGAACCAAGCTATCCAGGAATAGAAAAGAGACTTGCTCTTATTATGGATGAAATAGCGATGCTAGGAGCAGATGCAATATCATTATCAAGCAAGAAGCATCTACTTCATCATGCATCACGTGAAGATTTAATGTTAATGATTAACTTAATGAATCCAAAATACTATTTTCCAGTAAAAGGTGAATATAGAAATCAATATCAAAATGGAGAAATAGCAGAAGAGTTAGGCATTCCAAAAGAAAACATCATTTTAAAATTAAATGGAGACGTATTTGAAATGAACAAAGGAGTAAATACAAATTCACTTGAACATATAGAAACTGATGAAATATTAATAGATGGTAATAGTCAAGGAGATATTGGAGACTTAGTATTAAAAGACCGTGAAATGCTAGGTGAAAATGGAATAGTAATAATAAGCTGTACCTTAGATAAAAATACTAAAGAAATAATAGGTGGCCCAGAAATACTAACAAGAGGATTCATCTATGTAAAAGAAAGTCAAGATTTACTTGAAGAAACAAAACAAGTTTCACGTGAAGCTATTGAACAAAATATAGAACCAAATTCAAAAAGAGTAGACTACTCTAAAATAAAGAATGATGTAAGAGATATATTAGGTAAATTTTTCTATAAAAAGACTGAATCAAAACCAATGATCATTACAGTAATTCAAGAAGTATAATATGAATAAAAAAATAATATTAATAACCTTTTCAAGTGTCTTAGTTATATTAATACTAATGGTTTCAATGATTAAACTACATCCAAGTACAGGTACAATGAAATGTATCTATGAAAGTAAAACAGATGTAATGAATATGAAGTCTATTTATATAGTTAAGTTTAAAGAAAAAGTAGTAGAAAATCTAACTACTAAAGAGACTATGCAATTAAATGATGACGAGAGTCTAGAAAAATACAAAACTTATTTTGAATTATTATATAGTAAGTATTATGGACTAAATTATTATGACAATAAAGTAGTATTAGAAAATAAAAAATTGATATCTACAACCAATATTAATTATAAAAAAATAGATAAAGATAAACTTATTAGTATAGATAGTAATAATAAAAACTTATTTACAAATGATAATGTCAGACTAACAACACTTAAAAAAATATATGAAAATAACGGAGCTAAATGTAAGTATATTTAACTCTCTTATGTATCCGTAGCTCAGTAGGATAGAGCAATCGCCTCCTAAGCGATAGGTCACGAGTTCGACTCTCGTCGGGTACACCAGATAAATATCAATATCTTTTGTTATTATTTCAAAAGATATTTTTCTTTGCTTAAAAATATAGTATATTTAAATTGGTGAGAATATGAAAAAGAAAATAATCATTATAACAAATGTTATATGTATAATTTGTTTACTAGCAGGAACATTTGTTATAATAAATAATAAGAACAAAGAATTACCAAGTGTAATTTTACAAAATGATTTAACAGTAGAAATAAATAAAAAAGTAAAAATATCTTCTTTTATAAAAAGTATTGAAAAAGGTAAAATAATTTCAAAAGATGATTATATAGATACATCAACTCCAGGTAAACAAAAAATTACAATTACAATAGAAAATAATTATAATAAAAAAAGAGATTATACATTTTATATAGAAGTCGTAAATAATTAAATTTAAGGAACTATAGATAATAGTAGTTCTTTTTTTCTACCATAATTCTACTTGTTTTCTACATTCAATATTTACTCTAAATTATTATTTTTAGTATAATCAACTTGTGAGGAGGATTTATATGAGAGATTATGACTTTGGTAATTTACTTTATAAACTTAGAATAGAAAGTGGGTATACACAAAAAGATATTGCAGATATGTTAGGAGTAACTGATAAAGCCGTTTCAAAATGGGAAAACGGAATTGCTAAACCAACAACAAATAATATTAAATTACTCTCAACAATTTATAATGTATCGGTAGAAGAACTACTAAATGGAAAAGATGCAATTGAAAATAAAAAAATAATAAAGGTTGTATTAACAGGAGGTCCATGTGCTGGAAAGACAACTGCAATGAACTGGATTCAAAACTTCTTTCAAAAACAAGGATATGGAGTACTATTTGTTCCAGAAACAGCAACAGAACTAATATCAAATGGCTTAACACCTTGGGATTGTGTGACAAATACTGAATATCAAAAATGTCAGATGAAATTGCAATTAGAAAAAGAAAAAGTTTTTGATAAAGGTGCCGAAAAAATAAAAAATGATAAAGTCTTAATTGTATGTGATAGAGGAATGCTTGATAATAAAGCATATATGACAGAAGAGGAATTTAAAAGAGTCCTTAAAGAGTTAGGAATAAATGAAGTGGAAATAAGAGATAATTATGATGCAGTATTTCATTTAGTAACAGCGGCTAAAGGAGCAGACAAGTTTTACAACTTAGATAATGCTGCGAGAACAGAAACAAAAGAAGAAGCAAAAATCTTAGATGACAAAATAATATCTGCATGGACGGGACATCCTCATTTAAGAATAATAGATAATAGCACAGACTTTGAAGAAAAAATGAAAAGATTATTAAAAGAAATATCAAATTTACTTGGAGAACCAGAGCCATACGAAATAGAAAGAAAATTCCTAATAAAATATCCAGATATAAAATATTTAGAATCACTTTCTAATTGTCAAAAAGTTCAAATAGTTCAAACATATTTAAAATCTAATGACAAAGAAGTAAGAGTCAGACAACGTGGATTAAATGGAAAATATACATATTCTAAAACAGAAAAAATAAATGTTAGTGATATAAAAAGAATAGAAAAAGAAACAAGACTAACACAAGAAGAATATATACAAGAATTAGTAAATATGGACATTAATAAAGGGCAAATAATAAAAGATAGATACTGTCTAACTTATAAAAACCAATATTTTGAAATAGATATTTATCCTTTTTCAAATGACTTAGCAATTCTAGAAATAGAATTAAATAACGAATTGCAAGAAATTGAATTTCCATATTACTTAGATATTTTAAAAGAAGTAACAGAAGATCCTAGATATAGAAACTCTAATCTTGCAAAAACTAAAGTGTTAAAAAGATAAAAAACAATTGATATAGATGAAGACTAGTATTATAATAACTATCTATAAAAGAGGGGTTATTTATGAAATACATGGACTATTTACAAAAATATCAAGATTTGGGGCAAAGAGACTGGAAAGATTTTAAAGAAATATTAGATGAAATTGATAAAGTAAAATTAGAAAGAGTTGAAAATCCTACATTAAATGCAGTAGTAGTATTAGGATATTCTGGTAACGGTAAAACAACAGCTATAAAAAACTTTGTTTTAAATAATCCTGAATACAAAATAATATCAATAGATGAGATATGTAAAAGTTTTATAAAACAAAATAATAAATATCCAAATATTTATGAATTACAATCATTATTTGGAAAAAAATTAGAAAAATCAGTAATCAATAAAGAAAATATAATATTAGATGGTAACTTCTTAAATATTTTAAATAGAATGGCTTTAAGCGACTACTTACATAGTAATGACTATAACATAAATAGTCTAAATTTAACTCCAATGATAAGTAAGACAATACCCTTAAGAATAGAAGACGAAACAACAAAAATACTAAATAAGAATTTTCAAGGAAATAGATTGTTTTATGATTATGCTAATATGCTGGCAACAAAAAATATAATGTCATTTTATTCACTTGAAAGAAAGAGAGCCTCTATGATAGAACAAGAAATATATAAATCACTAAACTTTGGTATAGATAAAGAATTCTATTTAGATAACATTAAAGATTTAAATGTAATTCCAAAAGAATTAAAAAAACAATAAAATAAAAGAAAACTAGGTATGTAAAATATACATATCTAGTTTTTTATATATAAATAAATTATTGAAAAACAATAAATAATTATTGACTTTTAGAAAAAAACATATACTTTAAGTAGAGGTGATTATATGTCAAATTTAGGAAAACTCCTAAAAATTATATTAATTGTATGTATTATTATCGCAATACCACTTGTAATAGTACTACCATTTATTTTAAAAGGACTAATATTTTCTAAGTTAATAGTTTATCCAAATAGTTTAGTAATGCTTTTAATCGCAATTCAATTTACTAAATTATTTAAATCAATTGAAGAAGATAATCCATTTACATTAAAAAATACAAAAATACTAAAAAATGCAAGCATCTATTCTTTTGTAATGAGTTTTCTTTGGTTTATAGACTCCATTTATTTATCATTTATTAAATCTTGTAGTCAAATTGATTATTATATTGTCATCATATTCTTTATTATATTGTTCTTCGGAGTAGGAACGGCTTTATATATATTAAGCAAATTATTTGAAAAAGCAACTAACTATAAAGAGGAGAATGATTTAACAATATGATAATAGTTAATTTAGATGTTATGATGGCAAAAAGAAAAATAGGTCTTCTAGAATTAGCAGATCTTGTAGGTATAACGCCTGCAAACTTATCAATATTAAAAAATAACAAAGGAAAGGCAATAAGATTTAGTACTTTAGAAAAGCTATGTGAAGTATTAGAATGTAGTCCTGGTGATATTTTAGAATATAAAGGTGAAAGGAAAAATTAATTATGAATTACTTATTTATATTATTAATAAGTATATTATATACAATACTGTTTTATGGAAAAGTAAAAGGTTTATCAATGCTTTTATTTACACTAATATTCTTAGGGTTTACGAAATATTATTTAAAGAAACAAGACTTAATAAAAAATAGAAAAGCATTTCTATATATGATACCAATAATATTATTATCATTAACTTATTTATTATTTGATAACCATACATTTTACTTTCTAAATTATTATGCAATTATTCTATTATATAATTTTATGGTTATCTCAGTTACTAATAAGAAAGAATTATTCATCAATATTTTAAGAAATAGTATAAAACTAGCATTTGATTCAATAAGAAATGCTTTAAAAAGTTTTAATGAAGCAATATCTATTTTTAAAAGTAAAATGAATATTAAAGAAAATAAAAAAATAGTAAAATATTTAAAAAGTATCATAGTAACAATAATATTCTTAGCAATAATAATAAATTTATTATCATCTGCTGACTTAATATTTAAATCACTTTTCAGTGGAATAAATAAAACTCTTTCAAATATTTTAAATAATATATTCGCATCAAGCTTTATCTATAAAATAATTTATACATTTTTAATATTAATTCTAATATCGGGATTGTTTTATTCTATTAATAAAACTTCAAGAAAAAGAAATAAAACTACCAAAAGTGGAAAATTTAACAATAAAAATGATTCTTGGAAGTTTAAATATAATTTATTTAGTATTCTGCTTTATTCAGATTAAATCATTATTTTTAAAATCTTTACCAAGTAATTACATTTATTCAACATATGCAAAAGAAGGTTTCTTTCAATTATTGTTTATATCAGTTATAAATATATTATTAGTTTTATATAGTAAGAAAATTAAAAATAATGATAGGTTTATTACAATATCGACATTATTAATGGTAATATTTAATTATATAATTGTATTCAGTTCATTTTATAGAATGTATTTATATGAACTACAATATGGATATACTTATTTAAGATTATCAGTATATTGCTTTTTAGTACTTGAACTTATTATTTTTATACCAACAATTCTTTATATATTAAATAAAAAAATTGACTTATTAAAAGTATATTTTAATATATTTATAATTTGGTATGTCTTTATAAATTTTATAAATTTTGATTATATAATTTCATATAACAACGTAAATAGATTTATTAAAGGAACAATTACAGAAGAAAAATTGGATACAGAATACTTATCATATAATACAACTTCTTCTGCAGTAGACAACATTTTAAAATTAGATAACAAACTAAAAAGTAAAGAAAAGAAATCTGATATAGCATCATACAAGGATAAAATAATATCAACATACAGTAAAGATATAAGAGAATTTAATTTATCTAAATATATTGCATATAAAAAAGTAAAAAGAGCATAAGAATATGTTCTTTTTCTATAGTAAAAACATTAACAATATTATATAATCAAATTAGAGTGTGATTGTATGAAATGTCCTAATTGTAATTTCAAAATGAAAAGGAATTTTTGTACTCATTGTGGTTATATGACAAATGGTAATTTTATTAATACAAAAAAATTACAAGAAGATAGTTTATTAGAATTATATTTTGGTAAAAATTATGAAAAAATTACTTCTAATAACAACTATATTGTTCCTTTTATTATAGGACCAGTATACATATTTTGCCATAATTTCTACATAGAAGGAATTATTCTTATTTTAATAGAGTATTTAATATCAACAATATTCTTATGCTTTAATCATGCGTTTTTATATGTTTACGTAGTAAAATTATTAAATTTTATGTACTTAGTGTTTAATCGATTAATCTGGACAACTATATTAAATTTAATATATGAAAAACTTACTTTGAGAAGATTAAAAAAAATTAAAGAAAAAGATAAAAACTATAAAGAAACAATTCAAGAATTATATAAAAAAGATAATTCTTTACTAATACTAAAATATATTGTATTTACGCCAATATTTTTTATTATATTTGTTGAGATAATATCTTATATATACTCGCATTTAGGGTTAATATAGAAAGGAAGATTATGATAGAAGTTAAAAATATAAGCAAAAAATTTAAAAAGAATATAGAAAAGAATAAAGTAGTAGAGTTCTTTGCTGATGATGATATTTCTTTTACTGCAGAAGAAGGTGAAGTCCTTGGTATTTTAGGACCTAATGGTGCAGGTAAGACAACTCTTCTTAGAATGATTGCTGGAATAATGGAACCAACATCTGGAACAATATTATTTGATTCAAAAAGTTATAAGGAACATGATATGGAAATAAAGAAAAATATCGCATTTTTAAGTGGAAACACAAAATTGTATAAAGATCTTTCACCATACGAACTTCTTGAAATGTGTGGTAATTATTATGGTGTTTCTAAAAACAAATTAGAAAAAAGAATAGCAAAAATAGAAAAAGACTTTGATATGTCATCATTTATAAATCAAAGAATAGGTAATTTATCAACTGGTCAAACGCAAAGAGTAAGCCTTGCAAGATGTGTAGTACATAATCCTAAGTATTATATTTTAGATGAAGCAACAAGTGGTCTTGACATTATCTTAAGTCAAATAATTCTAAACTTTATAAAAGAAGAAAAGACAAAAGGAAAGTGTATTTTATATTCAACACATTACATGGAAGAAGCTGAAAACATTTGTGATAAAGTTCTTCTAATGCATAAAGGCAAAATTATAAAATATGGTTCCCCAGAAGAAATAGAAAAAGAAACAAACACTTCTAACCTAAGAGATGCGTTCTTTAAATTAATTGGAGGTGTTGAAAATGAATAATCGAATACTAATTACTATAAAAAAAGAATTACGAGGAATAATAAGAGATAAAAAGTCATTAATGATGATGCTTGTAACTCCAATTTTAATACCAATATTTATATTATTATTTTCTTATATGTATGAGACAATGTTGGATAAAGACGAATCTACCAATACATATAATATAGGTGTAAATTATACTTATACAAAAGAAGAAAAAAAGAGTCTAAAAGAATTAAATTTAAATATAAAACAATATAAAAGTAAGAATGAATTACAAGATTCCTACAAAAAGGGCAAAATAGATTTATACGTCATAAAAAGCAATAATAACTATAAGATATATGAAAATGAATCAAATCAAAATAGTATTTATGCGACATCAATTTATACAAAATACCTAGATAGCATTAATAAGTATTTAGGTGATACTTACTTAGATAGTATCAATGCATCAAAAGATAAAGTTTATAATAATATTACTTATGAATATAAAAAACTAGAAGGTAAAAATGACTTTGTAAATCAGGTGATAAGTACAGGTCTAATGTTTGTTGTAATGGCTATAACTTTGACATCAATTTATTCAGCAACAGATGCAACAGCAGGAGAAAAAGAAAGAGGAACATTAGAAACACTGCTTACATTTCCAATAAAAAAAGAAGAATTATTAACTGGTAAGTATTTAGCAATAACTATATCTTGTATAATAACTACAATTTTAAGTTTAATTCTTACAGTAATATCATTAAAAATATCCAGTAACATCTTTTCATTCTACAAAGATGCGGTTATAAATATTAATATGACAACATTACTTTTAGCACTTATTATAATGATTTCATACTCATTCTTTATAAGTGGAGCATGTATTGCCATTGCAAGTTTTTCTAAGACATTTAAAGAAGCTCAAAGTGCTTTAACTCCACTAAGTTTTACAGTAATGATTCCAATGTTTTTAGAAATATTAGACATAAAATTAAATAGTTATTTGTCACTGATTCCAGTAATTAGTCATACAATGCTTTTAGAACAAGTTATTTGTAATACATTAACTACAACAACAATAATTAATATATTTCTAATGTTTACAAGTACAATTTTAATAACAATAATAATTATAAAAATAATAACAAAGGTTTATAAATCAGAGAAAATACTCTTTTCGTTATAAACCTTTTTTTCTTTTTATTAATCTGCTATAATAAAATCAAATAATAGTGGAGGCAATATGAAAGAGATTGAGAAAAAGTGTCCAAATTGTAGTAAAGTACTTGAAGTTGATCCATCACTTAAAGAAATAAAATGTCCTAATTGTAATCGTGAGTATACTATAGAAAAATCTAGAATTAAAAGAAAAGGTAAAGAAGTAGAAAGTATAAACCTAGTAATGAAAGTATCTAAGAATGTTTTTGTTATTCCAGTTGTTATTTTTTCTAGCATAATACTTATCTTAACACTTGCAACAATTCACTCAGTAAACAATTATAAACTGAAATTAAAAGGAAAAGATGAAACAAAAGAGTTGCATGATAATATAAAAAAAATAAAAGATATTGACAAAGAAAAGATAGAAGAAAAAAGTCTAAGTGAAATAAATAATTGGAATGTTGAAAAAGACAACGTTCATCTTGGTAATTCAAAAGAATTAGGACAATATTTATATAGAGTAAATAATCACTCTACAATTTATGATGTTTATGAATTAACTTACAAAATAAATAATAGTGATTACACAATTTATACTGCTGTAGTTTATAACGATTTAAATAATGACAATATAAATCAAATTATTCCTGAAATTCATGGAGCAACAATCACAAAAGGCAATGAAAACTTATGGGGATATGATACAATAAAAGACTTATATTATGATATTAATACTCCAGAAAAATCAAAACTAGAAGTAACAAAGGGTCTTTATATGGAAAAATAGTTTAATAAAGGCTAAATAATTAATTTAAAATTTATAAACAACATAATATATACTGAAAGTGAGGAATTATTATTAAAATCAAATGTATAAATCCAAAATCTCTTAGTATTTTTAATTATAAAGTTAAGATATATGATGAGTGTGGTAATTTAATAGAAGAAGGATATACTAAAAATAATGAATATTTTTTTAATCCTAAAAAGTGTTCTGTATATAAATTGATTGTTATTAATAAAAATTTAACCCCATATATTATAAGTGTACGTTTTATTCCAGTTAATAATCTTTGTATATATTTTAATACTCAAAATTCTTACACTTTCTATTTGACAGATAAGTATTATATTGGTTTACCAATAGAGAGAGGAGAATTGAATTTATGGCCAGTCCGTATTCCATAACAATAACGAATGGTACAGGAACAGAAAGTGTTTTAAATGACACATATAATGTTACAGCAAATGTTACAGGGTATGACAATCAAACATTAACACCAACGACTGTAAGCGTAGTAGAAGGAACAGACACTTATAATTTCAAAATAGGAGCTACAGGTACTTTAACTATTCATGTTACAGAAGAAGGAACAACAACTTCTACTCCAATAGTAGGAGCCCAATTCCAAAGAACAGATAGCACAGGAACTGTTTATGGTCCAGTAATTACAACAGATTCAAGTGGTAATGCTATATTTCAAAACGTTCCATATTCGCCAACGTCTGCTCCAATAATTTATTACAAACAAATTTCATCAGATGGAAATCATGAATTTAGTACCCAAGTTCAAAATACAACATTAACAACTCAAACAGCGACAATAGAATTAGAAAATAAAACGCCAACTCCAAGAACATTTACACTAACAGATACTAATTATGAAAATTTACCTGTATCAACAGGAACATTGACACTTACTAGTAATTAATAGCAAATAAAAAATAATAAAAAATTGTGTGTAAAAGCACAATTTTTTCTTTATTACTTGTAATTCCTACTAATTTAGTAGTAGAATATTAATGCATGGAGGAATACTATGAAAATATCAACAAAAGGACGTTATGCCTTAACAATAATGTTATCGATTGCGAAAGGTTATGATAAAGATGAATATATTTCTCTAAATAAAATAGCAGAAGACGAACAAATATCTGTAAAATATTTAGAAAAGATAATGACAAGTCTAAAGAAAAATAATTTAGTTAAAAGTACAACAGGAAAAGATGGTGGATATAAATTAAATAAGAAACCAGAAGAGTATAAAATAGGAGAAATAATAAGAGCAGCAGAAGAAAATCTTGATGTTGTGAAATGTATAAATAACCCTGATTGTCCTAAAAAAACGACTTGTAAAACATATACCTTATGGGAAGGATTAAATAACGAAATTAATGATTACTTAGATAGCAAAACACTAAAAGATTACTTATAGGAGGAAACAATGGAAAAATTATTAGAAATAAATAATATTAAAACAATTGCTGAAGATGATAATGAAAAAGAAATACTAAAAGGATTAAACTTAGAAATAAACAAAGGAGAAATCCACGTTATTATGGGACCTAATGGAAGTGGAAAGTCAACACTTGCAAATACAATTTTTCATAGTCCTAAATATATTATTACAGATGGAAACATAAAATTAGATGGAGAAGAACTTACTAATAAAAAAACAGATGAAATAGCAAGACTCGGAGTATTTATGTCTTTTCAAACGCCAGTAGAAATTCCAGGTATTAATTTAGCCCAGTTTTTAAAATCAACAAAGAAGAGTATGACTGGTAAAAAGCCTAATATTTTTACATTTCAAAAAGAAGTAGAAAAAAATATGCAAGATTTAAACATGAAAAGTGAATACATCTCACGTGAATTTAATGTAGGTTTTTCTGGAGGAGAGAAGAAGAAAAATGAAATTCTTCAAATGTTAATTCTAAATCCAAAATTAGCAATATTAGATGAGACTGATTCAGGGCTTGATGTTGATGCAATAAGAACAGTATCAAAAGGAATAAGCCTATACCACAATGACGAAAACGGCGTACTAATAATTACACACTCAACAAAAATATTAGAAAATCTAAAAGTAGACAAAGTACACGTTTTGGTAGATGGTAAAATAGTAAAAACAGGTAATGCATCTCTTGCTAAAGAAATAGAAATAAATGGTTATATTGATTATATAAAGTAGGTGAAATATGAAAACAGATATTGAACAAATAAAAGATTCCAAAACAAGAAATATATATAATGAAAAAAGTTCTAATATTTCTCTAAAAAAAGAATATGGTCTAAACGAAGAATTAATAAGAAACTTATCAAAAGAAAAAAAAGAACCTGACTGGGTACTAGATATAAGGCTAAAAGCATTAAAACTTTTTAAAGAATTACAAGACCCAGATTGGGGACCGGATATTAGTTATTTAGATATAAATAAAATTGCAACTTATGTAAAACCAATTAATAATGAGAAAAGAAAGTGGGAAGATGTACCAGAAGATATAAGAGATGTTTTTGACAAACTTGGTATCCCAGAAGCAGAAAAAGAGCAACTTGCAGGATCTGGAGCGCAATTTGATTCTGAAGTGGTTTATCATAACTTGACAGAAGATTTAAAAAAGCAAGGTGTAATTTATACAAGTTTTGATGAAGCTGTAAGACTATATCCTGAACTTGTAAAAGAGTATTTCACAAGGGCAGTACCAATAAATGATCACAAGTACATTGCTCTTCATTATGCATTATTTTCTGGAGGATCATTTGTATATATTCCAAAAAATGCCAAATTAGATAGACCACTTCAAAGTTATTTTAGACTTAACGAAAAAGGAGCAGGTCAATTTGAACATACTCTAATAATAGTGGATGAAGGCGCAGAACTTCAATTCATAGAAGGGTGTTCTGCACCAGGTTATAACGAATTAAACTTGCATGCAGGATGTGTTGAACTATTTGTAAAAAAGAATGCATATCTTAGATTTTCAACAATAGAAAACTGGTCCAAAAATATGCTTAATTTAAATACAAAAAAGTGTTATGTTGAAGAAAATGGAAAAATTGAATGGATAATGGGATCATTCGGCTCTAAAGTCTCAATGCTATATCCATTAAGTGTCTTAAACGGGAAAAATGCTAAATGCGAATTTACAAATATTTCTTTTGCTGGACGTGGTCAAAATCTAGATACAGGTTTAAAAATAATTCATAATGCAGAAAATACAAGTTCCATAGTAAATTCTAAATCAATTTCTAAAGATGGAGGAATTTGTACATTTAGAAGTAATGTTCATGTAAGAAAAAATGCTACTAACTCAAGCGTATCACTATCTTGTGAATCATTAATGATGGACAGTATTTCAAGAAGTGATACAATACCTGCAAATACAATAGAAACAGATGATGTTTCATATGCACATGAAGCAACTATTGGAAAAATAAGTGATGAAGCAATATACTATTTAATGACTCGTGGTATGAGTGAAGAAGATGCTAAATCATTAATAGTAAGAGGCTTTGCTGAACCAATCGCAAAAGCATTCCCAGTAGAATATGCTGTCGAAATGAATAGACTAATAGAGTTAGAATTAGAAGGAACCATAGGGTAGGTGATAAAATGAAATATATATTAAATAAACTTCAAGAAAAAACAACTAATAATTTTAGAGTAAACGAAATAAAATTAGACTTAGACCTACCAGAAAACTTTAAATTAAAAAAATATGAAATAAAAAATAATAAATTAGAAATAACAGAAGAAGAAAAAACAGAAACTCTAACTTCAAAAATTGGACTAGCTCTAAACAAATATAAAGAATTAAATATAAAAGTCCCAAAATATTTCAATGCAAAAGAACCAATTATTATAAGATATACTTTTGAAGAAAATAATGATTTAGTAGAAAATATTAATATCGAATATGAATCATCATCAAGTGCCAATATAATATTTATTTATAATTCAAAAGATGACACTAAGTCATTTCATTTCTTTAAAGAAAATCTTATTATGAAAGAAAATTCAAACGCTACAATAAGTATTATAAATTTAATGAATAGTAATAGTGAAAGTTTTATATCTATTGAGTCAAGTGTAAAGGAAAATGCAAGTGTTACACATAATATAATTGATTTAGGAGGAAAAATACGTCTTTCAAATGTATATTCTGAATTAAAAGAGTATAATGCTAGTAACAAAATAAATAGTATTTATCTTGGCTCTTCTGAAGATATAATAGATATTAATTATTACTTAAAAAATATTTCTAAAAAGACATCGTCTATTATTAGAACAGAAGGATGTTTGCTTGATTCTTCTAAAAAAACATTTAGAGGAACAATTGATTTTGTAAAAGGTGCAGAAAAGTCAATTGGTGATGAACAAGAAAATTGTGTAATAATGTCTGATAAAGCAAAATCTAAATCTCTACCAGTTTTATTATGCGGAGAAGAAGACGTAGAAGGTGCTCATGGAGTATCGTCTGGTAAAGTAGATGAATCTAAATTGTTCTATTTAATGAGTAGAGGATTTAGTGAAAAACAAGCAAAGAGATTAATTATCTCAGCTAACTTAACTAAGATAATTAATAATATTCCAGATGAACTTATTAAGGAAGAAATAAATGAATATTTAGATAAAAAGATTGGAGAATAATTCTCTAATTTTTTTATATATTATTAGCACTTAAACTTGACAAGTGCTAATAAGAGTGCTATATTTAAAATGTAATAAGAAATTAATACTTATTACAACAATCTATATTTGAAGGTATTAATTAAAAATAAAAATGTGCTACCTATAATGGAATCAACACATTAAGTGAAAGGAAGTAGATTTATATGATGTTAGTACCAAGAAAAAGAGATTTTGATTTGTTTGACGATATGTTTGATGATCCATTTTTTACAAGAAATGACAATAAAATGATGAAGACAGATATAAAAGAAAATGATAATAATTTTGAATTAGAGGTTGATTTACCTGGATTCAATAAAGATAATATTAAAATGACAATCGATGATGGATATTTAACAATCAATGCAAAACAAGAATCAAATAATGATGAAAAAGATGAACATGGAAAATACGTAAGACGTGAAAGATATTACGGAGAATGTTCAAGAAGTTTCTATGTAGGAGAAGATGTTAAAGAGGAAGATATTAAAGCAAAATATACAGATGGTACACTAAAAGTAGAAATACCAAAAGTAGAACCTAAGAAAGAACTTGAAGAAAAGAAATATATCGAAATCGAATAAGTTTATGACTAGTCTTAGTACTAGCCTTTTTTTATCAATAAATTAGAAAAGGAGAAATATATGTTAATAATTCCAATATATGACAGTATTGTATTACCACATTCAACTATGTATATTCCAAAAGAAAATATTGTAGATTTAGGTGGAAGACAAGTAGAAGTAAACGATAAAATTATTTTCCTAGTATGCAAGGAAAGATTAAACTATTCAAAAATTAGCAAAAGTGCTTTCCAAAAAATAGGGGTTTCTGGAGTAATTGCCGATATAGATAAGAATGGACTAGTTACAATAGACACTAAAGAGAGAATAAATATATTAAAATTTAGAAAAACAAAAATAGAAAACAACTATGAAATAGAAATAAATTTACGAGAAGAAGTAGATGATATATCTATTGAAGAAGAAACATCTAAATTAATGAAAATGAAAAGTGAATTAACTAATTTTATAAAAGATAATCAGTGGAGTTTTATGGTAAGAGCCTATATTATGCAATGGAAGTCCCTTAATGAAGTGATATGTGCAATATCTAGTTGGCTACCGAATAGTGAAGAAGAAAAATATGCTCTTCTAAAGGAAGATTCTAAGAAGAAAAGAACTGAAAAAATAGAAAAAATGATTTATGAGTACATTAATATTGAAAGTATTACAAAATCCGCTAAAAATAAAGAAGATGAAGATTTAAAGAAAATGTACAAAGAAACATCCATTAGAAAACAAATTGATTATCTAGAAAAAGAATTAGAAGAAATGAATCCAGATTGTGTTTCAGAAACAAGTGAGTTTGAAAGAAAAATAGAAAAGTCTGGAATGAATAAAGATGCAAAAAAAGAAGCATTAAAAGTGTTAAATAGATTAAAACAAGAAGGAAGCAGTAGTCAAGAATATGGAATGTTATATGACTATTTAGATTTTATGACATCACTTTCTTGGAAAAAAGAAAAATTTAAAAATTATGATATTTCTAAAGCTAAAGAGGTACTTGATAAAGAACATTTTGGACTAAAAAAAGTAAAGAAAAGAATAATAGAAGAAATTGCTGTTATGAATCTTAATAAAAAACAATCTGGTAGTATTTTGCTATTTGTAGGTCCTCCAGGAACTGGAAAAACATCAGTTGCCTCTTCTATTGCAAAAGCATTAAATAGAAAATATGTGAGAATATCTCTTGGAGGTATTAGGGATGAAGCAGAGATAAGAGGTCATAGAAGAACATATTTAGGAGCACTTCCAGGTAGAATAATGAGTGGAATAGAAAAGTCAGGTGTATCAAACCCAGTAATAGTTCTAGATGAAGTTGATAAACTAATAACATCGTATGATGGAGACCCAGCCAGTGCATTACTAGAAGTACTAGACCCAGAACAAAATAATACATTTACAGATCATTATTTAAATGTTCCATACGACTTATCAGACACATTATTTATATGTACAGCAAATAGTATAGATAAAATTCCAGAACCATTATTAAATAGAATGGAAGTAATTGAGTTTAGTGGTTATACTCCAATAGAAAAAGAACAAATTGCTAAAGAGTATTTAATACCAGAATCTATGAAAAAAATAGGACTAACCAAAAAACAAATAGGTTTTACATCATCTGGAATAAAAAATATTATAAAAGACTATACTATGGAGTCAGGAGTAAGAGGACTAAAAAGAATAATTGAACATTTATGTAGAGAGTCAGCGCTAAAAATAGTAACAGGTGAAGAAAATAAAATAGAAATAACAAATAAAAATTATTCTGAATATATTGATATTCATAAAATTCACCATGACGAAGTAGGAAAAAGTACTAATTCTGGTATAATCACAGGACTAGCTTGGACTAGTGCTGGAGGAGAAATATTATTCATTGAATCAAGTATGACTAAGGGAAAAGGAAAACTTACAATTACTGGTCAATTAGGTGATGTAATGAAAGAATCTATCCAAATAGCTATAAGTCTAATAAAAAACATTTATCCAGAGTATGTTAAAAAAATAACAGAAAGCGATATTCATATTCATGTACCAGAAGGAGCAGTACCAAAAGATGGACCTAGTGCCGGAATAACAATAACTACAGCACTTGCTTCTTTATTAACAAATAAAAAAGTTTCAGGAAATATTGCCATGACAGGTGAAGTTTCATTAAGGGGTAATGTCATGCCAATAGGTGGATTGAAAGAAAAGTTAATGGCAGCAGAACGAGCAGGAGTAAAGAAAGCGTTTATTCCAAAAGACAACATAGAGGACTTAAAAGATATCCCTGAAGAGATAAAAGAAAAAATAGAAGTAATTCCTGTAACAACAGTAAAAGAAGTATTAAAAGAATTAAAATTAATAAACTAGAACAGACAAATTTAAACAGTTTGTCTGTTTTATATATATGTTTGTAATAAAATGAATAATGTTAATATAGAAGCAGGTGAAAAGTTTGAAATTAATTGATATAATTTTATTGGGAGTTAGTTTAGCGATGGATGCAACTGCAGTTTCTATTTGTAAGGGACTATCTATGAAAAAATTAGATAAGAAAAAAACAATTACTATAGCACTATATTTTGGCACATTTCAAGCAATAATGCCCATCATAGGATATTTACTTGGAATATCTTTTAAAGAAGTTGTAGAAGCAATTGATCACTGGATAGCATTTTTCTTATTAGCAGTAGTTGGTATAAATATGATTAGAGAGTCACTATCTAAAGAAAGTGAAAGTCTAAATGATTTAATAGACTTTAAAACAATGACCCCCCTTGCAATTGCTACAAGTATTGATGCTCTAGCAATAGGTATAACATTAGCATTTCTTAGAGTAAATATAATTGGAGCAGTAACTATAATAGGAATAATAACAATATTTCTTTCAATGATTGGAGTATTTATTGGAAATGAATTTGGAAACAAATATGGAAAAATCGCAGAAACATTAGGTGGGATAGTTCTAATTGGTATAGGCTTAAAAATTTTATTAGAACATTTAAAAATAATTTAAAAAAATTACTTGCAAAATTCAAAATAATATGTTTTAATAAATATAGCTAGTAGTTATGAATATAATTTGAAAGGATATAATTGATTAGGTTTTGCTATTTAGGAGGCTATGTATAGAAAGATTGCTATACATAGCTAGGGATCAAATAATAAAACTAATTAAGTTAAATATATGAAATAAAATATTTAATTCCTAGATGATAATAATCATGGTTTCAAATTATATGATGTCAATGGTTAATCTTGCGCCTACTAGTTATGTGATCACATGGTAGACACCAAATGTAAGAGATTATTTTTATCAGTTTGATAGGCTGACTAAAATAGTTCATTGTATTGTCTTGAAAAAAGTTTCGACTATCAATCGAAGCTTTTTTTATTGTTTATTTTGCAATTTATAATTATTTAAATGAATTTTAAAAAAAGTGTTGCATAAATATAAAATATATGCTTTAATATAAATAGCTAATAGATAATAACAAAAGATAGTTTCGATTTTGTCTTAGTAGTGTTATTATAATTGCATTTAGTATATAGGAGATTGAATAGAAAAAATTGGTTTTTTATTTAATCGAGGATCATATATTAAAATAATTATTACTATAGTTAATTTATTAATTATAGATACGCGAAGAGATTTTTGAAACTATATAAAAATGTCAATGGTTAATCTTACGCCTATTAGTTATGTGATCACATGGTAGACACCAAAATGTAAGAGATTATTTTTAATTGTTTGATAGGCTAGTTAAAAATAGTTCGTTGTATTGTCTTGAAAAAAGTTTTGACTATCAATCGAAACTTTTTTTATTGTCTTTAACACCAGTATTATGTATAATGTTAAATATAGGAGCGTTGTATAAAAATGAAAAAGAAAGTATTTTTAATTTTAATTTTATTTATAAGTTTATTGGTAACAGGATGTTCTGCAAATAATAAAGATGCATTAAAGTTTAAAGAAGAATATGAAAAAATAAATGGAGATAAAACTTCTTATAGTGATAATAAATATCGCACATTAAAAATAGATAAAAATAATCCTTATGTTTATAGTAGTGCAAAAGAAATATTGGAAAAGATAAATAACAAAGAAACTTTTTATGTTTACTTCGGTTCATCATATTGTCCATGGTGTAGAAGTGTAATTGAAAAATCAATCGAATCTGCACAAAAAAACAATATTAAAAAAATATATTATGTAGATATATGGAATGGTTTTCATAATGAAATATTAAGGGATATGTATAAATTAAATGATAAAAATGAAGCCGAAAAAGAAAAAGATGGTACTAAAGAATACTATAAATTACTAGAAAAGTTTGATAACTTATTAGAAGACTATACTTTAACAACAGATGATGGAGAAGAAGTAAAAGTAGGAGAAAAAAGAATCTTTGCTCCAGACTTTATCTATGTAGAAAATGGAGTTGCAAAAAGAATCACTTCAGCAACATCAGAAAATCAAAAAGATGCTGATGCAAAATTAACAAAAGAAATTTTAAAAGACGAAGAAAAATCTTTTGATAACTTTTTTAAAAATAAATAATAGTTATAAATATTTAAATTGTATTATAAAGTCGATAAGAGTTGATATGACCTCATTTCTTGTTATAAGAGAAATGAGGTTTTTATATCTTTTAGATATATTTTTTAATATTTTATGAGAATTTTTGATATCTAAACAAAGTTGGTTATTTAACAAATTCTATTTATTGTTATACTAAATGGGTTAAATACATAAAAGCACTTAATATTAAAGTAAAAACTAAAAAAGTTCTAAAACAAAAATAACTGAAAATTTTATTTTTTTGTTCATATTGACCACCAAACAAATGTATGATAATATAGATTTATAAAGAGGGTGCGTATTATGAATAAAGTATATATTTGTATAGACTTAAAAAGTTTTTATGCATCTGTTGAATGTCAAGAAAGAGGACTAGACCCAATAAAAACAAATTTAGTTGTTGCTGATGCATCACGAACAGAAAAAACAATTTGTCTAGCAACATCACCTTCACTAAAAAAATATGGCATACCAGGAAGAGCAAGACTATTCGAAGTGCTTGCAAAAGTAAAAGAAATAAACAAAGAGAGATTAAAAGAAAACAATTATAAAAAGTTTATTGCTAAATCTTGTAATGAAGACGAATTAAAAGATAAAAGTCTAGAATTAGATTTTATAATAGCAAAACCTAGAATGAAATATTATATGGAATACTCAGCAAAAATATATAATTGCTACTTAAAATATGTATCCAAAGATGATATTTATGTTTATTCAATAGATGAAGTATTTATAGATATTACTTCATATTTAAAAACATATAAATTAACTGCAAGACAATTAATTACTTTAATGATAAATGAAGTATATGAACAAACTGGAATAACTGCAACCGGTGGAATAGGTACAAACATGTATCTTGCAAAAGTAGCTATGGATATAGTTGCAAAACATGCTGAGCCAAATGAATATGGTGTAAGAATTGCAGGGCTAGACGAGTTAACATATAAAAAATTATTATGGACTCATAAACCATTAACAGACTTTTGGAGAGTAGGAAGAGGTTATGCTAAAAAATTAGAAGAAAACAATATTTATACTATGGGCGACATAGCAAGAATATCTCTTGAAAATGAAGAATTATTATTTAAACTCTTTGGGATAAATGCAGAATTTTTGATAGATCATGCTTGGGGAATAGAGACAGTCACTATGAAGGATATAAAAAGTTTTAAGCCAAAAGCATCAAGTGTTGGTTCAGGACAAGTTCTACATTGCCCGTATGACTATAAAAAAGCAAAATTAATTGTAAAAGAAATGACAGATTTATTAGTACTAGACTTAGTAAAAAATAATTATCTAACAAAAGAATTAGTTCTTGATATAGGGTATGACATAGAAAATTTAAACTATTATAAAGGAGAAACAAAAACAGACAGATATGGAAGAACAATTCCAAAAAGTTCTCATGGTATAATAAAACTTGATCATTACACATCATCTACAAAAATAATAATGGAAGAAGTTATTAAAATATATGATCAAATAATAAACAAAACTTTATCAATTAGAAGAATAAATATAGTAGCAACTAATATCATAAAAAAAGAAGAAAAAGAAAGAAAAGTAGAGTTAAAACAAATAAATTTATTTGAAGATGAAGTTGTAAATATAAACATTGAAGAAAAGATAAAAGAACAAGAAAAAGAGGAGGAAAAACTTCAAAAAACGCTTTTGAACATTAAAGATAAGTACGGTAAAAATTCTATACTAAAAGGAATGAATCTAGAAGAAGGAGGAACAACAATTGAAAGAAACAAACAAGTCGGTGGTCATAGTGCATAATTTTCCATATATTGACATTCTAAATAAAGAAAGACCAATATCAAAACATCCAAAATTATCAATGGAACAAAGAGCAGCTCAGTTTGCTCCATTTCAAGCTCTAACTGGTTATAAAGAGCAAATTATAGAAACTTCAAGAGATACAACAAAAAAGAAAATATTAACAGAAGAAGAAAAAAATATTATAAACGACAAATTGAATATTCTTAATTTACATAAAAATTATTCAGTAAAAATAAAATATTTTAAAAGCGATGATAAAAAAGAAGGTGGAAAATATCTAGAAACATCTTCAAAATTAAAAAAAATAGATACATACAATGAAATTATACATTTAGAAAATAATATAAAAATAAGTTTAGAAGATATATTAAACATAGAAATAAATAATTATGAAGATTATTAAATATTTGGTATACTAATAATGGTGATGATATGAATAGTAACTTAATAATAGAAAGAGAATTAAAAAGTATTGATGAGATAAGTGACTTATATGGATATGATAGTAATATAAGACATTTATTATATATAATTATTCCAGCATTCGTAATAAAATATGGAATATCAAAAGAAAAATTAATATTAAAAACATTTAAAGAAATAAGAATTTTAAAAAGTAATCAAGAAAGTAAGACAGTAAAAGCATATTATTCAAGTAAGCCAAAATGTGAAAATGGAGAATATAAAACAACTAAATTTATGGTAATACAGAATTATCAAAAAAATAGTTTAGTAGATTTATTAGATAACTTAGTCCATGAATTTAATCATGCTATAAACTCAAGTATTAATGAAATAAAAATAACAAAAAACTATTTATATTTAAGAACAGGTCTTACTTATAGAGTATACAAAAAAGAAGATTTATCATTCATAAGAAAAGACAAATCATACTTATTAGAAGAAATAATTAATACTAAACAAACAGAAGATATAATAAATATTATTAAGAAGTTTGATTCAACAAATAAATCAATAAGCAATACAATATATGCGATAAATAGTGAAACAGCTTCAAAATATAATTCTAATTCCTATTATTTAGAAGGATATGTCTGTAAAAAAATATTAACAAACAAAACTTTTATAAATACTTTAGAAACATTAAGACTAAACGGAGAAGTATATGATATTTCTAAATGGTTTGATGATATAACAGGAAAACAAGGAGAATATAAAGAATTAATAAATTTATTAAATGAGGTATATGATTTAGAAATAGAATATTCAAATAGAAAATATTTCAAAATATTTACACTAAATAAGATAAAAGATGCGTCAAATAAGATAATGAGAATAGTAGATACCTTTAATAATAATGTAAATTTTAGATAAATGATGTATAATATACAAAGAGGTGAAATTATGAACAACCAAGAAAAGTTTAACGAATTAAGAAAAAAATATGATAAGTTTATCTATGAAAAATATGATATTTCATTTGATGAAGAATATTTAAATATAACATATCATTTTAATATTCCAAATTTAACATACTTTTATCCAAAAATAAAACTAAAAAAGTCATACATAAAAAATAACTACAATGAAGAATATTTAGATTACTTAGTATTCCAGATAGGATTAATTGAATTAATTAGCTACGTTAAATGTACATGTTCTAAAAACATAGAAATAAAATGTAATTATATAAATGAAGAACAAATTAAATTCTTAAAGAAGTTATATTATAATGGATTAGGAGAATTTTTATATACAAATAATATTAAAGTAGAAGAAGATGAATTATTCAATATAAAATGTCATCATGAAAAAATAAAACTACCAACTATCGAATATAAAGGAAATGGTAATTTAATCTGCGTTGGTGGAGGAAAAGACTCTTGTGTAAGTTTAGAACTTTTAAAAGATGAGAAAAGCAATTCATGTTTCATTATAAATCCTAAAACTCCATCATATAATTCTTGCATAACAGCAGGCTACACAGATGATGAGATAATTAGCATTGAAAGAATATTAGATAGAAAAATTGTAGAACTAAATAAAGAAGGATATTTAAATGGACATACACCATTTTCATCAATAGTTGCTTTTATAACATACTTAGTTGCTTACTTAAATGGTAAGAAAAATATAATATTATCAAATGAAGCAAGTGCTAATCAGCCAACTGTAATAGGTACAAAGATAAATCATCAATATTCAAAAACATATGAATTTGAAAGTGATTTCATGAATTATATGAATAAGTTTATTGGATTAGATATAAAGTACTTTAGTCTATTGAGGGGATTAAGTGAATTAAACATTGCAAGATTATTCTCAAACTATAAAAAATATCATCAAGTATTTAAAAGTTGTAACGTTGGAAGTAAAGAAAAAGAATGGGTATGGTGTTGTAATTGTTCCAAATGCTTATTCGTCTATATAATATTAAGTCCATTTATAAACAAAGAAGAACGAATAAAAATATTTGGAGAAGACTTATATGAAAAAGAAGAGTTACTAGAAACATTTAAAGAAATTTTAGGATATAGTAATACTAAACCATTTGAGTGTGTTGGTACTTATGAAGAAGCAAGATATGCAGTAAGTCTAGTATTAGAAAAAAATAATGAACATTCATTCTTATTAGATTATTATAAGAATAACTATCCACTATTTTTAGATGGTACAGAAATAAATAAATATAATGATGAAAATAATTTGGGAGAGTATTATAATAATATTGTAAAGAAAGAGATGAGTAAGTATGTATAGTGAAAAAATATTAAACAAATTAATAGGAAAAAATATCGCAATACTAGGTTTTGGCCGTGAAGGAAAGTCAACATATAGTTTTATTAGAAAACATTTAAAAGATATGCATCTAACAATAATAGATAAAAATACTATAGAAATAGATGATCAAAACATAACACTAGTAACAGGAGAAAATTATTTAGATAATCTTGACCAATATGATTTAATTATTAAAAGTCCCGGAATATCTCTAAAGGATATAGATTACTCTAAATATATTGATAAAATAACTTCTCAGTTAGAATTACTGTTAGAAGTAGACAGAGAAAACATTATTGGTATTACAGGTACTAAAGGAAAATCAACAACAACATCCTTAATGTATGAAGTTTTAAAAAGACAAAAAGATGAAGTATACTTATTAGGAAACATTGGAATACCAGTTCTAGATAGTATAGAAGACTATACTCCAAATTCAACTTTAGTAATTGAAATGAGTTCACATCAATTAGAATTTGTAAAACAAAGTCCTCATATTGCAGTAATTCTAAATTTATTTCAAGATCACCTAGACCACGCAGGCTCTCTTGAACATTATCATAATAATAAAATGAATATATTTAAATATCAAACAGAAGATGATTATGCAATATACTCAGATGATAATGAATATTTAAATAAAAAAATGCAAGAGTTTGATATTAAATCTACTAAATATAATGTAAGATTTGATAATGAAAATGTTTTTGGAAATGCTGTAAGAACAAATGGAAAAGATGTATTTATTAATAATGAATTAGTATACAAAGATGAAGAAAGAAAGCTAATAGGAGATCACAATTTAAAAAATATTATGTTCGTATTAACAATTTCTAAAATATTAAATCTTGACTTAGAAAAAGCAAAAGAAGTAATCTTATCATTTAAAGGTCTAAAATATAGAATGGAATACATTGGAACATATCATGATATAAAATACTACAATGATACAATCGCAACAATTCCAGATGCAACAGAAAATGCCGTAAAAGCAATAAAAGATGTTGATACCTTAATATTTGGAGGTCTAGATAGAGGAATAGACTATAGGGAATTTATTGAATTTTTAAAAGACAGTACAATAAAAAATTTGATTTGTATGCCAACAACTGGAACAAAAATAGGACGTATATTAGAAGAAGTATCTAACAAGAACATAAAATACGCTGATAACTTAGAAGAGGCAAACAAACTAGCACTTCAGTACACAACACCTGGAATGAGTTGCTTACTTTCGCCATCAGCAGCCAGTTATGAATACTTTAAAAACTTTGAAGAAAAAGGTGCAGCATTTGAAAAAATAGTAAAAAAAATATAATAAAAAATATTTATATTAACGGAAATTAGTTTACTAATTTCTTTTTAATTACTATAATGAAAATTATAGGAGGTTCAATATGAAAAAAGATAATGACAAAAACAAATATGTAGCAGCAATACTACAAAGACATTACATTGATAATAATAAATATTTATACACATTTCATCATTTAGAAACAGGTAGTTATGATGAACAATTACATTGTTTTATAGATAGAAATGGTAATGAATATGCACATATGTCAGATGAGAGTCTATTTTATAGTGAAATACCATACTCGTATGATAACATTATAGAAAAAAAACAGTTGCATGAATTTTTTGGACAAGATACGCCATTAAGTCAATGCATTTCATTATATGAAGAATTATTAAAGGATACAATATGTTTTTCTTGTAAAACAAAAGATGGAAGAATTGGATTTGTTACTATAAATTTGAATCAATTTGAAAGTTTAATAAATGGACAAATACCACTAGAAATTCAAAATATGCAAAACATAACAGATACAAATTATTCACAAGATATAGATTCAGAAACAAGTCTTGATAATTTAATTTTAAATATAATAGATGGAACTTATACTATTGAGGAATTAAAAAAATTAAGAGAGTCAGCACAAACGAACTATGGAAATTTAGAAAATTTATTAGATACACTAAACTTACAAATAGAAGCCTCTGAAAAAGGAGAATCATTTGTAAAATTAAAAAATGAGAAGAAACAAAAAGAACTAGAAGAAACATTTGAAGTTGTGAAAGAAGAACAAAAAGAGGAAAATAAAGTTGAAAATAAAAATCATATTGATTTAGTAAAATTATTAAATGAAATAAAAAAGACATTAATTGCTCAAGATGAGCCAGCTCGAAGAGTAATAACAGAAATTGCTCGTAAAGAACAAAATCCAGAACTTAAAAACAGGGGTATTTTATTAACTGGTTCAACAGGAGTAGGTAAAACAAAATTAATGAGTTTGATTGCCAAAAATTTAAATAGACCGTTCTATAAAATTGATGCAACAAAGTTAACTGTTCCAGGATATGTTGGAACTGATATAGAAGAAGAATTATGGAATCTATATGTTAAGTGTGGCAAAGATGTAGAAAAGGCAGAACATGCTGTAATATTCTTAGATGAAATAGATAAAAAAGGCTCAGATAATAAAAGCGATATTAGTGGAAGAGGTGTATTAAATATTCTTTTACCATTTATAGAAGGAACAGAGTATGATGCATGCGCATCAGTAAAGGCAGCAACACAAAGAGTTAAAATAAACACAAGTAATATGATTGTAATATTAGGTGGAGCATTCCAAGACGTATATGATAACTTGAAAAAGAAAAATGGAATAGGTTTTGGGGCAACTCAAGATGAACAAAAACCACAAGCAACTACAAAAGACTTTGTAAAAAAAGCAGGAATTCCAGATGAGTTTATGGGAAGAGTAACAATAGTAAAACTAAATGATATGGATGCTAATTCTATAAAAAGAATATTAAAAGAATCAGATGAGTCAGCACTACATATTCAAGAAAAATTATTTAAAGAATTAGGAGTAAAATTAACGTCAACAGAAGAATTTCTAGATAAAATTGCGATGGAAGCAGTAGAAAGAAAAACAGGAGCAAGAGGACTTAATAATGTTGTTGATGATGCAACATGGGAAGCATACAATGAAGTATATACTCATCCAAATGAATATAGCGAAGTAATACTAACTAAGGATACAGCAGATAATCCAAAAAAATATATATTAAAAAAATAATGTATAAAAAATGTAGAACAATAATTGCTCTACATTTTATTTTTTTCTTCTACTATCATATTTTTTCTTAAACTCTTTTTTTAAAACTTTAAAATCATGTCTATTTAAACTTTCTGAATGTACTAACTCATTTTCATTAAAGAAAATACATCCAACTTTTGCTAAGTCTTGATCTAAACTTTTAATCATTGATATAGAAACATCACGTGCTTCTTCAACATTTGCAAGTTTAGTATCATAATCAAAAGAAATAATATTTCCAATCATGTTTACATAAAATAGTGCATCTTTTTTCACAATAGGAGTTTCATATTCTAATATCTTAATTTTACTACCATTAAAATCAATCTTTTTAATATCATATCTCCTGATGTTTCCTTTAAAAATTTTTTTCATTTTTTAAACTCTCCTTCTTAAGTAGTACTATTATATATCAAAATAATAAATATATAAAGAAAATTAAAAAAAAGTATTGCCAAATTAATTTTATTTTGATATTATTAATATGCAGTTTGGAAATGGCGCTGTAGCTCAGTTGGCTAGAGCAATCGGTTCATACCCGATAGGTCGTGAGTTCGAATCTCTCCGGCGCTACCAATATGTATTTAAAGCGAACAATTAAGTTCGCTTTTTTGTATAATAATTGCAGGAGGACTACTATGAAAAGATTAGACTTTAAGACAGCATTATTTTTAAATATTATAGGTGCTAAAAAGGAAAAGAACATTTTAAGAAACGGAGAAGATAAAGAATTAATTAAAAAGACAGAAAAAAATATTGTATATGTATTTGAAAGTTATGATGAATTTAAAACATACTTTGAAGAATATCTTGGAAGTGTAGATGAAGACTTGATTAATATGGCAATTGTTACAAGAAGTAGTAAGGGACAAGTTATTGCTTTAAAAGGATTATGTGAAAATATAATTGTAAAAGTTCAAATGAAAAGAGGATATGATAAATTAACTGATCAAAAAGTAAAAGAAATTCATAATGAGGGAAAATTAACTTCTTTTGACATGGTAGATTTGTGGCAACAAAATAATGTATGTGTTCCAAGTGATGACAATAGATGCAGTTTCTTTGATAATAATTGTGATAGCTGTTTATTAGAATATGCATCTCATAAATTAGAATATGATGTAAGAGATGTACAAACAACAATTGCTGCAAAAGAAAAAACATTGATAAAAAGATAAGTTGGTATAGGAGATTATCTTTTTATATTGTATAATAGACATATTTTCAGGAGTGATTTGTATGAAATTAAAAAAATGTGATGAATTAACTAAAAAAATATTTCTTCAAATAGCAAAATATAACCTATTTGATTATTTTGAAGATAAAGACGAAATGTTTTCTTGGATAAAGCAACTAACAGAGAGAGAAATTAATAATTTTTTAAGTTTAAATGTTGATATAGAAAAAATAAAATTTGATAAAGGAATTTTAATTGATAGTAATCTTTTAAAAACAAAAGATTATTTAAAAAGAGTAGAAGAAATAGTAAGTATAGATAATGCAGATGGCTGGTATCATTTATTTAAAAATTTAATAACAAAAGACTTTTTAGAAAGTGACAGATTCTATAAAGATATAGAAAAGTTAAAAACTGCTCACTCTGCTCAAATACCACTATGGATTATTGGAGACAGAACATTTATAAATAGTCCATACCATGATGAAGACTTTGATATGCTAATAAGTAAAATATCTAAATCAAATGAAGAATATGACTATGTATCAGGAGAAGCAATTGCAAGTCTTTCAGCAAATGAATTATCTATTTATAGTGGTCATCATCAGAGGGATATGCAAGATGTATATAACTCATCAAGTGATATTTTACAATCAACTAATTCTTTCCCAAAAAGATCAATTAATAACTTAGCAGAAGACAGGTTATCACTAAATGATCCATTTCATCAAGAAAATATGGAAATATTAAAAAGCAATCCAGAAATAGGTAATTTTTTATATGCTGTAATGACAGATGAAAAAGTGCTAAAACGTCAAGATTATAGAAAAATAATAAGAAAAATGGTAGAACATAAAGATGATGAAAAATATGTTTTCTTAGTTTGTGCCTATATACTAGGTCTAGATGAGGCAAAATTATCATTGAACCTTACACAACAAATATTTATATATGAGTTAGGTGGTTCATCAGCTATACAAGATAAAGCAGAACAAATTTACCTAGAAATGAATACTATTGATGCTCCATATATTGAAAATGAAACTTATAGAGAAGAGAGTAAACCAAAAACATTTTTTAAAAGATTATTTAAAAAATAAAAAATATGTTAAACTATTGTAATAAGAAAGGGTGTATATATGAATAAGTTAGATAAATTAATAAAAATATTACTAGATGAATTAGAAGAAAAAATAGATGTACCAACAAATGAAAATGAAAAGTTTTATTTATATAAAACACTTGTAAATATAAGATTACCAAAAGAAATAGATGAGAAATACTTATTATTAGAAGATGAATTTTTACAAAGTAGATTAAAGGACAATATCATTGATATAAATAATTTTAAAAAAGATAAAATATTTCTTTTTAAAGGTGATATTACTAAACTAAATTGTGATGCTATCGTAAATCCTGGAAATGAAAAAGGCTTAGGTTGCTTTGAACCATCACATGACTGCCTAGATAATAAAATAAATGTGGATGCTGGAATGAGATTAAGACTTGCTTGCAACGAAATAATGAGTAAGAAAAATTATCATTTAGAAAAAGCAGAATGCATAATAACTAAAGCGTTCAATTTACCTTCAAAATATATAATTGAAACAAATGGTCCAATAATAGATAAAAAGTTAGAAGAAAAAGATAAAGATGTATTGAAAAATTGCTATATTAATGCATTGAATTTAGCTAAACAAAGTAATGTTAAAACAATAGCTTTTCCATGTATTGCAACAGAACAATTTAATTTTCCAAATAGGGAGGCAGCAGAAATTGCCTATAATGCAATAAATGAATATGTAAAAAACAATCCTAATGTATTTGACCAAATAATTATATGTACATATAAAGATGTTGACTATAATTATTATAAATTACTTATAAATTCAAAATAAAAGAGGTAATAAATTTGAAAAAGAAAAGTAATAATAGTAGCAAAAGGACTAACAAATTAATAAAAATAATAAATTATAGTTTACTAATAATAATGTGTGTAGGTTCATTTTTTCTTATGATATATAGAGTCTCTCAAGGAATACTTGGAAGAGTTCCAACAGATATAGCAATCTACTTTGTACTATTAATACCAGTAATTTTAAAAAGATTTATAAAAATAGGCGAAAAAGATAAACTAGAATTTTACATATTTATATTTATAGCTGAATTTTTAGGATGCATCGTAAATTTATTTAAATATATATCTTGGTTTGATACATTTTCACATTTTGTATCAGGAATATATTTCTTTATAATAGGACTTAAAGTATTAAGAGTCATTAACAAGTATGATGAAAAGAATGTATTCTTTAATATTTTATTTGCGATAGCAATTTCCTTATCGTCTGCATGTATTTGGGAAATATTTGAGTTCAGCATAGATAATTTATTTAATATGAATCTTCAGCATAATATAGATACTGGCGTTATAGATACAATGAAAGACATAATTGCCTGTACAACAGGAGCATTTATAAGTGGTCTTAGTTATTATTTTTATAGAAAAAAAGTCTTAAAATAATGACAAAATAAAAAAAATATACTATAATAATAATGTGATTGCCCTATAGCCAAGTGGTAAGGCAGTGCGCTCTGACCGCATTACGCGTTAGTTCGAATCTAACTAGGGCAGCCATTATTATAATATAACAGCCAATTTTATTGACTGTTTTTTTGATAAAAAAGATAGAATATATGATTTTATATATTTGTATTTTTAATATGAGTATGTTATAATCTAACATGTCAAAGAGGTGTAAAAAAATGAATAAAGAAGAAAGAAAAGAATTAGCAGAACTATTATTTCCAAATATCAAACATGATAGAGCATATTATGAGAATATGTATCCGGAAAGAGATTTAGCAGATGGTGCTATGGTTACAAGATATGGACCATCTCCAACAGGAAGTGTACATTTAGGAAATTTATTTAGTGCATTCTGTGATATGATTTATGCTAGACAATCAAATGGTGTTTTCTTCTTAAGAATAGAAGATACAGACCAAAAGAGAATGGTCGAAGGTGGAATTGAAAATATAACTGGAGTATTAAAAGGATTTAATATCCTACCAACTGAAGGATATTCATTTGGAGGAAATTATGGTTCATACCAACAAAGCAAAAGAACAGAAATATATCAAACTTATGTAAAAGATTTAATAGAAAATGGTTTAGCATATCCATGTTTTATGACAGAAGAAGAACAAGATGAAATTAAAGAAGAACAAGCTATAAACAAGATGAAGATTGGAATATATGGAGTTTATGCAGTTGATAGAGATTTATCATTAAATGAAGTAAAAGAACATTTAAATAATAATGAAGAATATGTAATTAGACTTAAGAGTCCAGGTAACGCTAAAAACCAAATAGAAGTAGTAGATTGCATAAAAGGGAAAATTAAATTCCCAGAGCATGATGTTGATACTGTACTTTTGAAAAAAGATGGTACTCCAACATATCACTTTGCTCATGCAATAGATGATCACTTAATGCATACAACACATGTAATTCGTGGAGATGAATGGGTATCAAGCTTACCACTTCACTATCAATTATTCCAGATTCTTGGATTTTCTCCAGTTAAGTATGCACATATTGCTCCAATTACTATTAAAGACAAAGAAACAGGAACAATTAGAAAATTATCAAAAAGAAAAGATCCATGGGCTGGAGCAAAATACTATGAAGAAAGTGGTATTCCAATAGAGGCACTACATCTTTATCTAGCAACTATTGCAAATACTAATTTCGAAGAATGGTATTTACAAAATCAAGATAAGTCAATTAAAGATTTTACATTCACATTCGAAAAAATGGCAATTGGTGGAACAAGTTTCGATGAAGATAAATTCAATAACATTTGTAAAACTTATTTCTCAAGAAAAAACGGAAAAGAAGTTTATGAAGAAACATTAGAGTGGGCAAAAAAATATGATAAAGAATATGCAACACTTCTAGAAGAAAACAAGGAATTGATGATAAACTTTTTAAGTATCGAAAAAGATGGTCCAAGACCAAGAAAAGATATTTCTAAGTATAGTGATGTAAAAGAAGAATTCTCATATGCAATAGATAAGATGTTTGAAGAAGAAAATTATTCTAAATTTGATGGAGAAAAAACATATGATATTTCTCTAATTGAAGATTATGTAAATAATTATTTGGAGTTAGATTGTACAAATGAAGAATGGTTTAACAAAGTAAAAGAATTTGCAATTAGCAATGGTTTTGCTGGAAGTCCAAAAGAATACAAGAAAAACCCAGAAGAGTATAAAGGTCATGTAGGAGACATTTGTGAAGCGCTTCGTGTTATGGTAACAGGAAGACTTAAGTCACCAGATCTATTTAGTATTATGAAAATACTTGGAAAAGAAAATGTATTAAAAAGAATTTCTTTATATAAAAAATATATTAATGACTAGGAAAATACTCCTAGTTTTTTCTTGAAAATACTTAAAAATAAAGATATTTTTAGATTACTTTTAATTGATTTATCATCTTTAGCATGATATAATTTATTCGTTATGAAAGAGGAGTGGAAAAAACAATGGAAGAGATTAATTTAGAAGAGTTATTTTATTATTTCAGAAATAAAATTTCTTGGATAATTATAGCTATAATATTAGCAATAGGTATAGGAAATACGTTTACAATTTTAACTAGAACACCTATGTATAAAAGTAGTACAACTATGGTTTTAGTAAATGAGAATAAGGATTCAAGTACTTATAACACTACAGAGCAGCAGTTAAATAAGAATCTTGTTGGAACATACAGTGAGATAATAAAATCAAGAATGATTCTAGAAACAGTTATTTCAAATTTAAAACTAGACTATACTAGTTCGGAACTAGCATCAAACATATCAGTAGAAGCAGTAGACAATACTGAAATAATTAAAGTGTCAGTGTCAGATGCTAATGAAAAAGAAGCAACAAGTATTGCAAATGAAATAGCAAAAGTTTTTATGAAAAAAATCCAAAAGATATATAATTTAAATAATGTATCAATTATTGACAAAGCAGAAGATGCCATTGCTCCATATAATGTAAATTACCTAAAAGATAATGTAATTTATATATTAGCTGGACTAGTATTATCATGTGGAACAATATTTATATTCTTCTATTTTGATACTACAATAAAATCTAGTGAAGAAATCGAAAGCAAACTAGGATTAAATGTAATTGGTAGTGTACCAAAAGTAGGAAAGGAGTAATTGCATGAAAAGTAAAGATTTAATTATAACAAAAAATCCAAAATCATTATTTGCTGAATCAATTAGAAGTATAAGAACAAACATAGCATTTGCTTCTCTTGATAAAGAAGTAAAGATTATTATTAACACGTCACCGGAAGCAGGAGATGGAAAAAGTTTTATTACTTCAAATCTAGCTATCGCATATGCTCAAGAAGGAAAAAATGTATTATTAATAGATGCTGACTTACGAAGAGGAAGACTTCATGAAATATTTGATGTTATGAATGTTACAAGTGGTGGATATACTAATTTAATGTTAAACTACAAGCAAAATATTTCTCTATCAAAATATATTTTTCCAACATTTGATAAGAATATAGATTTATTACCTACAGGTCCAATGCCACCAAACCCGGTAGAATTACTTGCAAGTGAACAAAACAAAAAATTACTAGAGCATTTAAAAACAAAATATGATCTAATAATTATGGATTGTGCCCCAGTTATTGGACTTAGTGATTCACTAATATTAGCAACCCTAAGTGATATTAATTTAGTAACTGTTTCTGCAAAAAAAACAAGAATGGAAAATTTAGCTCAAGTTCAAAAAATATTTAATCAAGCAAATTTAAAAATAAATGGAGTTATTTTAAACAAAGTTCCAATGTCAGGCAGCCGTTATTATAGCTATCATTATAGTTATAGTAGTGATAATTATGGAGAAACAACAAAATAATGAAAGATTTACATTCACATTTACTATTTGGAATAGATGATGGAAGCAAGTCACTAGATGAGTCTATATGTTTATTAAAAAAAATGCAGGAACAAAATATTACTGATTTAATATGTACACCTCATTATATAGAAAATTCTAAATATGTTTGCAACAACAAAGACAAACTAAAAAAAATAAAAAAATTAAAAGAGAAAATTCGTAAAGAAAATATAAATATTAATTTATATTTAGGAAACGAATTGTTTATTACTCCAAACGTTGTTGATTTAATAAATAAAAAAGAAGTACGAACATTAAATAATTCAAGATATATTTTATTTGAATTTCCAATGAATAATATATATTTAAATACAAAAGAGATTATTAAAAAAATGATAAGTAATAGATACATCCCAATTCTTGCTCATCCAGAAAGATATCCAATATTTCAAAAAAATCCAGAGAAAATAGAAGAATATTTACAAATGGGAGTATTTCTTCAAGGAAATATGTCTTCACTATTTGGAAAATATGGTTGGAATGCAAAAAAAACAATAAAAATATATATAAAAAAGGGTTGGATTTCTTTTCTTGGAAGTGATACACATCACGAGTTTGATATTAGTTATGATAGGCTAGAAAAAAAATTGCATAAACTAAATAAAGACAAAGAATATATTGATAAAATACTTTATAAAAATTTTGATAGAGTAATAAATAATGAAGATATTCAAATAGTAAAATAAAACTAGAATTAAAGGATTCTAGTTTTATTATTGAAAATAACAAAGAAATTAAACATAATTCAAAAAATCTTGCATAAAGGAAAAATATGTTTTAGAATAGTAAGACAAGTAGTAATTTATAAGGAAAGGTGAGGTATGAAATTAAATTTTAAAAAATCCCCTGGAGAAGAAGAATTTAAATATAAAGAAGAATTAAAAAGTGAGTTAAAAAACAATAGTATAGTATTATCTTTTGCACTTTCAATAATAGTGATAGGAATATTTTCAATATTCTATAAAAATAGTACATCGCTTTTAATAGGAATAGCACTCTCATCATTATTATTAACAATAATTCAATGTGTTAGTAATGGAAATACAATGTACAACATACTTCCAATTTTTACAATGTTAATATTTGGTTTTTTTCAAAAATCATTAGAAAACATTCCAGTGATAAATGTTTTACTAAAAGAGCAATATACAAACTTTATTATTTTTATAGCGTTTAGTTTAACATTTTTAACGCAAGCATATAAGAATATAGTATTTAATCATAAAATAAAAGAACAATTGATAAATTATAATTTAGAAAAAAATAAACTTATCTACGCTCAATTAGAAGTGATAAAAACTATTAAAGATAAAACAAATAAAATTATTTCTATAATAGATAATAAAAATGCTACCTCAAAAGAATTAAAGCAAGAGCTAGAAGAATTAGAAGAATATGTAGAAAATCAAGCATTTGTAAGCAATGTTAAATCTAGCCTAATTGTAAAGGGTAGTGAAGAAAATAAAAGTACATTTAACATTGAAGAAGTAGAAGAATCAATTAAGTTAAATAGTAGTATCGTAAAAAACAGAAAAATAAATGCTACTACAAGTTCTGAAAAAGAATAAAATATTTATAAAAAAATGACAACTTATATGTAAAGTATGTCATTTTTATAAATCATAAAATAAAAGATAATGTATAATACAAAACTATTGAGGTGATTATTATGAAGAAAACAATTTCAATAGTAGCAGTAATTATTTGGACATTAATTATCTTTTTAGCAAGTACAAAAACGTCAGCTGAGAGTAATACAACTAGCAAAGCGTTTATTTATAATAATTTAAAAGCAACAATTAATATTACAAATAAAATAAAATTAACAAATAGTGATATTTATAATGAAAAATGGATTGAAAGTAAAGTGGATATTTTAAATAAGCCAATAAGAAAATGTGCTCATGCATTTATCTATTTTGTTTTAGCAATATTATTGTGTTTATGTTTGAAAGTATCAGGAATAAATAAAAACAGAATATATTTATTAGTTTTATTAAGTGCATTTTGTTATTCATTAACAGATGAATTTCATCAGTTATTTGTAAATGGTAGAACTGGACAATTTAGTGATTGTTTAATAGATACATCTGGGGCAATTATTGGAATATTACTATTTAAAGTAATACTTATAATAAAAAAACAAACTATCTAAAAATTAGATAGTTTTATTAAGCCCTTATATTTCAATGACTTAAAGTAAAAAGTGTTTGAAATATAAGGCTATTTTCGGTATAATAAGTAATAGTGATTATTAGGAGTGATAAAAATATGGCAGCAAGTAAATATGATGCAAGTACAATTAAAATATTAGAAGGCTTAGAAGCAGTTAGAAAAAGGCCTGGTATGTACATTGGTTCAACTGACAAAAGAGGATTACACCATTTAGTATGGGAAATTGTGGATAATGCAACAGATGAAGCAATTAATGGTTATGGTGATCATATTATTATAACTATTCATAAAGATAAATCTATTTCCGTAGAAGACCATGGGCGTGGTATACCAACTGGGATGCATGCATCAGGAAAATCAACACCTGAGGTAGTATTTACAGTATTACACGCTGGTGGAAAATTTGAAACTGATGGATATAAAGTGTCAGGTGGATTACACGGAGTAGGTGCCAGTGTAGTTAACGCATTATCTAAATGGATGGTTGTTGATATAAAAAGAGACAAGGAAGAATATACAATATCGTTTAAAGATGGAGGTCATCTTGATAAACCACTAACAAAAGTAGGAACAACTAATAAAACGGGTACTACAATAAGATTCTTACCTGATGATGAAATTTTTACAACTACTAATTTTTCGTATACAACAATATGTGAACGTATGCAGGAGTCTGCATTTCTATTAAAAGGTCTAACAATAGAAGTTATAGATGAAGAAGATGAATTGTCATCAAAATTCCATTATGAGAGAGGATTAGAAGAGTTTGTTGAAGATATAAACAAAGGAAAAAATACACTTCATAACGTATTTGCCTTTGAAGCAACAAAAGATAGAATAGAAGTAGATATTGCTATGCAATATACTGATACGTATAATGAAAACATAGTTTCATTTGTTAATAATGTAAAAACAACAGATGGTGGAACACATGAGGTAGGATTTAAAACAGCACTAACAAGAGTATTTAATGATTATGCAAAGCAAAATGGATTAATAAAAGGAAATACCAAAGCATTTGAAGGTAGTGATGTTCGTGAAGGATTAACTGCAGTAATAAGTCTAAAAATTCCAGAGGATATCTTACAATTTGAAGGTCAAACTAAAGGAAAACTAGGAACTCCACAAGCAAGAACTATAGTTGATCAATTAACATCAGATAATCTTAGAGTATATTTAGAAGAAAATAGAGCGATAGCAACTGAAATAATTGACAAATCACTAAAAAGTAAAGTTGCAAGAGAAGCAGCAAAAAAAGCAAGAGAAGCAGCAAGAAATAACACAAAAAGTAAGAATAACAAAGAAAGAATATTATCTGAAAAGCTTGCAAAAGCAACGGGAAGAGATTATAAACACAATGAATTATTCCTAGTCGAAGGTGATTCTGCTGGAGGATCAGCAAAAAGTTATAGAGACCGTGAACATCAGGCAATTCTTCCGTTAAGAGGTAAAGTTTTAAATACTGAAAAAGCATCAGAAAAAGATATAGAAAACAATGCAGAACTAAGACAAATTGAATATGCAATAGGAGCGGGAATTGGACAAAACTTTGATTATAAAGAATCAAATTATGGTAAAGTAATAATTATGACCGATGCCGATGTCGATGGTTCACACATCCAAATATTATTAATAACTTTCTTCTACAAATTTATGAGGCCTTTAATTGAACATGGAATGCTATTTATAGCAACACCTCCATTATATTCAATTGAAACAGGTAAAAAAGGAGAAAAAGAATATATTGCAACTAATGAAGATTTAGAAAAAAGGCGTCAAGAGCTTGGCAATAAACCATATAAATTACAAAGATTTAAAGGTTTAGGTGAGATGGATGCCGATGAGTTGTATGATACAACTATGTCTCCAAAAAACAGAAGATTAATAAGAGTAACTTTAACTGATGCAGCCCTAGCTGAAAAAAGAATCCACGTACTTATGGGAGACGAAGTTGCCCCACGTAAAGAATGGATAAATGAAAATGTAGACTTTACATTAGAAGACAATTTTAGAAAGTAGTGATAATATGGCAAGAAAAAAAGATGATTTTGTAAACAACATAGCAAGAGAAATAAATGACTATAGTCTAGCTGAGATAATGGAAGAAGGATTCGGAAGATACTCTAAAGAAATTATTCAAGAGCGTGCTCTACCAGATGTAAGAGATGGTTTAAAACCAGTTCAAAGAAGAATTTTATTTGCAATGCATAAAGCAGGGTATACATATAATAAACCATATCAAAAAAGTGCCAAAGCAGTAGGTTACATAATGGGTAACTTCCATCCACATGGAGACTCATCAATATATGATGCTCTAATTCACTTGTCTCAACCATGGAAAATGAGAAAAACATTTATCGATATTCATGGAAATAATGGTTCAATAGATGGCGATGGACCTGCTGCAATGCGTTACACAGAAGCAAGACTATCAAAAATAGCTGAAACAATGCTTGAAGATATTCCAAAAAATACAGTTGAAATGACATATAACTTTGATGATACAGAACTAGAGCCGACTGTACTGCCAGCAAGATTCCCTAATCTTTTAATAAATGGTTCTCAAGGTATTTCAGCAGGATATGCAACAAATATTCCTACACATAATCTAGGAGAAGTAATAGACGCAACAATCCATAGAATAGAAAATCCAAACTGTAGACTTGATACTATTATGAATTATGTACCAGGACCAGATTTTCCAACAGGTGGAGTCATAGAAGGAAGAGAAGACCTAGAAAAAGCTTATACAACAGGAAAAGGTAAAGTTGTTTTAAGAGCTGATTGTGAAATAGTAGAAGAAAAATCTCATAAACAAATTATTGTTCATTCAATTCCATACGGAGTTGTAAAAGATCAATTAACAAAAAAAATTACTGAAATAAGACTTGATAAAAAAATAGATGGCATAAATGATGTAGTAGATGAATCTGACTATGAGAATATGGCTCGTTTAGTAATCGACTTAAAAAAAGGAGCTAACGCAGATTTAATATTAAAATATTTATATAAAAATACAGATTTACAAACAAATTATAATTTCAACATGGTTGCTATAGTAAATAGAAGACCAAAATATGTTGGTATATTAGAAATATTAGATGCATTTATCTCACATCAAAGAGAAGTTGTTACTCGTCGTACAAAATATGATAAAGAGAAAGCAGAAGCAAGACTAAATGTTTTAGAGGGTGTAATTAGAGCACTTTCGATATTGGACGATGTAATAAGAACAATTCGTGCTAGTAAAAATAAAGCAGATTCTATTGAAAACTTACAAAAAGAATATGAATTTAATTATGAACAAGCTAAATATATCGTTGAAATGCAATTATATAGATTAACAAATACAGATATAATTGATGTTCAAAATGAAATAGAAGAATTAAAGAAAAAAATTTCTATATGGACACAAATTTTAAATAACGAAGAAGCATTAAAACATGTTATGATAACAGAGTTAAAATTAATCAAAAAAGAATATGCAGATCCGCGTCGTACAAAGATTGTTGATGAAGTAACAAAAATAGAAATTGATGAAAAAGCAATGATTCCACAAGAAGATGTTGTAGTTTTAGTTACTAAAGACGGATATGTGAAAAGAACATCATTTAGAAGCTATACAGCGTCGAACCCAGAAGACTTAACTATGAAGGATAATGATTATATCTTAGGATTATATGAAATGAATACGATAGATACAATATTATTATTTACATCATTTGGTAATTATTTACATATACCTGTACATTTAATTCCAGATTTAAAATGGAAAGACATGCCAAAACATGTATCTAATATCATTGAATTATCTCCTGGTGAAGAAATAATTGCAGTAGTACCTGCATATGATTTTAAATCAGACATTAACCTAATACTAACAACAAAAAATGGTATGATTAAAAGAACAGCCTTAAAAGATTTCCAATTACAAAGATATGGAAAAGCAACAAGTTGTATGAGATTAAAAGAAAATGATCAATTAATAAGTGTTTTACCAGAAAAATATGACACAATATTCTTAACAACAAATACAGGATATGGATTAAGTTTTAAAACCGAAGAAATACCAGTAATTGGTTCAAAAGCAGCCGGAGTAAAAGCTATGATGTTAAAGGATGATTATATAGTTTCGGCAAATAACTTCTCATACCAAGCCCAAGAATTCTTATCAGTAATTACACCAAATGGAACAGGAAAAAGAATTAGACTACAAGAATTTGAATTATCAACACGTACAAGAAGAGGAATTCAAGTAATTAGAGAGGTTAAATCTAATCCATATTATATTTTAAAAACATTTATTGAAGATGCAAAAAACTACATTGGTCTAAAAAATCAAGATATAAATACAATTAAATTAACTGAATTACCAATAGCCGATAGACATTCGATTGGTAGTCAAATATCAAAACATGAGATTCAAGATGCATTTGTAATTGCAAGTTTAGAAAGAAAAGAAGAAGAACAATCACAAATAAAGTCTCTTACAAATGATGAACCAAAAATTATAAAGGTAATAGAAGAAGAAAAAGAAATCCCAAAAAAGGAAAAAATTGATTTAAAAGCAATAGATGATAGACTAATGACTATAGATGACTTTCTAAATTAATAAAAAATAGACTATATAATATATAGTTTATTTTTTTTTCAATTTGTGATAAAATAAGAAACATTAAAAAGGGGGATAAGTATGACAAGTATAGATTTTACAACTGAAGAAAGTGTAAATTACATTTTAAATTATAGTGAAATGTTAATAAATGAAATGTCAAAGAAAAAAACAAGAATACAAGATTGCTATAAAAATGAGCAAATTATAATATTAGCAGCAATGATTTCTTATTATGGTTTTGAAAATTTAGATACAATATACAAAGCATTTGAACAAACTTATTTCTCAGATGAAATATTTCCATTAGAAAGTAAGCATGACGATGAAATTGTATCTGCTCATTGTATGTTTGAAGCAATTCAATGTCCAAATAATAAAATAGAAATAAATAGAACTATTCGTTTTGCAACACCACCAATAAATGATAGTCAAAAAATAAAAGAACTAGTACACGAAATAAATCATAGCGTTAATTCATCAATTTCTCCAATTTGTAAAAGAAACAATTTATTAGTATTCAGAAATGGAATAGCAATCCATTCATTAGATGAATTATATAATGAAGCAGTTTCTTTAGAAGAAGCAATCAATGAAGAACAAGCACTTGAAATATTTGATATTATCAACTCCTTCAAAAGTTATGATATAAAAAATGAAACATTGAAAAAAGACATATATAAAATAAACAAAAAAGATACGATAATTGGATATAGAAATCTAGTCTTAGATATTAATCCTTTATATATGAACACAGAGTTTAATTATGTTCTAAAAAATAAGAGATTAACAGGAGATTTAAGAGAAATAAGAGAACACTTTAATAATAAAGTGGGAAGATCTAGTGCATTCCAAGAACTGGCAAAAGAGATGGATAATTTTGAAAAAACAAGAAATACAACAATACAACAATCAATAAGAGATAAAGTTTATGAATATATAAGAAAATAAAGGCGACAAAGTCTTTTTTTTTATTAAAAACATAAAATATATTGGTGATAATATGTCAAAAGAATCATTTAAATTATTTGCAAAAAATCATCCAGAATTAGCAGAAAAAGTATTAAGAGGAACAGTTTCTTGGCAGCAACTATATGAAATATATGAGATATATGGAGAAAATAATTCTATTTGGACAAATTATATAGAAAATAATAAATTATTTGAGTCAACCAGTTTTAAAGAATTGTTTAATACATTAAAAAATATAGACATGGAATCAGTTCAAAAAGGAATAAATAATTTGCAAAAAACAATTACACTGCTTCAAGATATAGGACTAAATAAAAAAGAAACAACATATGAAGCAAGACCAATATATAAAAGGTTTGAAGATTAATGGATGAAGAAACTTTAAAAATAATTAGAAACACACCATATATTTATGACTTTTTAAGAGAAGATTCATCCCATTACAAGGAACTATTTAGAAATAAAGACTATATTAAAAAAGTAGATTCGCTAGCCAAAGAAAAATATAAATTAAGAAGAATAGATAAAATAGAAAAATTAAGTGAAAATCTAGACTTAATAAAAACATTTATAGATGTTTTAAAGTAAATTATGTGTTAAAATATAAAACATGGAAGAATTAATTGAAAAAGTAGAAATTTTAAAAGAAGAATTAGATAAAAACAAATCTATTGTTAATATAAAAAAATTAAATAAGAAAATAATGGAAGATAAAGAACTCATAACTCTATTAGAAAAATACAAAAATACTAATAATATTAATGTAAAAGAAGAAATTATGTCTAATGAATTATTTAAAAAATATAAAGAAGAAGAAACTAATATAAACTTTATAATATTAGAAATAAACAAAAGACTAAAAGAAATCAATAGTAAAGGTAAGTGTCATAAATGAAAATAATAAGTGGAAAATACAAAGGAAGAAAACTAGATGGTTTTGATATAGATGGGACTCGTCCTACAATGGATAGAGTAAAAGAAAGTTTATTTGCAATTATTCAAAATTATATAAGTGAAAGCATAGTTTTAGACTTATTTGCAGGAAGTGGAAATTTAGGAATAGAAGCTTTAAGCGAAGGAGCAAAATATGCATACTTAGTAGATAAGAATATAAAATGTATAAAAGTTATAGAAAAGAATGTTAATAATATTGGTATAGAAAATGTAAAAATAATTCATAATGATTATAGGAAAGTATTAAAAGATATAAATAAAAAATTTGATTTAATATTTCTAGATCCACCATACAAAACTAATTGTATAGAAGAAAGTATCAAATTAATTGATGAGTATGATTTATTAAATGATAATGGAATAATTGTATGTGAAAGTGATAATATAGATAAAATTATATACACTGATAAATTTAATGCTATAAAAGATAGACATTATGGAGATAAATATATAGTTTTACTAAAAAAAATATGATAAAATAATCTATATAGTAAGATAATATCTTAAGGTATAGGTGATATAAATGAAGAAACTGAAAATGAAGAAACTGAATAAAAAAGGATTTGCTATATCAACATTAATATATGGCTTATCAATACTAGGTTTATTACTAATTACAATGTTGATGTCTACCTTATCTAATACAAGATCAAATGCAAAAGAAATGTCAAATGCGATAGAAGAAGATTTAAATAGATATAGTAGAACATCTGTTTCTTTTTCCCCTTCTAAAAAAAGTCAAGAATTCATTACTCCAGATGGAGAATCAGGCTGGTATAGAATAGAATTATGGGGAGCTCAAGGAAATAACGGCAAAGGAGGAGAAGGTGCCTACACAACAGGAATTATTGAATTACAAGAAGGTGATACGCTTTACTTTTATGTTGGCAAACAAGGAGAATCTGGAGCTGGTGGTGGAGAAACCTCAGTAAGAATAGATAATGGTGATGATGAAGGTTCAATCTCTTCAAGAATAATGGTTGCTGGAGGAGGAGGAGCAGACTATAATGCTAAAGGTTCAACAATAACGTCATATTTAACAACAAATTCTCAAAATATGAATTATGATAATTCAACAAAAAAAATAACTGCATCTGACAATTTAACTGGAATGACATATAGTGAAATAAAAGACGAAAAATCATATCCGATTACTTATAACGAAGAAAATAACGCTAAAGAATCAGGAAAAGGGTATTACAATGGAAAGTCAGGAAAAGGCGGTACATCATTTATTTCTGGGTATGCTGGTGCGACAGCATATAGTGCTGGAGTTTTATCTGGAACAAAATATACATATCACGAATATAGTTATGAATCGAAATTTTCACAAACAGCAGGACGTTCTTATTATTTCTATGATGGAATGATGCTAGAAGGAGTAAAAACAGGAGATGGATTAGCAAGAATTGAAAGAGTAGTAAGAAAAAGCGAAGGTACGCAAACTCTTCCAAAACAAAATGAAAAATTAAAAAAAGTCATGAAAGTAAGAGATTGTACAGATAATAATATAGCATCAAATACATCTATGGCTGTTATAAAAGATGGTGAAAGTCTTTCTCTAAATAGAAATACAACATCAGACAAGTGCGTAATATACTCATTAAATACAACCACTCCAATTGAAGTTGATGAAATAGCAGTTTGGCATGAACTACCAGAGAAACAAAGAGATGTTAAAAATGAAGAAATATCAGTTTATGATGGAGCATCATGGATAAATATAAAAAATAAAGCTTCATCATACAAAGGAGTAACAACTAGCAAATCTATAACAGAAACTCCTAATGGGATTCATATATCTGCCTATCAACCTGATTTTACGAGTTCAATTATTCCATCAGGAAATTATTATATGTTCTCAGTTACATCATCTAACAAAGTATTAACAACAGCACTTAGTTCGAATCAAGTTAATAACTCCTTGCAATTTGAAAATATAGTTGGTGGCAATAATCAAAAATGGACTATAAGTCCAATAGAATGTAAATTATATGATAGTGAAGTAACAAGAACAAGTTGCAGCGTTAATAATACAGGGTATCCGAGTGATGGAGTAGTTGAATACAAAATAGAAGATTTAGTAAGATTCTTTGCGTTAAATATATTACTTGATGAAAATAAAATAAATAATACAATTGTTGCAAATAATACATTTAATGATTTGACGAGAAATGCTCCATCAATATGGAGAATAAATTCTCTAGGTAATGGAACTGTAGTAATATCATCTTCCGTAGATGTATTTAGTAGTAATGTAAAAGCAGGTGGTCTAACATACCTAACGGAACCTATATCAACTTCTGATAATGTAGAATTAAAAAATAAATTATTGATTTCCTCACTAGACTCAATAGATGTATCAAGATTCTATTTATATAGACTTAATTTTTAGTAGTAATAACAAGTTTATTACTACTTTTAATTTTTTAGCACAAAAGGTTGACAAGTGCTAAAAAAAGTACTATATTTATATTAGCACTAGAGATTGAATAGTGCTAGGAGGTTGATGTTATGTTGACTGAAAGACAAAACACAATTCTAAAACTAATAGTAGAAAAATATATTAAAGACCCAGTTCCAGTAGGGTCAAAACATATATCTAAAATAGTAAAGTGTTCAAGTGCAACTATAAGAAATGAAATGGGTGTACTTGAAGATATGGGATTGTTAGAAAAGACTCATACATCGTCTGGTAGAATTCCAAGTGAAGCTGGATATCGTTATTATGTAGATAATTTAATGGAATTAAAAAAGATGAATGCAGAAGATATGTTAAAACTTCAAATAGTCTTTAAAAATCAGCAACTTGCACTATCTGATGTAATAACAAAGTCATTGCAAGTTATATCAGATATGACAAACTATACTACTGTAGTACTAGGTAGTACTTCTCATGAGAATCTTCTTAAACAAATAGAAGTAGTTCCGATTGATGATGTTAGTATGATTGTAATAATAGTTACTGATAAAGGACATGTGGAACATAAAAACATTAATTTAAAAGATGTTTCACTAGATGAAATCAAAAAAACAGTTGGGCTAATAAATAACTTAATCTCTGGTACTCCAATTGACGAAGTAAGTAAGAAATTGGAATTTGAAATAAAACCTATTATAGGAAAATATGTAAAACAACATGAACAACTATACAATGCTTTCTATCATGTATTTACAGACTTTACTAATCAAGAAGTAAATGTCATGGGAAGAAGCAAAATGCTAGAGCAACCTGAATTTTCAACTAACTTAGAAACTATTAAGAATGTATTTAATAAATTAGAAGATAAAGAATTATTAAAGAACATTGAAGAAGACGATGAGAATAATATAAAGGTATATATTGGAAACGAAAATAATATAGATAGTGATATGACAATTATAAAAACTAAGTTTAAAAAAGGAAAAGAAGAAGGTACAATAGCAATAATCGGACCAAAGAGAATGGAATATGACAGAGTTGTAGGCATGCTTGAATACATGAAAGAAAATATAGAAAGGTAGGCTGTTATGGATAAAAAAGAAAAGAAAAAAGAAAAATTATTCAAAAAACAAATGCCTTCAGAAAAAAATGTTAAAAAAGAAAATGTACAATCTACAGACAATGTAGAAGTACTTGAAGAAGAACATTTTAAAAAAGAACAAACTGAAAGTACATTTGATGAAGATAAATATAAACAAGAAATTACTAAATTAACAGATGAAAATAAAAAATTGGTTGAAAAAGTTCAACTAGCACAAGCAGAATTAATAAATTATAGAAGAAGAAAAGATGAAGAAGTATCATCAATGTTAAAATATGCTAATGTTGATTTAGTAACAGAAATTTTAAATGTAGTAGACGATTTTGAAAGAGCAGTAAATCATGCTGAAAAGTCTACAAATGATGAAGTTAAAAAGTATAATGAGGGAATTAATCTAATTTACACTAACTTAAAATCAATTTTACAAAAATTTGGAGTGGAAGAAATCAACAATGTTGGAAGTATTTTTAATCCAAATGAAGAACAAGCTTTATTGACTGATTGTGTAGAAGATAGAGATGATGAAGTAGTATTAGAAGTATTACAAAAAGGATATAAATTAAAAGACAGAGTTATTAGACCTGCCTCAGTAAAAATTAATCAAAAATAAAAAAGGAGAATGATAATATGTCAAAAATTATAGGTATAGATTTAGGAACAACAAACTCATGTGCAGCTGTATTAGAAGCAGGAGCACCAAAAGTTATTCCAAACCCAGAAGGATCAAGAACAACTCCTTCTGTAGTAGCATTTAAAAAAGGAGAAAGAATTGTTGGTGAATCAGCAAAACGTCAAGCATTAACTAACCCAAATACAGTAAGCTCAATCAAAAGAAAAATGGGTACAAATGAAAAGACAAAACTAGAAGGAAAAGATTATACACCAGAAGAAATTTCAGCAATGATTTTATCATACATTAAAGATTATTGTGAAAGTTATTTAGGAGAAAAAGTTGACAAAGCTGTAATTACAGTACCAGCATATTTCTCAGACTCACAAAGACAAGCAACTAAGAATGCAGGTAAAATTGCAGGACTTGAAGTAGAAAGAATTATTAATGAACCAACAGCGGCAGCATTATCTTATGGTCTTGAAAAAGATGAAGGACAAACAATCTTAGTATACGACTTAGGTGGAGGTACTTTCGATGTATCAATCCTTGAATTAGGTGATGGTGTATTTGAAGTTAAATCAACAAATGGTAATAACCACTTAGGTGGAGATGACTTTGACCAAAGAATTATTGATTATTTAGTCAAAGAATTCAAGAAAGAAAATGATATTGATTTAAGTGAAGATAAGATGGCAATGCAACGTCTAAAAGAAGTTGCTGAGAAAGCTAAAAAAGACTTGTCAGGAATGGTATCTACTCAAATTTCAGCACCATTTATTGCGAAAGGTGAAGACGGAGAACCTCTACATTTAGATATGACATTAACAAGAGCTAAATTTGAAGATTTAATTAGTGATTTAGTTGAATCAACATTAGAGCCAGTTCATAAAGCATTGAAAGATGCAAAAATGACTAAGAAAGATATCGACAAAGTAATTTTAGTAGGTGGATCTACTCGTGTACCAATGGTATATGACTTAATTACTAAAGAATTAGGAAAAGAACCATCACGTGAAGTAAACCCTGATGAAGTAGTAGCAATGGGTGCTGCAATTCAAGGTGGTGTTTTAACTGGTGATGTTAATGATATCGTATTACTTGATGTTACACCATTATCATTAGGACTTGAAACATTAGGTGGAGTAATGACAACATTAATTCCAAGAAATACAACAATTCCAACATCTAAGTCAGAAGTATTCTCAACTGCAGCAGATAATCAACCAGCAGTAGATATTCATGTATTACAAGGTGAAAGACCAATGGCTAATGATAACAAAACATTAGGAAGATTCCAATTAACAAATATTCCACCAGCACCAAGAGGAGTACCTCAAATCGAAGTTAAATTTGATATTGATGCTAACGGTATTGTAAACGTAACTGCAAAAGATCTTGGAACTAACAAGGAACAATCAATTACAATTACATCATCAACTAACTTAAGTGACGAAGAAATTGAAAAGATGAGAAAAGAAGCAGAAGAAAATAAAGAAGCTGATGAAAAACGTAAAGAAGAAGCAGAAGTTAAAAATGAAGCTGAACAAATGGTTTTCCAAACAGAAAAAGCAATTAAAGATTTAGGAGACAAAGCTGATAAGAAAGAAGTAGAAGAAGCAGAAGACTTAATCAAAGACTTAAAGAAAGCTCTTGAAAAAGATGACATTGATGAAATAAAAGAGCAAAAAGAAAAATTACAAGAAAAAGCAATGGCTCTAGCAACAAAAGTTTATGAAGAAGCAGCAAAATCTCGTCAAACTGCAGAAAATGATTCAACAGAAAAAGAAGAAAAGAAAGACAAGAAGAAAGATAAAAAGAAAAAATCATCAGATGACGATGTTGAAGAAGCAGACATTGAAGAAGAATAATAAGTAAATTAGAAGTTCTAGAAATTAGAACTTCTAACTTTTATTGAAAAGGAAGTGGATTAAATGGCTGAAAAAAGAGATTATTATGAAGTATTAGGTGTATCTAAAACAGCCTCTGAACAAGAAATAAAAAGTGCTTTTAGAAAAAAAGCAAAAGAGTTCCACCCAGATTTAAATAAAGACGATCCAAATGCTGCTGAAAAATTTAAGGAAGCTCAAGAAGCATACTCTGTGCTATCTGATGAAAGTAAAAGAAAAATGTATGATCAATATGGTCATGCAGGAGTAGGAAACGGTGGTCCAGGAGCAGGAGGATTCGGAGGATATTCTAATTTTGATGGAGCCGGTTTTGATTTTGGAGATATATTCGATTCTATATTTGGTGGTTCAGCAAGTGGTTTTGGTGGATTCTCAAACTTTGGAAGTGGAAGTTCAAGACAAAATTCACGAGCAACTCGTGGTAGTGACATACTAATGCGAATGAACCTTACATTTGACGAAGCAATTTATGGATGTGAGAAAAAGTTTAATTTAGATGTAGTAGAAGATTGTGAAGAGTGTCATGGTCATGGTGGTTTTGACAGAGAAGAATGTAAAACATGTCATGGACAAGGAACAATCACAACACAACAAAACACAATCCTTGGTTCATTCATGTCAAGAACAACATGTCCAGATTGTAATGGAATAGGTCGTACCTATAAAAGAAAATGTTCTGAATGTAATGGTAAAGGAAAAATTAAGAAAAATAAAAAACTTACAATTAATATTTCAGAAGGAATTAATACAGGAGATAGACAAAGAGTATCCGGAAAAGGAAATCCAGGTACAAATGGTGGAGAAAACGGAGATTTATATATTGAATTCGTCGTATCAGACCATGACTATTTTGTAAGAGATAATGATGATATCTATCTTGAGGTACCATTAACATTAACAGAGGCTGTGCTTGGTTGTAAAAAAGAAATACCTACATTATATGGTAATGTAAAATTAAATATTTCTGCAGGTACAAATAGTGGTGACAAACAACGCATTAAAGGAAAAGGTGTAAATAACTCATATAGAAGACATAAAGGAGATATGTATGTAGTATTCAAAGTATATACACCAAAACGTTTATCTAGAGAACAAAAACAACTAATTCAAAAGCTTTCAGAAACAAATATGGAAACAGATGAAATCAAAAGATTTAATAAATTTACAAGAGACAATGATGATTAAAATTGTCTCTTTTTTGTTGCAAATGCAACATGTAAATAAATGAATAAATGATATACTTAAATTGGAAGGTGAAGTAAATGAAAAAATTTAATCTAGATAGACTTAACGCAAAAATGATTAAATTAGGAGAAAGTCCAATTAAATTAAAAAGGACAACATATAGAGGTCCAATAATAAAAAATGGAATGTTAAAAGGAAAAGATGGAAGTGAAGTAGGTACAAAAGGAGATATGTATCACAAAGTAATATTAGATAGAATATTACAAGAAGGAACACTAGATCACAATCCAAGACCACACTATGAAGATTTTTACGAAAAAGCAACATATGATAAAGAAAAAAATATAGTTATAACAAATGATAAAAAGAAAATAGAATTATCAAAAAATCAACAAGTCCATGAAAAAGAAAAAGGAATAGAGGTATGGACTCCAGCACATACAATAAGTGTAAATGATGGAATAGAATGTACTTATGACCTATCAAAAGGAGAAAGTCCGATGATTACACTCCGTCCAATTGCAACAAAAGCCTCAACTGCAGAAATTTTATGGATTTACCAAGTTGAAAGCAATGATTTAGTAGTATTTGATGAAATGCTTGGAAAACGTACATGGGATGATAATAAACCATTAGAAGAAAACAAAGTAAATAACTGGTGGATGGACTGGGCTGTAAAAGATAAAGATGGCAACTACGTATTAAATAAAGATGGCCATTATACAATAGAAAACTGCTATGGAGGAACAACTGCACCTAGACATATGATATATAAAGAAGTAATAGAACCACTAAAGAAAATAAAACAAGACAAATCAGGAGACAGTAGAAGACTTATTACTTGCTTATGGCAAATAGATGACTTTGAAAAACCGCACGGACTAAAACCATGTGCATTCTTAACAATTTGGAATGTAAGACACGATTGGGATGGAAAGGATTATCTTGATATGACAATGGTTCAAAGGTCCAGTGACTTTTGTACGGCAGGATGCATTAATCAAGTACAATATGCTGCTCTTCAGTTAATGGTTGCAAAAGCAACAGGATTTGAGCCAGGAAAATTCACATGGAAACCAGTAAATGTTCAAATATATGATAGACATATAGACCAAGCAATAGAATTGATGAATAGAGAGCCAGTAAAATGTAAAGCAACTATGAAAGTAGATGAAAATATAGAAAACTTTGAAGACTTTGATAAAGATAGTATAGAGTTTGTTGATTATCCAAAACAATTAATCAAAGAAAAGAATCCACAATTAAAGTTTCCATTAGGAATTTAGGAGAAAAATATGAAAAATATTACAATGATAGCCGCAGTAGGTAAGAATTTAGAACTCGGTAAAGATAATGATTTAATTTGGCATTTCAAAGAAGATATGAAGTTTTTTAAAGAAAACACCATCAACAAACCAATTGTTATGGGAATGAAAACATTAGAGTCACTTCCACACCTACTACCAAAAAGAACACACATCGTATTAACAAGACAAAATAAAAAATTAGATAATAGTATTATAATTGTGCATTCAGTAGATGAATTATTAGACTATATAAAAAGATATGATGACGAGGTAATGATAATTGGAGGTGCAAGCGTATATAAAGAAATGCTTGAATATTCTGATAAATTAATATTAACAGAAATAGATGCAACACACGATGCAGATGTCTACTTTCCATCATTTAACAAAGAAGAATGGGATTCAAAAGTAGTAGGGGAACAAGAAGAAAATAATATCAAATATAAACATTTAGTTTATACGAGAAAAAATAATAAAAATAACTGATAGAGTCTGTAAATAAATCTGTGTAAATAAAAAATCTTTCCATGATAAAATATAAGAAATGGAGAGATTTTTATTATGAAAGAAAATAACAAAGGAAAAGAAATATTGAAATTATTACAAGAAAAATATGAAATTAATACGGCACAAGATTTATCAAGTGCCTTAAAAGATATGTTTAAAGGTGCATTACAAGAAATGATGAATGCAGAATTTGATTCATCAATGGGATACTCTAAATATGATAAAACAACTGAAAAAATAAATTATAGAAATGGGACTACTAAAAAGAATTTAAAAAGTGAATTTGGTTCTTTTGAATTTGAAACACCAAGAGATAGAAACGGAGAATTTGAACCTAAAATAGTTCCGAAAAAAACAAGAGATATTTCTGGTATTGAAGATAAAATAATTTCTTTATATGCAAAGGGATTAACTACAAGAGATATAAATGAACAAATACAAGAATTATATGGAATTGAAGTTTCAGCTACAATGGTAAGTAATATAACAGATCAAATAATACCAGAAATAAAAGAATGGCAAGAAAGACCTTTAGATGATGTTTATCCATTTATTTTTATAGATGCAGTACACTTTAGTGTAAGAGAAGATAACCATATAGTAAAAAAAGCAGCTTATGTAGTTTTAGGAATTAATTCAGAAGGATTTAAAGAGATATTAGGTATATGGATTGGAGAAAATGAATCAGCTAAATATTAGCTTGGTGTATTAAATGAATTAAAACAACGTGGAATAAAAGATATACTGATAATATGTAGTGATAATTTAACAGGTATTAAAGAAGCAATAAATGCAGCTTTCCCAAATACTGTTCAGCAAAGATGCATTGTTCATATGATAAGAAATTCAGTTAAATTTGTTAATTATAAAGATTTAAAATCATTTACAAATGATTTAAAGAAAATATACACTTCAGTTGATGAAGAAAAAGGATATGAACAATTACAAGAGGTAAAAAACAAATGGTCTGATAAATATGCTTCTGCGTTTAAAACATGGGAAGAAAACTGGGATGCAATTTGTCCATTCTTCCAATTTTCAGAATCAATTAGAAAGATAATGTACACAACTAATACAATTGAATCTTTAAACAGACAATTTAGAAAATTTACCAAAACAAAATCAGTTTTTCCAACAGATATGTCTTTATTAAAATGTTTATATTTAGCTACTAAAAATATATCAAAAAAATGGGATCAAGCATATAGAAATTGGGGACCTATATTATCAGAATTATCTATTATGTTTGATGGAAGAATTTAGTTCTTTGAAAATTTAATATTGTATGTTATTATTTAAATAACAAAAAAGGAACTATATAAAGTTCCAAATTATCGTGGTTAGATATCATTTACACAGAATTTTTTACACACTCAACTGATACATAGTTTATCCTATATATCAGTTTTATTTTTAATAAATCATTGTATGTAAAATTCTTTCAGTATTTTTAAAATTAAGTTTAGCAATATCTTTTAATTTTTCTTCTCCATACTTTTCAACAACTTCTTCACCAATAGAATCTACATCCTTTCCAGCCCCCTTAGGAAGAGGAATGTGAATGCTATCACATAATTTATCAAACTCCTTCAAAAAAATATACCTACTAATAATAGAACCACAAGCAACAGCCATATTTTTATCTTCAGCTTTAGTCATAAACGTAATATCTCTTTGAATAACTTTTTGATCCTTAATATAGTCATAATATCTAGCTTCTCTAGCAAACTCATCTACAATAATATAATCATATTTAGGTCTAACCTCATTAACTAACTGATATAAAACACGATTGTGAAGTATTGCTTTAATCTTATTCATATTTATATCTTTAGTGTAATTTTCATTATATTCACGATTACTTAGAATAACGCTTTTATATTTAATCTTTTTAGCAATCTCCGGTGCGATTTTAAGTATTTTACTATCATCTATCTTTTTAGAGTCCCCAACACCAAGCTTTTCTAAAAATGGAATATCTTCTTTAGAAACAAAAGTTGCAGTGACAACAATTGGTCCAAAATAGTCCCCTGTACCAACTTCATCTGAACCAACGGCACTACAATTATAGTATTTAGCATTTTCTTTTTTTCGTTCTGCTTGTTTTTCTTTAGTATTTTCTAAAGCAGTTCCCCACATTGCGGCATCAACATCAGCACTAACACCTTGAAACATAACTTTTCCTGATTCATACATAGTAATTACAGTATCTTCTTCTTGTGCTTGGAAAACAACATAAGGTATTTTCTTATCACGAACTTTATCTTTATAATATTCAATCATTTTTTTCTTAATTTCATCATTTACTTTAATAACAACATTCATAATTTTTTATATAATACTAAAAGAATTATAATTAAATAAATTAATTATTTCTTCCTTAGTAAGTCCCTCCTTTAATTTATTATCATATATACTTTTTATATCACTAGCATCAAAACTTAAAATATATGGATTCATATCAAATAAAATATTTATATTAGTAATACCTATATTTTTTAAAGTATTAATTAATTCTTTTACATCACTAACTTTTCTAGAAAGATAAAAAGGATTACAAATAAATATATTTTTAATATGATTACTAAGACATCCACAATAACCCAAAACATCAATTAAAGTATAAATAACACTATCGTCAACATTATTTATATCAGGATTAGAATCAATCATATTCTTAATCTCTTCTATTGAAAAGCCATATCTGATTAAAATATCCATCGTATCACCTCAACAATTCTTCACGATTAATATGATATTTATCAAAAAATACTTTATCACTTGCGAATAAAAATACTTTTAAATCTTCAACTACAACATTATCTTCAAATAAATCTTTATAAAATTCATTTTCTATATTATTATCAGTAATAATACTATATCTTGCTTTTATAAAATCAAAACTAAAACTAAGAAGTCTACTATTATTAATAACCATATCAATTAATCCAATATTTCTATAAAATTCAACTTTTTCTTTCATATTAGATATACCATACCCAATAATAGCTGGAAAATTAATAGTCATCTTAATTAAATCATCTTTAGAAATATTAAGTTCTAAGAAATTATTTAATTTCCATTTTAAATAGTCACAAGTATATAGTAGAATAAAAGGATTATTACATGTTATATTAATAATTTCATCTTTTAAAAATCCAAAATCTTCTAAACATTTAATCTTCGAATTAACTTCATATAAATGACCACTTCCAAGAATCATAGGGATTTTCTTAACAATATTTATAATATCAATCTCAGAATATCCATAATTTATAAGATAGGAAAATTCTTCATTAATATCAGTTAAATCTCCAAGAATAATTTTAGGAAGATAAGAAACAATTTTAATTAAATCATTATCTAAAAAACCAAGGTTTTTCAAATCATCAAACTTCTTATTAATAATACCTAAACTGCAGTCAATAAGTTCTGGCTCAGAGTACAAAACATTAATAACAGTTTCCTTGGAATAACCATTATCAATAAAATAATTAAATCTTTTCTTTATATAATAATTATCAACATTTAAAATATCTGTCTTAATAATTAGTATACTTTTAATTTCTTTACTACTAAAACCTAAATCTTTAAAAAATATAATTTTATTTTTAATCTTTTCTAAAGAAAGTTCAATTAAATACGGGTAATTTTTAATCATAGTAAAAGCATCTAATTTATTAAAACCCATCTTTGAAAGATCATTTACTCTCTGTTTAATATTTTCAATACTCATACTTATTATGTTAGGAATAATTTTTGTGATAGAAATAATATCTTTGTTATTAAGACCATTTTTTCTTAAATAACCTCCCATATTTTTAATATTGTAAAGTAGTGTTGCTTCTGAGCAATTATTAAGTGGATATGAATTTTTAATAAGTTTAAGTTCTTCATCATTGTATCCTAATGAAATCATATATTCATCTAACATAACATCACCTGTAAAATATTATAGCATAAAAGACGTAAATAGTTTATAATTAAAATGTAAGTAAAAGGAGGATAGAATGTTAAATATATTTGATGTAGGAATAATATTACTCTTAATAATGTTTTTAATAGTAGGATTTAAAAATGGAGTAATAAGAGAAGCATTTGCCCTTATTGGAATAATAGCAGTATTTATATTGTCATTTGTATTTAAAGGACTACTTGGAAATTTAATGTGTATCATACTACCATTTTTCAAATTATCTGGAATAATAGAAGGCTTTTCTGTAATAAACATCTTGATTTATCAAATAATTGCTTTTATGTTAGTATTTGCAATATTATTAACCATTTATGAAATATTCTTAAAAATATCAAAATTTATCCAAAAATTAGTAAATTTAACAATAATATTAATACTACCATCTAAACTATTAGGAGCAGTAGTATCACTAATAAAAGGAGTAATTGTTTTATTTGCAGTATTTATAGTTTTAATGATTCCGTTAAAAAATTCAGAACTCTTCACCGGTAGTACTATGGTGAACCAAATATTATATAAGACACCAATACTATCACAGTCAAGTAATAATTATATAAATACAGTAGAAGAAATTTACAATTTAGCAGAAAAAGTATCAAATAAAAAAATAAGTACAAATGCTGCTAACTTGGAGTTGCTTGATATGATGTTAAAACATAAAATAGTAAATAAAAGCACAGTAGAAAGCCTAGTAAAATTACATAAATTAGATGATGTTAATAATATAGAAACAGTATTACAAAAATACTAAAAGGAGAGATTATGCAAGAAATAAGAAAGATAAATGACTTTTATGAAATGATAGAACATGATAAAGTATTAGTTATTTTTTACGCAGACTGGTCAGGACCTGCCAATATTTTACTTCAAGTAACAGAAGATTTAAAAGAAGAACTAAAAAGTTATGAAGTAGTAAAAGTAAATACAGATAAGCTTATGCAAATAACAAGAAAATATCATATAACTTCAGTACCAGCTTTAAAAGTATTTAAAAATGGAAAAATAACATTAGAATCATCTGGAGTAAAGACAAGAGAGGAACTATCAAAACTATTAGCAGAAAACTAATAGTTTTTTTCTAGATATTTGTTATAATATTATTATAGGAGTTGAGTATATGTATTGTACTAAATGTGGAAATAAGTTAGAAGAGAACAACCTTTTTTGTACTAAATGTGGAGCAAAAATAAATAGAAATCAAAGCAATAATATTAATGAAAACACATCAAAAGAGATAGAAATATCAGAAGAAGAATTAGAACTAATAAAAAAACAGCGTAATAATAGAGAAAATAGTCCTAAAAACAGTATAATTTACATTGTTAGTGTATTAGTAGTATTTACAGTTTTCTTTATAGGAGTTATTGGCATATCTTATTACACAATGGATATAAATGAAAATAGTTCCAAAGAAAAAGAATTAAAAGAGGCATATTAAAGTAGAACTTAGGGTTCTTCTTTTTTTTTACAAAAATTATTCAAATTATTGATTTTTAAAGGAAAAAGTGTTATAATATGCAGCAACTAGTGGGTTGGTGTGCGATTGTTATTATAAAAATATAAAGTAAAAAGATGTGTATTAATAGGGGGATATTTATGAGTGAATACATTGATGATATAGAAATCACTGACGACGTATTTAAAATATTTTATCAAGAAGCAACAAAAGAAGAAAAAGAAGAAAGAATAAAAAAAGAAAGAGAAGATATAGAAAGAAGAGGATATCTTCCAGTAAACGATGAGTTTGAAGAAACTATGACTTCTCCACAAGAAGTAGTAGAAAAGAATCCAAGAAAATATATAATTGAAGAATGCATTCCAGCGTGTAAAGAATTGTGGAGTAAAAACATTTATACATTTATGGTAAGTGATCATTTAAATGATGGAGAGTGTTGGATTGAACTTGATGCAGATGCTTTATCAGATGATAATAAAAGTATTTATTTAGGTCTAGATTCAAACGAAGTAAAGAAATTTTCATATCATAGAGGTGCAATAAATTTTGGAGTTAGATGTGTAGGAAAAGAAGCACAAGAAAAGTTATTGGAAATAGCACAAAAATTTGAAATGCAAGATGTTCAGGAAAAACTGGGTTATATTTCAATAGAAAAGTTTTTAATGGATTATTGTGAGTGCTACGAAGAATATGAAAATCCTGAATATATTGAAATGAAACCATCATGGGAGATGGAAAATCTATCATTTGATGAATTAGCAAACTATATGATGAAATATGATGAGTGGCAAAGTAGTATTCAAAGTATGAAAACATTAAAAAGATTTTGCAAAAAGAAATTAAGTAAACCATTAGAAGAACTTGTAAAAGAGCATGGTATGATATTAGAAGGCGAAAGAGTTTATTTGAGTAAATTTCATTATGATAAACATAAAAAATATGTAGAAAGTATATTTGAAGATAATAACTGTACAAATAATGGTACAAATAAGAGTTTATAGTAATTGACAAATTATAAAAATTAGATTATTATAACTCGCTGTAGAAAGAGGAATTGGGTATGGATGATATTGATTTTAAAGAAGAATATATAGATAGAAAAATAGAAGGCTTAGATGCTAACAAAGCTAGTTTAATTGAGAAAAATGTTTTTATAACAGCATTAGGAATAGCAGGAACATTAGCATTAGGTAGTGCTGCATTTATGTTTGGAAAATTAGTAACGCAAATTGCAGTAACACTTGCATTATTCGATGCAGTAATTCCAGTAGTAACAATAATGACAGATGTTTATAGAAACAATCAATTAAAACAAATAGAAAAAGAAATGAAACATTTAAAAACATTAAAAAAACAAGGAATAAAGTCAACAAAAGAGTTAGACAGAAAGCGATTAGAAAAAATAAATGAGTATGAAGAACAAGAAGAAGAAATTTCAGAAAAAAGCGGCTTATATTCGATTCTTACAACAATACTTACAATATCTTGGTTTATATCAACTTGTGCCTCTTTAATATCTCCAAATGCAGTAATAATATCAATTGTAAGTTTATTAGCAGCAACCGGAGTACTAGCAAAGTCTGCAGCCGATGATAAAAAAATATTAGAGTTAGAAGCATCAATCCAAAATTTAAAACATAATATAGAGTTAGGTTCATTATACGGATATACAGATGCTAAAAAAAGTACAAATACAAATACTAAAACAAAGCAAAAAGACATTTCAAATGCAAAAACTAAGTCAAAAAGTAACAATATTCAAGCAAGTAAAGCAGTTAACTTAGATAATTGTGAATTAGTTGATGAATATTTAGAAAGTTTAGAAAGGAAAGATTACAACGACGAAAAAGCAAAAGAACTAATAAAAAAATAAGTGGGTGATATAATGACAACAAAGGATTATTTAGCTGATAAATCAAAAATAATAGATGAAGAAATAAAAAAACTAAGAGATGTATCTGGAAAAGAAACATTATGTACTCTAGGTTCTGCTTTTGTCGGAGCCTTAGGAATAGGATTCATGTTTTCACCACTTTGGCCCTTAACAATAGGATTTGCATCAATGTCAGCATATATTGCTAATAAAAATTCTGAAGAAAAAAAACTTAGATTAAGAAAAGTAAAAAGATTAGAATTAGAAAAGAAAAATATTGAAAAGATTCAAAATAAAACTTTAAAATTAAATGGAACACCTGAAAAAGTAAGGGTAAGAGATAAAAAGATCAAAGATTTAAAAGATGCCAAGAAAAAAGAAGAAGAAAAGCTAAGTGCTAGAAAATTAACATCAGCGCTCTTCTTTGGATGGGCAGCCCTAGCAACAGCCATAACGACAATTATTCCATTTGCAGCAATCGTACCACCAATTGTATTATTATCAAATGTTGCAATAAATGAATCAAAGAAAAAGAATGGTAAAACATCAGAACAATTAATAGAAGATTATGATTTAAATATAAATAACTTAGAAACAAATAAAAAAGTAATCGATTTAGAAAAGCAAGCAATAAAAAAGAAAAAACAACAAGGAAGAATTCAACAACAAAACAAACAACAGCAACAAGGAAGACAAAGACCACATAGGCAAGCAACTCCTATTAGAAAAAATATCTCATCATATGAAACAGCTGTTAATAAATATGTCGAAAATTTGTGTAAACAAAAAGAAACAAGTAAAGAATCTCAAAAAGTTAAAAAATAAGATTTTTTGAGTGTAAACTTTCTTGTTTTTTCTTGTTTAGGTATATTTAATTTGCTATACTTAAGGTGTCATAATGACAAGGAGGGTATAAATTAAATGAAATATGTTTATTTGTTCACTGAAGGAAACGCAGATATGAGAAACCTTCTAGGTGGAAAAGGAGCTAACTTAGCAGAAATGACTAATATAGGTTTGCCTGTACCACAAGGTTTTACAATTACAACAGAGGCATGTACAAAATACTACGAAGACGGACGTGAAATTAATGAAGAGATCCAGAATGAAATCAATGAAAACATTAAAAAGATGGAAGAAATAACTGGTAAGAAATTTGGAGACAAAGAAAACCCTTTACTAGTATCAGTTAGATCTGGTGCCAGAGCATCAATGCCAGGTATGATGGACACAATTCTAAATTTAGGATTAAATGAAGAAGTTGTAGAAGTACTAGCAGAAAAGTCTAACAATCCAAGATGGGCATGGGACTGTTATAGAAGATTTATCCAAATGTATTCAGATGTAGTTATGGAAGTAGGTAAGAAATACTTCGAAGAGCTAATTGACGAAATGAAAGAAAAAAAAGGTGTTAAATTAGATGTTGAATTAACAGCAGAAGATTTAAAAGAATTAGCAATGGCTTTCAAAAATGAATATAAAGAAAAAATTGGAACTGATTTTCCAACTGATCCAAAAGAACAATTAATGGGAGCAATAAAAGCAGTATTCCGTTCTTGGGATAATCCACGTGCTAATGTTTATAGAAGAGATAATGATATTCCTTATTCTTGGGGAACAGCAGTTAATGTTCAATCAATGGCCTTTGGTAACATGGGGGACGATTGTGGAACAGGAGTTGCCTTTACTCGTGATCCAGCAACAGGTAAAAAAGGATTGTTTGGAGAATTCTTAACTAATGCACAAGGAGAAGATGTTGTTGCAGGTGTTCGTACACCAATGAATATAAATGAAATGGAAAAAAAATTTCCAGAAGCTTTTGAAGAATTTAAAAAAGTTTGTCAAACTCTAGAAAATCATTATAGAGATATGCAAGATATGGAATTTACGATTGAGCATGGAAAACTTTATATGTTACAAACAAGAAACGGAAAGAGAACAGCTCAAGCTGCATTAAAAATTGCTTGTGACCTAGTTGATGAAGGAATGCGTACTGAAGAAGAAGCAGTATTAATGATTGATCCTAGAAACTTAGATACATTATTACATCCACAATTTGATGTCGATGTTCTAAAAAATAGTACTCCAATTGGAAAAGGATTAGGAGCATCTCCAGGAGCAGCATGTGGTAAAGTAGTATTTACTGCAGAAACTGCAGAAAAATTAGGAATCGGTGGTCAAGGAGAAAAAGTAATTTTAGTGAGACTTGAAACTTCACCAGAAGACATTAGTGGTATGAAAGCTTCACAAGGAATTCTTACAGTTCGTGGAGGTATGACATCACACGCTGCAGTAGTTGCTCGTGGTATGGGAACTTGTTGTGTATCAGGATGTGGTGATATCTATATGAATGAAGCAAAGAAAGAATTTACTTTAGCTGGAAAAACATATCATGAAGGAGATATCATCTCAATTGATGGATCTACAGGAAATATTTATGATGGAGAAATTCCAACAGTAGCAGCAACAATTGCAGGAGAATTTGGTCGTGTTATGGACTGGGCTGATAAATTTAGAAAGCTTGGTGTTAGAACAAATGCCGATAATCCTAAAGATACAAAAAAGGCAATTGAATTAGGTGCTGAAGGAATTGGATTATGTAGAACTGAGCATATGTTCTTTGATGAAGAAAGAATTCCTGCAATTAGAAAAATGATTTTATCTGAAACTGTAGAAGAAAGAGAAAAAGCTCTTAACGAATTAATACCATTCCAAAAAGGTGACTTCAAAGCAATGTATAAAGAAGTAAAAGGTCGCCCAATGACAGTTCGTTATTTAGACCCTCCACTACATGAATTCTTACCAAAAGAAGAAAAAGATATTGAAGATTTAGCAAGAGATATGGGAGTAACAGTAGAACACTTAAAAGCAAAATGTGCTGAATTACATGAGTTCAATCCTATGATGGGACACAGAGGTTGTAGATTAGATGTTACTTATCCAGAAATTGCTAGAATGCAAACAAGAGCTTTAATGGAAGCCGCAATTGAGGTTCATGAAGAAGATGGATATGATATAACACCAGAAATCATGATACCATTAGTTGGTGAAATAAAAGAATTAAGATATGTTAAGAATATTGTAGTAGAAACAGCTGAACTTGTTAAAAAAGAAAGACATTCTGATATGGAATATCATATTGGTACAATGATTGAAATACCACGTGCCGCAATTACTGCCGACGAAATTGCAGAAGATGCTGAATTCTTCTCATTCGGAACAAATGATTTAACACAATTAACATTTGGTTTCTCAAGAGATGATGCTGGTAAATTCTTAGGTGCATACTATGATAAAAAGATTTATGAACAAGACCCATTCGCAAGAATTGACCAAAAAGGTGTAGGTGCACTTGTAAAAATAGCAGTTGAAAAAGGTAAACAAACAAGACCTAATATTAAATTAGGAATTTGTGGTGAACATGGTGGAGACCCATCAAGTGTAGAATTCTGTCACGAGATTGGTCTAACATATGTTTCTTGTTCTCCATTTAGAGTACCAATCGCAAGACTTGCTGCTGCACAGGCCGCAATTAAAAGTAAGGGGTCAAAGTAACCAAATAAAGGACTAGAGAAATCTAGTCTTTTTTATATTACAAAACTGTAATATTAGAATAATTATATAAATGTTATAATATATCTAGGTGATTTCTGATGAAAAGAATAATGATAGTAGAGGATGATAAAACAATAGCAGAAGAATTATTGTTTCTCTTGAATAATTCTGATTATGAAGGAATTATATTAAAAGATTTTGAAAATTCTAAAAAAGAAATATTAGATAACAATCCAGATTTAATATTACTTGATATAAACATTCCTTATTTAAATGGTGAATTATTATTAAAAGAAATAAGAAAAGAATCTAATATTCCTGTAATAATGGTTACTAGTAAAGAAAGTGAAGCAGATGAAGTAATTTCTTATTCATATGGAGCTGATGATTATATTACAAAACCTTATAATCCAACAATTCTTTTACTAAAAATTAATGCACTACTAAAAAGATGTGAAAATAATAAAAGTATGATTACCTATAAGGATATTGTTTTTGATATAGGAAAAGGTATAGTAAAAAGAAATGATAAAGAAATAATATTAACAAAAAATGAAATTATAATTTTTAATTTATTATTAAGCAATAAAGATAGAATTGTTACTAAGGATGAACTTATGACTGATCTATGGAATAATGATGAATACATTAATGAAAATGCTTTAACAGTTAATATTAGTAGATTAAGATCTAAATTATCTGATTTAGGTTATGAAGATATTATAGAAACAAGAAAAGGAATAGGGTATAGAATAGTATGAAATATAGAGATTATTTAAAAGATAACTTAGTGGGTATCATAATATATTTAAGTACAATTATATTAATTGTGCTTATTCTTAATGCTTTTAAAATGCATATATTTGTATCAATTATATGTTTCTGTATATTTATTATTTGTGGTATTTCAATCATTACAATAAGTTATATAAAAAAGAATAGTTTTTATAAGAACTATCTTTCTAATTTAGAAAAATTATCTAAGAAATATTTAATACTAGAAACAATACCTGAGCCTAATACATATGAGGAAAAGATTCTAGTAAATTCATTATATGATATTAATAAATCTATGATTGAAAACATCAATGAATATCAAAGAAGTACAATAGAGTTTAAAGAATTTGTTGAATTATGGATTCATGAAGTAAAGATTCCAATATCTAGTATGGTATTAAAATGTCATAATAATAAAGAAAAATATGACAAGGCATTCCTTAGTTTAATTAGAAGATTAGATAATCAAATAGATGAAGTTTTATATTATGTAAGAAGTGAAAATACGGAAAAAGATTTCTCTATCACAGAAGTATCTTTAAAAGAGGTAATAAGAAATGTTGGCTTAAAGAATAAAGATGATTTACTTGAAAATAACATAGATTTTATTACTGATCTAAAAAATATAAAAATATGTACTGATAAAAAATGGTTAGAATTTATTATTAATCAAATTATAAATAATAGTATTAAATATAAAAAAGATAAAGATTCTTATATTAAGATTCGTACTACTGAGTATGATGAAAAGACAGTTTTAGAAATCTATGATAATGGTATAGGAATTCCTTCTAAAGATATAAAAAGAGTATTTGATAAGTCTTTTACTGGGACAAATGGAAGAGAAAAAGTTAAGTCTACAGGTATGGGATTATATATTGTTAAAAAGTTATGCGATAAACTGGGACATTCTATTTTTATTGAAAGTAAAGAAAAAGAGTATACAAAAGTATTATTAGAATTTGGTAAAAATGAGTATTACAAAATTGTAAGATAATGCAATATTAGAAAAAAGACAAAATAATCTTCTTTTAATAAAATGGTATTAGAAAAGGAGAAAGAATATGGAAAAAATATTAAAAGTTAAAAACGTAGAAAAGTACTATGGTACTAAAACTAGCTTAACAAAAGCAATTAACGATATTTCATTTGAAGTAGAGAAGGGTGAATTCGTTGCTATCATGGGAGCAAGTGGATCGGGAAAAACCACTTTACTGAATTGTATATCTACCATTGATAAAGTAACTGCAGGTGAAATATATGTAGATGGAGAGAATATTACGAAATTAAAAGGTAATAAATTGAATAAGTTTAGAAGAGATAAATTAGGTTTTATATTTCAAGATTTTAATTTATTAGATACATTAACAGGATATGAAAATATATCATTATCTTTAGCAATCCAAAATGTTCCTTATCATGAACAAAAGGAAAGGATCGAAGACATAGCTTCTAAATTAGGTATTACAAAGATACTAAACAAGTATCCTTATCAAATGAGTGGAGGAGAAAAACAAAGAATTGCTTCAGCAAGAGCTATTATTACGAATCCTAGTTTAGTTCTTGCGGATGAACCTACTGGAGCATTAGATTCTAAATCTTCCAAACAATTACTTAATAGTTTCGAATACTTAAATAAAGATTTAAATTCAACAATACTCATGGTTACTCATGATGCATTTACTGCAAGTTATGCTACTCGTGTAATATTTATAAAAGATGGTAAGATTTTTAATGAATTAAATAAAGGAGAACTGTCTCGTAAAGATTTCTTTAATCAAATCATTGATGTTGTCACTCTACTTGGGGGTGAAATGAACGATGCTTTATAATTTATCTCTTAAAAATATAAAGAAGAGTTTTAAAGACTATGCAATATACTTTGTAACTTTAATTCTAGGAGTTTGTATATTCTATTTATTTAATTCAATGGATTCACAAACTGCTATCTTAGAAGTTACTTCAAGACAAAGTGAAATGATTGATTTACTAGAACAAATATTATCTTATATATCAGTATTTGTATCATTCATATTAGGATTTTTAATTATATATGCCTCTAGATTTTTAATTAAGAAAAGAAATAAAGAATTTGGTGTCTATATGACTCTAGGAATGTCCAAGAGGAAAATATCTTTACTGCTTTTGATTGAAACATTTATTATTGGTTTAATATCACTTGCTTTCGGTTTATTATTAGGAATCGTATTATCACAAATAACCAGTATTTTTGTTGCTAATTTATTTGAAGCTAATATGTCAAAATTCACTTTCAATTTTTCAAAAACCGCATTATTTAAGACAATATTATATTTTGGTATTATTTATTTTATTGTTATGATATTTAATACTATCATAGTAAATAAAAACAAATTGATAGACTTATTACAAGCTAGCAAGAAACAAGAAAAGATTCGAATAAAGAGTTCTATGATAAGTGTTATTCTATTTTTTATTTCAGTTTTAATGTTAGGATCAGCTTACTACATGGTTACCGCTGGTGTGAATGATTTACTAAAATATGATGTGAGTATTCTTTTAGTACCTATTTTATTGGGGACAATTGGAACAATATTATTCTTTTATTCAGTAGCGGGTATGAGTTTAAAGATAATTTCTAAATGTCATAATTTATATTCAAAAAAATTAAATACATATGTATTTAAACAAATCAACAGTAAGATTAATACAATGGTAATATCTATTTCTATCATTTGTTTAATGTTATTTGTCACACTATGTTTATTAACAAGTGCATTTACCATTAAGGATTATTTTAATAATTCAATTAATACTTATGCTCCGGTAGATTATCAGATTGTTAGTATCAATCAAAATGTAAGAGTTACTGAATTCTTAGAAGATACATTTGTAAAAGAAAATACAAAAAATAATTTAGTAGTTTCTGAATATTATGATGAGAATTTTGATTATGCTAAATCATTGGGTAAAGTATATGAACAGATTAAACAAGAATATTCATACATTCAGTTTGATTCCCCTGTATATATTATGAGTGAGGCAGATTACAATAAACTAGCCAGACTATTAAAGATTGATACAGTAACTATTCAAGATGATGAATACGCAATTGTTTCTAATTATAATACTGATATTTATGAATCAGTACTTAAAAGTAATAATACGATGATAATATTTAATCACGAATTAAAACCATATAAAAAATTAATAAATGGTTTTGTTAATATTTCAGGTAATCCAGCTAATTTGGGATTTTTTGTAGTAAGTGACCAAATTATTGAAAAAGATCATTTAAAATATGAAATTCTTTCAGGTAACTATAATTCAAAAGATCAAAAAATAATTGATAAATTAGAAGAAAAAGTAAAAAAATTTCATACTGAAGAGACTCTAATAAAAGATACCAGATATGAAATTGAAATAAGTGCTGCAGGATTAACGGCTATAATTACATTCATTGGTTTATATTTAGGAATCATTTTTTTGATATCATCATCAGCTATACTTGCTTTAAAAGAATTATCTGATTGTATAGATGATAAGAAGAAATATAAAATATTAAGACAAATAGGTGCAGATGAAAAAGAGATTAACAAAGCACTATTTATGCAAACTTTTATATTCTTTATGATGCCTTTATCTATCGCTGTAATTCATACAATATTTGGATTAAAGTTTTGTGAATGGATATTAAAATCTTTAGGAATTACTAGTATATTAAATGGATCTTATATGACTTTTATATTTTTGATTTTGATTTATGGAATATATTTCATAATCACATATTTATGTAGTAAAAATATTATTAGAGAAAGAATATAATATTCAAAAGATAATATATGAATTGCTTAAACATGCTAGTAATGCTTATTGTATTTAAATTGTAACCCCCCTGTAACTGCAGTATCTAAAACAAGAGATTGTTTATATAATTAATTAGCCGTAAAAAATAAAATAATATAAAAAAGAAATATATATTTAATTCCAATTTTTTAAAAGATTTTTGTGTTATATGATCTAATTTAACTCTTTAGCTATAACCCCTCTATGCAAATGGCAGTTCAAGCTGCAATTAAAGCTGGAGAACAAACTAAATAAGGTCTACAAAAATATAAAACTAGGATAAAACGGATAATTGTCAAATAGTGTTGGTGAACAATAAATTTGATAAATGAATTGATTATGAAGGATGATGAAAATCATCCTTTTATAATGCCTTTAATTAAGAATATACGAGATATAAAATTATCATATTTTCTATAACCAAAAGCAATTCTTTTAATGCATTTAATTAAATTATTAGTTCCTTCTATAATTCCGTTATTATTATCATATTTAAATGAATTTTCGATATATTTAATATTATCTTTATACAATTTTAATGCTTGTTTCATTTTAGGAGATAAATTTTTGCTTTGATTGAATGTTATTGCTTTAAAGTTGTTAAAATTCTTTTCGTTTAATGAATTGATTAAACCTTGATAACATTCATAAGTAGCTTTTAATTCATTATCTGTATTAATTATATATTGAACAATTTCTTTTTGTGATAATTCTTTTTTAAAGTGTCTAGAGTAGTGGTTTTTATCTGATAATTCATTTTCATTTTTTAAAAGCAATTTCCAATAATCTTTCAATTTATTATAATTAGGATTAGATTTGTAGCAAAGTCTTATTCTAGTAGTATTTAAGGCGTTGTATGCTTGTATAACTATATGGAATCTGTCAATTGATATTTCAGCATTTTTAAATAGTTTTTTAGCTAAAAAGATATATCCAGAATAGAAATCAGTAGATATATGTTTGACTTTGTCCCTTTCATCTTTAGAATATCTTCTAAAATATTTATCTAAATCAATAGATTTTCTTGAATCTTGAATATCAAAGATCTTTCCTTTATTGTTATCTGTAATAATAAAAGCCAGCTTTCCTTTAGTATCTTTTGTAGCTTTAAAT
>ULLK01003056.1_pt1 | contig 89294 bp, 108 predicted proteins | sample 1951411 | NCBI WGS metagenome assembly ULLK01 (sample SAMEA4835526, study PRJEB28245) | human gut metagenome | biome: gut microbiome; material: fecal sample | place: Denmark | collected 2008 | reverse complement strand
TTTATTAAATAGAAATTTTACTACTGATGCATCAAATAAAGTATGGGATACAGATGTAACTTATCTTATATTTAAAGGTTCTAGAGCTTATTTATCAACGATAATTGATTTATATGATAGAAAAGTGGTCGCTTATAAAATATCAAAACATAATGATAATAAATTAGTTATGGATACTTTGAATGAAGCAATATCAAAAAGAAAAGATGTACATGGACTAATCATTCACAGTGATCAAGGATTCCAATATACATCTTATGAATACAAAGCAATTTGTGAATCTAATGGTATTACTATTTCTATGGCTAGAAAAGGAACTCCAATAGATGATTCACCAATTGAGAGTTGGCACTCTCTCCTTAAAAAGGAAACTTTGTATAACAATAATATCACATCTTTAGAAGAATATATACAATTAGTTGAAGAATGGATAGAATTTTATAATACAACTAGAATAAAAGGTAAAAAAGTTAATAAGAAGAAAGGATATAAGAAGAATGATAAATAAAGATGAATTACTTTATAAATTAGAAACTGTAATTGAATATATAAAAAATACTGGTGGATATGAATACAAAATATATAATCATTTATGTCCCGATTATGGACAACCAGATTCAAATATTGTTGAATGTGTAGAGGGTATTCTATATATGATTAATTTATTAATCGATAACAAATAAAGGCAAGCTTTATTTGAATAAAGATTATAATTAAATAATAAAAATCAAGGGTCTAGATGAACTCACTAAAGTTCGCCCTTGATTTTTAATTGTAAAAACTGTTTTTTATTGATACCTCCTAAAAAGGGTTCACATCATTTTACATAATCATTGTTTCTTACTCTTAACATTCTTGGCTTATCAACTATTTTTATATAATAAATATTATTTAGTACTTCGTCTAAATCTTTTTCTGATCTAATTTGTTTTTTCTTTGATACTTTTGTATCTTTAATTATTCCAGTTATTCTTTCACCATATTTTCTAATATCATCCCAAGAGCAAGCAATTGTACTTACTAGTCCTACAAGTTTATCTATTTCTATTTTTCCTATTTGTCCTTCTATTTCTAAATATACATATCCATCTATTATTTCATAGTCTCCATGGGCTAATTTATTTCTTACTTTATCTAGTACTTCTAAATAATTCGAAAATTCAATATTATCTATTTTCCATTTATTATTAAACTTTGTTGAAATTATACTGGTTGCTTTTTCTAAATTTTCTTCTATTAAAGTTGTTGATAAATTTTTATTACTATCTTTCTTAATAAAATCGTCTTTCCACAGAAAAAGTAGAAAACTTGCATATCCAACTTTTAAATAATTTAAATCATCTTTTGATAGATTATTTTTTTCTCCAAATGAATTAACATAATCTATATACTTAGAGTTTGCTTCTAATTTTTTTAAATAATTATTAATATTTCTTTCTCTTTTAGAAACAGTTTCCATAATATTTCTCCATTTATAGCATATTCTTTTTCTTTAATATGATTGCAACTACTATTGATAATACAACAGATAGAACTGTTATTAATATAAAGGCCTGGTTATATGTCATTATTGAACCTAATGGTACGTTCATGCCTAGGAATGAAGATATCATTGTAGGAATAGATAAAACTATTGTTGCTCCTGCTAAGAATTTCATTATATAGTTTAGATTATTCGATACTATAGTTGCGTATGTATCTGTTATAGATGATAGGATATCTCTATATATAGTACTCATCTCAATTGCTTGTTTATTTTCAATAATAGCATCTTCTAATAAGTCTAAATCACCTTCATATAAAGGTAAAATCGTTCCTTTAGATAATTTTTCTAATACTAAATCATTGGCTTTTAATGAAGTAATAAAATAAACTAATGTCTTTTCTACTTCAAGTAAATTTATTAAATCCCTATTTTCAGTTGATTTTTTTAATACTTGTTCTGCTTCTTCCATATCATTATATACTTGTTTTAATGCTCTTAAATAATAATTTGAAGTTCTAAGTAGAATTTGTATTAAAAACCTTGTCTTTTTTGCTGTTCTAAAATCTTTAACTTTATTCTTTTTAAAATCATTCAATAATTCTATTCTTTTTGATGAAATTGTTATTACATAATTGTTTTCTGTAATAATTATTCCTAATGGATAAGTCTTATAATTACTACCATTCTCATCTTTTTCAAGATATGGAGTATCAATAACTATAAGAGTAGCATTACCACTTTGTTCTACACGAGGACGTTCTTCATCATCAAGCATTTTTAAAATTAAATCTTTATCTACCAATGTCTTTTCAACAACTTTATCTATTTCATCATTAGTTGGGGAGGTTAATTCTAACCATGTATCTACTGTTATTCTTTTTACTTTTTTTATTTTCTTTTCTATTGTACTTGTTTTAAATATTTTTAACATATTATCACTCCCCTTTTCAACGTTCTATATTATATCATATTTTACATATTTTGTCTTTAAGTTTTTAAGTAAAACATATTTATTATTTTATCTTTACATATTATATTTACAAAAGAAAAGTCCTGATTATTCAGAACTTGTTAAAGTTACTTTAATTTTATTTTCACTGCCATTATGTATATATGTTAAATCTATAGTAGTTCCAAGATTATACTTATATAGTTCACTATTTAAATATAAATAATTTCTTATTTTTTTATTATTTATTTTTGTAATAACATCATTTTCTTTTATATTTGTTTTTTCTAAAATACTATTTTTATTTATTTTTTTTATTATTACTCCATAATCTAATATTTTATTATTATTTTTATATTCATATTTATCTTCTACATCTTCTGTTTCTATATTTAGTGTTGGATGTTTAATATCTTTTTTATTTTCTAATTCGTTTAAATGATTCTTTGCTGTTTCAATTGGTATTGCAAAACCTAGTCCTTCTACATTATCTTCTGTTATTTTTAGAGTACATATTCCAATTACTTCACCATTAGCATTTAATAGAGGTCCTCCACTGTTTCCTGAATTAATTGATGCATCTATTTGTAAAACATTCATTACAATATCTTTATTACTATAGTTAGATATTTTTGTTTTTACTCCTCTATCTTTTCCTGATAAGATACCTGATGTTACTGTGTTTTTATATTCTTTATCTACTGGTGTTCCTATCGTAAACACTACATCACCTATATTTGTTTTATCACTTGATGATAGTGTTACTACTTTTTTTATATCGTTTTTTGTAGTTCTTAGTACTGCTATATCTAAATAACTTTCGCTGCCTAGAACAGTTGCTTCTTTTTCTATATCATTATAAAGAGATATTTTTACCTTATCTTTTCCAGTTATCACATGTTCATTTGTTAAAATATATGCATATTTATTATCTACTTTATATATAAATCCTGAACCTATTGCATCGCCATCATTCATTACTGTAATAACTGCATCTTCTACTTTAGAAATTGCTGATGATAAAGAACTCTTTTCATATATTTTTGTTTTATCTTTTGTAATAGTAATACCATTATTTGAATTTAATATTAAACTTAATGGACTAAATACAAGTAAAATTATAGTAAAAATACTTCCTAAAATAAAAGAAGAGATAAGTAGAATAAGTTCCTTTATATATTTCTTTTGAATCTTATTCTTCAACTTCGTCTCTACTCCTTTCAATACTAGCAATATCTTTCCAGTTTATTGGGAAACCCATTCTATCTAAAACATCATTTATTGTAATTGTATGTAAGTTAAAATTAAGTGTTTCTATTATTCTATCTAATTCATAAGTCATATTAGTAAATTCTTCTTTTTGAAGAAGTTGTTTCATAATAATTATTAAAGTAAATAAATCATTTTTTCCTTGAATATATTCATTATCTTCTTTTGGAATCTTTAATAATTGATGGTAAACTGTATCATTAATTGCTTTTTGAGTTCTGTTTTCATATAAAATATCTTCATGTGCACAAAGATTTCTATAGTTTGCAAGAATTGGTAAATAAACAATTAACTCATTTTCATCTATATCGTATACTTTAGCAATTTCTACTTGATCCTCAGGCTTTAAGATAGAGAACATTTCACTTACAATACCAAATGATAATACTTTTACTAATATCCAAAGAGGAATGTATCCATAATTAGATACGTAGTGAAGAGTTGCACTATGTTGTGAACCATTTACTCTTATTTGTCTTTTCATTTTTCTTAATAAATCATTTACTTGAGCTTGTTTTTCTGGAGCACTAGTAAAGTTTTTTGGTTTTAAGTAATCTCTTTCTCTATAACCATATTTTTTAGATAATTGATAAGAAGTAATTGATTTTAAATTGTTTTCTATAACAAGTAGATATTTAAATAAAGTATTTCTAAATGATCTATCAAACAAAAATAGACTATACATTTCTTCAAATGTTGTTCCTGGTTTAAAAACTCTATCTGTTTCTGATACTAGAAATAAGTGTCTATATCCATTTAAAAAGAAATAATTTTCTCTTAAAAGAACAGTTTTAGCATATCTTTCATTATTTATAATCATACCTTTATGTTTAAATATTTCTATTTGTTCATCTAGATTTTTAAATTGTTTTTCTATCATAGTTTCACCCTATTATAGATTATAACATATTATTAAAATAAAAGTATGAAATTTTAGTTAAATTATATGTTATAATTAAATAAATAAATCGGTATGGGGGAGATTTTATGCCAGCTACAATGACACATGCGTGTTTTGCTAAAGACGTTTATGATATTTTACCCGATGATATTAAAAATTCTTTAAGTATAAGCAGATTAAAAATGTTTGGACAAAGTACAGATAGTTTAATGTTTTATAATTTATTGTCTTTAAGTCCTGGAAAAGATATTAGAAAATTCCAAAGCTTTTTTCATAGAAATCAGTCACAAGAATTCTTTTTAAATCTAACAAGATATATTAAAGATAATTCTATTAGGGATTCTGATACTTTATCTTTTTTAGTTGGATTTATATGTCATTATATTTTAGATTCAACAATTCATCCATATATATTTTATAAAACTGGTAATTTTATAAAAGGTAAAAAAGAAACTTATAAATATAATAATATTCATGCTTTTATGGAGACATATATTGATAATGATATGATTAGAAGAAGATTTAAATCCAATCCATATAAGTATGATATTTGTAGCTTTTGTTTTGATACTGAAAAGTTTTCTGATAGTTTAAATAAAACTATTGATTATACTTTTTTTAATACTTTTAAAATGAAAGATATGAGTAAAATTTATTATAAATCTTTAGTTCAAATGAAGACTGCAATTAAGTTACTTAGATGTGATAAATATGGTATAAAAAAGAATTTTTATAAGTTAATTGATACTTTTACTACTGCTGGTACTTTTAGATTTGAAGCAGTAAGTTATCATTATACTTTAAAAGATAGACATAATTTTTTAAATAATAATCATAATATGTGGAGAAATCCAGTTAAGTATGATTTAACTAGTACTGAGTCTTTTATAGATTTATATTTAAAATCTATTAAGTTGGCTAAAGTGTTAGTATGTGCTTCTTTTGATTATTTAAATAATAAAGATATTGATTTGGAGTCAGTTTTTCATAATAATAGTTATGTTACTGGACTTGATTGCTCTATAGATAAAGAAATGAAATACTTTGAATTTTAAAAAAAATAAAGGAATTAATTGTTTCCTTTATTTTTTCATTCTTTTTAAATCTTCTAAGGCTTTATCAGCATCTTTATTCATTAAAACTGTTGTTTCTAAAAATTTTGAATATCCTTCTACTGTTGCAGCAAAGTCTTTTAAGTCTTGAATATTTCTATTTTGTACTAATTTATCAATAATATCTGCTTGAACTGATAGTTCTTTAGAAATTGCTAGTATTTGATCATATGTTAATTTATCAATCATCGCCTAAAGCCTCCAAACTTTCTTGGTTTTCAGTATTAGTTGGTGGTACAGAAGCTTGTTTTTTAAATTGTTCAACATTATTTACAACAATCTGTTTATATTCTTCAATACTCTCAATATAATTAATATTATCTAGATTATTCCAACCGGCTTTCATTTTTTCAAGATAATCAAATATCTTATTAACTGCAGTTATGTATTGATTATAATCTGACATATGTACCTCCTAAATTAATATAATTCTAGAACCATTTCTTAAATTAGTATCTCTTACAGTTTTATTAACATCGAATATTTCACCAGTTTCTTTACTATAGAAATTACTATCATCTTTTGGAACGTAAGCACTGTCTGTTAACTCGACTAGCGCATTTTCAATTAAGTTCTTTACTGTTCCAACCTTTTTGTTTATAGGTATAAATAAATCATACCTTTTCTCAATAAGAGGAATTTCTAATTCAATTAAAATTTTATTATTCATATAAACCTCCTATTCATCAGACATTAATTTCATTAATACTGCTTTACCTTTTCTAATAACATAACCAAATCCAGCTTCTACTTCTGCACGAAGTATTCTTGAATTTGTTGTTACTTTTAATGTAAATTGGTTTCCAATACCATTTCCTAACCAAATACCTTCTGCTAAGTCAACGTTACCTTTATACCAAGCTTCAAAGTTAATACTCTTAATTACATCAATATTATCAACAATAATAAACTTAATATTATTCTTTTCTTTACATTCAGTAATTAATGAAGTAAACTTTCCTTTTTCAATAGCACTTAATTTATTTAACATTGCATTTATATTAATTAATATTGCAATTGTTGTTGTATTAGGATCATTATTGTTACAAGCATCAGTTAGTTGATCTATTGCTGTGTAGCAAGTATCTTTACTATAGAATGCATTTTCATATGTAACTTCATTTATTACACTATTTGTATCAAATATAATACATTTTGTATTTGGAGTATGTAAAATATTTTTGATAAATCCTTTTAAGAATCTTGGTTCTGCTGTTACATCTTCTCCTGTTATATTGTACATAAACTTGCTGTTTAAATCTATTGTAGCAATATCTAGAGTTTCTTTTTCTACTCCTACTGGTAATGTTCTTAAGTTACCTAAATATTTAGCTACAATACCTTCAGTAACTGTTTCTGGTAGAATAGGAATTCTTTGTGCTTTATAGTCACATATTTCATTTAATTTATCACAAACAATTTTTATATAGTCTGTCATTTTTTCTTCTCTATAAGCAAAAGCTGTTTGGAATTCAAATATTGAATCTAATAAAATTAATCCACGGCCATATGCTTTAGATGGTTCTTTCTTTCTAACACCTGGTATTACTGATGAATAATCCATTGGATCATTAAATTGCAATACAACGTTTTGTTTAAAGTTTTGTCTTAGACGATATCTAACTGTATTTGGACCATTTGTACTAAATATAAATACAACACCATATTTTAGACAATCTCTTGTCATTTGACCAATTAACTCTTCATATTCATTGTATGTTTCTAAGAATGCTTCTACATTATTAATCATTATTACTATCATTGGAATTTGTTTTCCTCCATGATTAATGTAGAAATCATAAGAACCATTATAATCTACAAATATCTTCTTTCTTTCATCAATAATTTGGTTAACCATTTTAAATAAGTTAGCAATTTTTTCTGCATCAGTTGATAATATTACTTCACCAACATGAGGGGCATTATTAAACATTCTTAATGTTTCTGCACCGAAATCTAAAATATAGAAGTTTACTTCTTTTGAATCATGTGAAGTTATTGTTTGATATACGATTCCTGCAAGCATTAATTCTTTACCACTACCTGCTGAACCAAAAACAATTGTATTACCTTCTTGTGATAATGGTAGAGTTAAAACATTTTGAGCTTGGTTATCTGGGTCATCATATTCTCCAATAATTGGATTAATAACATTCTTTTGTGCTTGATAATGATATTTAGCTTTAATTTCGTCTGTATAAATAACATTTGGAATTCTATCAAGCCATAGTTGGTCTATTGCTATATTTTCACTTTTTGCTTGTTCAACTATATATTTAATAATACTTGTTATTTCTTCACCTTTACTTGCTACTACAACTTCATTTTGTTTAGTGTCGAGAGACTTTATTACTGTACCAACATTATCAACTATCTTTATTGTTTGATCTACTTTTTTCTTTCTTTTTTCAGTTGGATAATATTGAGCTCCTGCCCAAGCTGCTTGACCCATTGCAAATAGTTCATTATAACCTACTTGTAAATAGAATCTACCTGTAGTTTTTAATTCTGCTGCATCTGGACATTTTATCATATCCATTGAGTCTGACTTGTCTTGAACTCTTAAACATATTCTAAATTTTGAGTTTGACCAGATTTGATCATTAACAACACCACTCGGTTTCTGGGTTGCTAGTATTAAGTGGACTCCTAAAGAACGTCCGATACGAGCTGTTGAAATTAATTGTTCCATGAACTCAGGTCTTTGTTGTTTCAATTCGGCAAACTCATCTGAAATTATAAATAAATGTGAAATAGGCTTTTCTACTAAACCTCTGCGATATAGACTTTGATATTTATAAATATCGATAGTAGATTCGTCTAACTTATCTCTTGCTTCATTAAACATTCTTTGACGTTTTCTTAATTCACTTTGTACAGAGGCAAGAGATCTGTTCATTTCAACTGTATCAAGGTTAGTAATAGTACCTGCTAAATGAGGCAATTTCATACCTGTTTCTTTATTTTCGAATGCACCAGTTAAACCTCCACCTTTATAATCGATAAGTACAAATGATACTTCGTAAGGGTGATAGTTTAGTGCCATTGATAATATATAACTAATAATGAATTCTGATTTACCAGAACCAGTCATTCCAGCAATTAAACCATGTGGACCATGTGCTTTTTCATGTAAGTCTAGTTTGAATAACTCTCTTGACTTATCTAGTCCAATTGGTGTTTGCAATGACTTAGTTGGATCATTCATTTTCCATCTGTTAAGTACATTCAATTGCTCTACCATACCAACATTATACATTTCAAGGAATGATACACTTTGTGGTAGACTTCTACTTTCTCTTGCAATATCAATTGGAATATTTGCTATTATTTTACAACATTCATACATATTAAGTGTTGGGTCAAAATCTGCTTCAAATTCTTTTTGTTTATTAGAGACAAGTTCATTTTCAAATACACCTGACTTTTTATCGCCAATACTGATAAAAGTTTTACACTCATTAGGTATATTAATAAGTCTTGGACTAATAACTACTAAACTGAATCCATAATTAATTGGCATTTCTGATACGTCTTTTATAATGTCTGTATCTCTTATTAATTTATAGTCATCAGTTATTATCATATAATATGGTTTATATTTGTGATAATCTGCTCCACTTAATTCCATTTTTCCATTATTATCTTTAAATTTTCTTGCTTGCATTGACTTTTCTAGTTCAAGAGATATTTCTTTTGCTTCATCTAAGTTTGTTGCGAAATACCTAAATGTTTTACTATTATTCCAGCAATGAGGAGCTACCTTTAAATAATCCCAATTAGATTCATTTTGTTCGTTTGTTAAAAGTACAATTTTTAAATCTTCATAGCTGTGATATGCAAGCATTTGTAAAATTAAACCATCAACAAATTGTTTTTTATTTATACCGGTTCCAATGATTGCTATCATATTTTTCTGAACAAAGTTTAATGATACTGGAACATTTTCAAGGGTACGTGATGTGCTTCCAACTTTATATACTTCTTTTAACAAGTCATCGTCTTTTAGTGAGAAATGTTCTTCTGGTACTCCTATTTGTCCAATTAACTCAGTAGTACCAACACCAAGTCTTAAATCCATAAAGTCTGGTTGTTCAATTTCTCTTTCCCATAAATTTCTCTTTTTTTGGTAAATAATTTCTTTTGTTTCATTTAGTGGAAGATAATTATCTATTAATATTTGTCTTTGGATTTTCATTTCGGACTGAATTTTTTCTTTTTTACTTTCAAGATATTCAGTATATTTAGTTTTTCTTTCTTTTTCTTCTTTTTTACGTTGTTTCTTTTGATATTTTCTTTGAAGTGTTGGCCATAATAACATTGTTGACATCATAGCACCAGACATTACTATTGATGGAAGTGATGATGCCCAATCAGCTGTACCATTTATAACTCCCATTACAGAATTATATCCCATAGACATAGACATCATTGCCATAGTAAGCATTGGTCCTATTGTAAATATTGCTGGTGTTTTATCCTCTTCAGATTGTCCTGGAGGTGGATCAATTGTTATATTTACTGGCTCTATTCCTGTTTTAAAACGAGGTGCTCTATAAAAATAGTCATCTTCTTTATAAAACTCTATTTGTTCTTCATCTGGATTATCAAACTCAACTTGTTTTTGTACTATCGGTCCTATCGTTTCAAAACTTCCACTATCTATTCTTAAGAATCCTTCAACATTATTAATAATTAGTGAATTATTCATAACAATTATTTTTAATCCCATGATAAAAACAATATCTCCATATTCTAGAGGTCTTGTAGTAATTGCTTGATTATTAACGTATGTTCCGTATTTACTATTTAAGTCTTGAACTACCCATGTTCCGTTATTATAAATTAATCTTGCATGTTGTCTTGAAACTAATGGATAATTATAACAAATTTGTGCTCTATTATCAGTTCCTATTAATATTTCTTTTTGTGAAAGTAGTCTTAATCTAAAACTCTGCTTATCAAGAGTGGGGGAACAATATAATATTACAAACTCATTATCTGTATTTACTTTTAAAAAATATAAAGTGTATTCTTTTAAAAATGCTGATTCAACTTCTGTTTCTCCAGACATAATTTTTGTCTCGAAGTCACTTTTTATTTTCCATTTACCATTTTCTTCTTCAACATTTATTAAGTTTCTTGTATTTCCTAAATAGTCATTATCAGTAATCCAGTAGTTTCCAGATATTTTAGTTGGTAAAACAAAGTTGTAAATCTTATTCTTTTTGATTAGCCTAACTATCACTAGAAATCACCCCGTATTATTCTAATTATATATTTTATTATATCTTTTTTTTATTTTTTTTACAATATAAAAGAACAATATTTATTGTTCCTTCTCTAGCTCTTTATAATTAATTTTTCCAACGAGAGTTTTTGGTAATTCTTTTCTTATTACGAAATATTTAGGAATCATGTACTTTGATAAATTTTTTTCACAATATTTTTTTATTTTATTAATTGCCTCTACCTCATCAGTTATATTTTTCTTTAATACAATGTATGCTTTTGGTACTTGTATTTTATATGGGTGTGGTATTCCTATAACACCGGCTTCTTCAATAAGTTCATTTTTCTGTAGGATTTCTTCAATATGTGAAGGATAAACGTTATATCCTGATGAAATAATCATTCTTTTTAGTCTTTGAAGAAAAAATAATACTCCATCTTCATCTATATATCCTAAATCACCTGTATGAACCCACTCTATATTATCTGGATGTTTTTTTATTATTGCATTTGTTTCTTCTCTATTATTAAGATATCTTGACATTACAGTTGGGCCTGATATACATATTTCACCAATTTCTTTTGTATTTACTTCTTCCATTGTATCTCTATTAATTATTTTTACTTTATTTCCAGGAAGAGGTATTCCAACTGAACCAAGCTTATCGGAACCTTTCGCACCAAAAGTTGCTGGACCTGTTGTTTCTGTCATACCATAACCTTGTATAATATGTGCTTTACTATTATGTTCTTTTAAGAATTTATTTACTTTTTCATTTTTTTCTATGCTTAAAGTATCACCTCCACTTACTACATATTTGATATTAGACATATCTAATCCCTGCATATATGGATTTTTTATTAGTGCTTCAAATAAGGTTGGAACTCCTAATAAAATATTAGGTTGATATTTTCTAATTAGTTTATCAAATCTTTTTGCATCAAACTGTGGAATTAAAATTACTTCTGCTGAAAACATTAATGGACAACATATATTTACAACGAGTCCAAAGCAATGGAACATTGGTAAGATAGACAAAAATTTATCTCCTGGTCCAATATCATTAAATATTATTTTAGCTTGTTCCATGATAGCATTGATATTTCCGTTCGTTAAAACTATATTTTTTGGCGTACCTGTTGTACCTCCACTATGAAGTATAACTGCATCATTTTCTTTTGTTCTTCTTATAAAAACATCTTTATTATATAAATTACCTTTTTCTAAGAAATTATACCAATACATAAATTTTTCTGTATTTTTAGGAATTTTTACTTTTAAATCTTTTGTAAGAAGATAACCTAAGCCTAATAGTGATGGCATTGAGTCTCTAGGAGATATTAATATTGTTTTATATACTTTCGTTGAGTCAATTATATTTTCTACTTTTTCATAAGATGCATTATGTAGAAATAAGCATACTGATTTTGTTTTAATAAGGGAATCTTTTATTTCTTCTTCAGATGATAGTGGATGTAGCATACTAGCAATTGCGCCTATTTTATTTACAGCATAAAACGAAATAATTGCTTCAGGAACATTTGGTAGACATATTGTTACTACATCATTTTCTCTTATTCCAATACTTGCAAGTGATTTTGCACATAAATCGATTTTACTTATTAATTCTATATAGCTTGTTTTTTCTCCAAAATAGTTTATTGCTGAGTCATACTCATGATTTATGGTTGTTCTTTCAAAATAATCATATATGGAGATGTTAGGTATAGATATATTTCTCTTATCTTTATCATAATATTTATCCCAGGCATTCTCGTAAACTTCTTTTTTCTTTTTAAATATATTCATAAATCCTCCATTTTTATTAAACATGTGTTGAATATTTTACAAATGTATTATATATTTTATATTGATATATATTCAATCAACAATTTTTTATAAAATGGTATTAGTTAAACATTTCTAAATAGTTATGTTTAATAAATTATTTTATATTAAATTGTAATTTAAGGAGATACTTATGGATAGAAGAATTAGATATACTAAAAAGATTATTAAAGAGACATTTTTAAATCTTTTAGAAGAAAAAGAATTAAATAAAATAACAGTTAGTGAAATATGTAGAATTTCTGATATAAATAGAGCAACTTTTTATAGATATTATTTAGATGTATTTGATTTATTCGATAAAATACAAGATGAATTTGTAGAGTGTTTAAGAGAATCTATAAAAACTAATTCAGATAAAAGTTCTGTCTCTACTTATACTAAGGGATTATTAGAAACGTTAGTTAAAGAAAAAAAACTTACTAAAATTATATTTAGTATAAATAATAATACCGGTTCATTTCTAAATGAGATTTTGGAAATTACATATAATAATTGCTACGTAAGATGGAAAAGTAAATTTCCTAAATTAGATGATGAAGATATTTCATACGCTTCTGTTTTTATATTTAATGGTGCTCTTGGTATTATTAATTATTGGGTGAAAAATGATTTTGATGAGAGTGTAGATTATATTTGTAATTTGATTGAAAAATTAAGTTATGATGGTATAAAAAAGTTTATTTATAGTGATAACTAATTCTTTATAAAATTAACATAATAATTTATTAGGCATATTTTATAGTGGTGATATGTTTAATGAATTATTTTTTTTATTTAAATCCTATAATTCAGGTGTTAATTGCTGGTATTATTTGTTTTATATTTACTAGTGCAGGAGCTTCCTTAGTACTTCTTTGTAAAAATATTAAACAAAGTGTTTTTGATGGAATAAATTCTATATCTTCTGGAATTATGATTTCAGCTGCTTTTTTCTCTTTATTATTACCTGCAATTAATTCAACTAAAAATGTATTTATTGTTATTATAAGTTTTATTATAGGTGGATTATTTATATATATTTCAAATAAATTACTTGAAAAACTTGATCATATGGAAACTGAATATAATTTGAAAAGGTGTTTTTTATTATTTACATCAATTACACTTCATAATATTCCTGAAGGTATGGTTGTAGGTGTTGCATTTGGTGGTTCTAGTATTATGGCTGCTATTAGTTTGACTATTGCTATTGCATTACAGAATTTTCCAGAAGGAGCAGCGATTACTTTTCCGCTTAATAAAGCCGGACTTTCTAAGAACAAATCATTTTTGTTTGGAGTACTTAGTGGTATTGTTGAACCTATTGCTGCTATTATTGGTTATTTACTAGTATTACAAATTAAAAGTATTTTGCCTGTTATTTTAGCAATTGCTTCTTCTGTAATGCTTTATGTTATTGTTTTAGAAATTATTCCAGAATGTCAAAGAAGTGAAAAAAAAGACCTAATGGCCTTATTGACAATTATAGGATTTAGTTTTATGATGTTACTTGAATTTATACTTGGATAGATTTTATAATTAGTATTTCATCTTTATTTAGGTATACTCCATATAAATCTGTTTTAGGTGCTTTGAAATTAAAAATTTCTTTTTCCACAATAGTTGTGGAAATTTCTTTTTTTTCTGGTGCTTTATCATTATTTTTATCCACATTGTTGCTTTTATTATCCACAGAGTTTGTGGGTATTTTTTTGAAGTTATAATTATTACTATTTAAAATATTAATACTATCATCTATCCATAAACATTCTTCTGGTCTTTTTCCATTATTGATACTCCAATATCCTGCATTATTTTTATGCCATCCAGTTCCAGTAAACCTTCCTTTTCCACATTCTATATGACAATGATTCCCTGTTACATTACCTTTTGTTCCTTCCTTATAAAATGCTTCATTTTGTTTTATAATTTTTCCAACAAAAAGATTACTTATATCATTACAATGAGCAAACATAATATTCATATAGTCAATTGTTCCATCTGGATATTCTACCTTATCAGTACTTTCTAACCATACTTCGTTCGCATCATTTTGATATATCTTTTTTATTATACCAGTAAATGGGGCATATATATTACTTATTCCACTATCTTTGTCAGCATTATCTATTGCGAATGAATCTTTATGAGTTCCAATATTATATCCCTGAGTTATTCTCATATATTTACTTGGGAATATTGGTTTTTCCATTTTCATCCTCCTTATTTATTATATTTTCTTCAGGTATGGTAATCTTTTTTTTATTTATTATATCTTTGTGGGAAGATATTTTTCCTTCTAGTGATTTATATAGAGAATCGGCGCCTAGGAAAGAAAATAGTCCTATCCATAAGCTATTAGGGAATTTTATATCAGTAAATGTAATACAAAAAATTACACTTACTAACATATTAACAAGGAATGAATAATATTCAATATATTTACTACTTTTAAATAACATTTTTGTTTTTTGAATAAATGCACAGGTTATTGTACTAAGTGCTATTGAAATAATTAATAATTGTTTTAAATAATCTACGTTAAACATATAAACCTCCTGGTATATTATATGCATAAAATATTTTTTTGCAAAAAAATAGAGATTTCTCTCTATTTAGTTAGCTTTAATACCTCATTTTAATTATGACAAGAATACACTATTAGAATTGGGAGGTATTTTTTGATTAATTCTTTATTATTTTCAGTCAATTTTTTGTTTATTTATATTTTTTCATAATACTTATCTGTTTGAGAATATGCTATATGACGTTTCCATAAATTCATAAAGAAAATTTATTATAAACAAAAAAGAAGCATATAGCTTCTTGAACTGTATATTAACGTTTTGAGAATTGTGGAGCACGACGTGCTTTCTTTAATCCTGGTTTCTTACGTTCTTTCTTACGTGAATCTCTTGTTATCATTCCTGCTACTTTAAGAGTTTTTCTAAAACTATTTTCTGAGTCAGCTGGAGTAGTTTTATCATAATCTAATAAAGCTTTTGTAATTCCTAAACGAATTGCTCCTGTTTGTCCTTGAAATCCTCCACCATTAACCTTAGCATCAACGTCAAACATTTCAGTTGTATTAGTTAATACTAATGGTTGACTTAAATCCATTACACAGATTTCTGAAGGGAAGTATTCTCTTACATCTCTACCATTAACTGTGATTTTTCCTTTTCCTGGAGTTAATGTAACTCTTGCTACACTTGACTTTCTACGTCCAGTTCCAGTATATACATTCTTCTTTTCTTTTGCCATTACTTTACCCTCCTATTTAACTTCAAGTACTTCTGGCTTTTGAGCCTCGTGCTTGTGTTCACTTTCTGCATAAACAAATAACTTCTTTGCCATTTGTCTACCTAATCTGTTATGAGGTAACATTCCTGTTACAGCTCTTTCCATCATTTCAACGGGGTATTGTTCTCTCATAGTTTTAGCAGTTCTTTCTCTTAAACCACCTGTATACATTGAGTGATTATAATACATTTTGTTTTCTAATTTGTTACCAGTTAAGTTAACTTTTTGTGCGTTAACAATAACGATATAATCTCCACAATCAATATGTGGTGTATAAGTTGGCTTGTTTTTTCCACGTAAGTAAGTTGCTGCTAAAGAAGCTACTCTACCTAAAGACTTTCCTTCAGCATCAATTACATACCATTTACGTTCTACAGTTTCTTTTTTTTGCATATAACTTGTCATAATTTTTCTCCTTTTACTTAAATTAGACTTTCCCACAGTCTAATTTATGTGGGGATTTGAATGTACCGATTGTAATTATACTAAAAAAAGTATTAAAAATCAATACTTTTTCTTTATTTTATATAGTTTTTGTTGTTTCTTCGTCCATGTCATTTAAAAGTAAATTTACTTGTTGTAAAGCTACTTCTAATTCTTCATCAGTTAACGAATCAATATATGCCTGTGAGTATTTTTCGTGTATTTCTTTAATACCACGTTGACTTACTGCTTCACTTGCAATTACTGAAGCAGTTGATGTTAAAGTAGTTGCTAGTACTTGATTTCTCTTACCTTTATTTATTCCATTATCATCTATTGTGTATACTGTTGTTCCTACTGATGCTCCTCCTAATGTAGTTATTCCTAATGTTGATATTAAACTCATTTTATTACCCCCTTATTTTCACTATTTTGTAGTTTACGTCTTTTTTCATTTTCTTCTAAGTATGCTTTTAATTGATATAGTTGTTCTTTATTTTTTGAATTAGCAACAATTTCATCAATTGTTGGAATTTTATCATCTGCTTTTGTAATAGAATCATATATCAATTCTGCTGCATCACTATATTGTTCTATTTTTTTCTTCTTTGTACGTTCTGCGTACTTTACAAGAGATTCTTCTGCAATTTTATATCTGCAAATATTATAATCTTGAAGATTAACACATTGAAAATTAATTAAAGCACATATCGATTCAAATACAATGAGTGGCACTATAAAGTTATAGCCTAAAACTGTCGCTGCAGATAATGCTCCAATTACTGCAAAATTCTTTATTAAGCTACGTTTATGTACACCTTTATTCCATTCTAGATATGATAATGTTTCTTTAGGTCTTTTTTCATCTAAATGATAATTTCTATTTTTTTCTTGATTTATTTCTTTACGCATATCTAATTTTGAAAATAGTGCTTGCTCTTTTATATGTTTTCTTTCTTCAGCAGTTTTAGCTTTTTCCAGTGCTCTCTTTGTTCTTAAATCTATATATTTTTCATAATTTTTTTGAAAGTTAGGAAAAAATTTCTTACCATATTTAAATTTTACTCTTTCAAGAAATAAAACAAACTTTTTAAATGTTCCAGCTCCCAATATTTCGTGAATTTGCATGTATCTTTTTAATCTCTTTTTTTCTTTCTTATCCATAACCATAACCCCTTACATCTTTCAATGTGGCTATATTATAACAAAATATTAAAAAAAAATCAACACTTGTTGATTATTTTGTATTTTTCCCAAAATTTTCTTATTTAGTTTTTACTTTAGGTATGTCTTCTTGCTTGGCTATTAACTTGTTATTTTCAAAAGAATTATCATTAAGCTTCGCATCTACTAATTCACTAAATCTCATTAATTCATCATCCGATAGTGATTCTACATATCTTTGTGTCGTGTCCATAACTATTGTGTTATATGGTGATGATGGTGATGATGCGGCTGTAGTTGTTGATAATGACAATGTTGTAGTTAATTCATCAGGAGTAATATTATGATCTGTAGTTGATGATGTTGATACAGTAGTTGAACCTGCTGACATTAAACTTGTCATTGACCCTAAGTCTATATAAGTCCCTATCATTTTTATCCCCCTTTTTTAGAATATTTATTATAATAATATATTATTTTTTCAATGTCAATATTTAACATCTACTAAGTATAAGCCTTCTGCTGGTGCAGTCTTTCCGGCTTTTGTTCTATCTTTACTTTCTAATATTTCTTTTACTTTAGACGGACTAATTTTATTTTCACCTATTTTGATTAATATTCCTACCATGTTTCTTACTTGATACCTTAAAAAACCGTCTCCTTTGAATGTTATTACTAATTTGTTATCTTTTTCTTCTATATTTGTTAATGAAATTGTCCTAATACAGTTTTCTTTTTCTTTGTTATCTGTTACAAAAGCTCTAAAGTCATGCGTACCTTCAAAATATTTTATTCCTTCTCTTATTGCTTTTATATCTAATTTATAATTGTATTGAAATACATAATTTCTTTCTATTGGATTATATTCACCTAAATTTATAATATATTTATATGTTTTTTCTCTTACGTTATATCTAGCATGAAAATTATCTTCTACTATTTTTGTCTCTATTACATGTATATCATCTGGGATATTGCTGTTTAGCGCTCTTTTTAGCTTATTTTCAGTTATGTTAACATCTATATCAGCATGTGCATATTGAGCTAATGCATGGACCTTTTTATCCGTTCTACCAGTCGCTGTAATAGATGTTTTTTTACCATTATTTATTTTTGTTAAAGCTTCCTCCATTTTTCCTTCTATAGTTACTAATCCTGGCTGTTTTTGATAGCCACAATAATTTGTACCATCATATGAAAATTTAATTAGAAAACGCATATTACTCCTCCTATACATGTTTATATATATCTTTAATAATATCTCTTATATCACTATGATAATCAATACTTACATTTTTTTTCTTTTTAGCTAAATAAGTGAATTCAACAATTTCTGGAATGTTTATTTTATTCCTACTTAAAAAGTCTACCCTTTGAAATATATCTTTAGTATCTCCTTCTACTAATATTTTATCTACTTTAAATATTATAGTATGAGTTGTATATTTAAAAATAATATTTGTATTATTAGTAACAATTACAATTGTTTTTTTATACTGTTCTCTAATTTTATTTAATAAAATCATTATTCTTTTTTCATTTTTCATATCTAAAAATTTAAATGGTTCTATTAAAATTATCATATCAGGATTAGATAAAAGTGAGATTGCTAATTGGATAAATTTCTTTTCAGATGATGATAGTGTGTATATATTTCTTTCTAATAACTCTTTGTCTAAATTTACTATTTTTAATGAATCATATATTTTCTTTTCTGGATTTTTTATAGATAATTTTCTTCGTTCTATTTCATATTTTAATAAGTCATATACTGTTTGTATATAAATTGAGTCTTCTATTTCTTCTTTTACAACATTAATTTTATTTTTAAAAGTGTTAATATTATCTTTATTTAATTCGATATCATTTATTATTATTTTTCCTTTATATGAATTTTTTAATTTAATGATATTAATTAAATTTTCATAGTTTTTTCCACATATTCCATTTACTTCTTTTTCTTTTATAGTGAAGTCTAAACTATTATCTTTACATTTATATCCTTTAAACTTTACTTCCATATTTCATTTATCATCCTGTTTTTATCTAAATTAATGTTGCTGATTAGATCATAATCTCTAAGTTTCACTGATAAATCTACCATAAATGGCAAGCTTAATCCTGTCTTATTTATAATATTATCTCTTTGTAATATGGTGATTGGTTCTCCGGATAGTAATATTTTCTTTTCTCCAATTATATATAAGTAATCAGAGTATAAACTTTGATTTAAATCTAAAGTTGTCATTACTACTGTTAAACCAAACTTTTCTCTAAAGTCTCTTAAAAAATTATAAACATTTTCTAATTCTTTTACTTCAAGATAATTATCTATATTGTCTAATAAAAGTATTTGTGGATGATTAACTAGGGCTAAAGCAATTTGGGCTAATACTATTTCATTTGTTGATAATGTTTTTATTTCTTTGTTAATCATTCTTCTTATTTTTAGACCTTTTATTATATAGTTTATAAATATTGTTTTATCTTTACCTGGAAGTTCTGATTGAAAATACATTTCTTCTTCTAAATTATTTTCTATAAAAATTATTTCTTTTGGTATCACACATCTTATATATCTAATATAATCTTCAAATTTATATTCATTTATATTCTTTCCATATAAGACTATATTATTTTCTGTTTTTACTTGTCTTGTTAAAATTCTTAATAGTGTTGTTTTCCCACAATTATTTGCACCTGAGATAGTTGTAATCTTGTCTTTTTCAATATAAATACTTAAATTTTCAAATAAGTTTTTATATTTTAAATCATTAATATTAAGTATTACTTCCATTATCTCACTTCCCCCTGTATTGTGTTTTTAAAAGCCAACTATTAGCTGGCCTTTCTTTTTTGTACTCGATAAATAATTCTTAATAAAAATTTATCTGATACAAATCTACTAAAAAATTTAGCACATTTCATTTTAAAACCTGGTATTATTAGCATTTTATTTTTTAGCATTTCATCTATTGCATATCTTGCAACATAAGCACTTGTTAATGGTTTTACAGAAAATTTTACTCCTGCTACGTCATTAAAGTTTGTTGCTACTGGTCCAGGGCACAAAACTGACACATGTACCTTTGTTTTTTTCTTTTTCTCCTCATAATATAATGCTTCTGTCAATTGATATACGTATGATTTAGTGGCATAATAAGTACTCATTAACGGTCCTGGTTGGAATGCCGCTGAAGATGCAACGTTTAGTATATATGTATCTGTGTTTCTCTTTTCCATATCTTTAACAAAGTATTTTGTTAATATATGAACCGCTTTTATGTTTGTATTTATTAGTTCTAAATCTTTGGTTAAATCTGTGTCTGTCAATGGACCGAAGTCTCCTAGTCCAGCATTGTTTATTAGTATGTCAATATTTTCTTTTTTTGCAAAGGCATAAAGTTCTTTTACCCTTTGTTCTTGTGATAAATCAGCTACTATTATTGTTACCTTCGTTGGTAGTGTTTCTTGAATTTCTTCTAGTTTTTCTTTATTTCTAGAAACTAGAATTAATTCACATTTTTTAGTTGCTAGATATCTTGCCATATCAAGTCCTATTCCCGAAGATGCCCCTGTAATTAAAGCTTTCATAAAATCACCTGTTTCTTTTTTATTATATCAAATTGTGTATATTTTTTCTATACATATATTAACGTATAAAAAAGAATACTTTATATTATACTGCAAATAAAATGATTTTACATAAAAAAGCAAGTATTTTAGTATACTTGCTATAAGATAATTACTTATCTTCCTTTTTTTCTTCAGGTTTAGTTTCATCAACTAATCTTAAAATAACCATTAAAGCGTTATCTCCACGTCTTTCATTTAATTTTAAGATTTGTGTATAACCACCATTACGATTTTCATAGCGTTTTGCTAAGTCATTAAATATTTTGTCAACAACTTTCTTGTCATTGTGTAAAAAAGCTAATGCTTTACGACGAGAAACTAAATCACCTTTTTTTCCGTAAGTAATCATTTTATCAACAAACTTACGTACTTCTTTAGCTCTAGTTTCTGTAGTTGTAATTGATTCATTTAAAACTACTTGTTTTGTTAATGTAGCTAATAAACTTCTTCTATGTTTATTATCTGAACCTAATTTTCTATATGCCATAGTTACTCCTCCTTATTTTAGTCATCATCACGTAAGATTAAGCCCATATCTCTAATTTTGTCTAATACTTCTTTTAGAGATTTTTTACCTAAATTACGAATCTTCATCATATCTGATTCACTCTTATTTACAAGATCTTGTAATGTATGAATTCCAGCTCTCTTTAAGCAGTTATATGCTCTAACAGAGAAATCTAAGTCTTCAATAGATGTTTCTAATGCTTTAACTTTTGGATCTTCTGTTTTTTCAATCATCATACCACTTACATCAGCAATTGATGATAAGTCAGTTAAAATTTCTAAATGTTCAATTAAGATTCTTGATGCTAATGCAATTGCTTCTTCTGGTTTAATTGAACCATTTGTCCATACATCTAAAGTTAATTTGTCATAACTTTCATCTTGTCCTACACGAGCATTTCCAACTTCATATGAAACTCTTTCAATAGGAGAATAAATAGAGTCGATAGCAATTTCTCCAACTTGTTTAATATCATGTATCTTCTTGTTATCTTCGCTTCTAACATATCCACGACCATTTGTAACAGTCATTTCCATGTTGAAAGAAGCACCCTTTGATAAAGTACAAATTACTTTATCTTTATTAATTACTTCAATATCAGCATCATGCTCGATATCAGCAGCAGTTACTTCTCCTTCTTTTGTAGTATTAATACGTACAACTTTTGCCTCATTTGAATGATTTTTAAATACTATACCTTTTAAATTTAAGATGATAGTAGTTACATCTTCATAAACCCCATCTATTGTTTGGAATTCGTGAAGAACTCCATCAATTTTAATACTACTGATTGCACTTCCTGGAAGAGATGACAACATAACTCTTCTTAATGCATTACCAATTGTAGTACCAAAACCTCTTTCTAATGGTTCTAATTCAAATTTTCCATAAAAATTACTTTCTACAGAATCAGTTATTTTATAAATTGGTTTTTCAAATTGTAACATGAAACTAACCTCCCTTTACTTTTTTCACAACTTATATTCTATTTATTATCCACGAGGACGTTTTGGTGGACGGCATCCATTATGTGGAATTGGTGTAACGTCAACGATTGATGTTACTTCTAGACCAGCTGTTTGTAATGAACGAATTGCAGTTTCACGACCTGGACCTAAACCTTTAACGCGAACCTCAACTTTACGCATACCCATATCGAATGCAGCTTTTCCAGCAGCTTCAGCAGCCATTCCTGCAGCGAATGGAGTTGATTTCTTACTTCCTTTGAAACCGATTGCTCCAGATGATGCCCAACTAATTACATTTCCATCTTTATCTGTAATTGTAGTGATTGTATTATTAAATGTTGAATGAATATGAGCAATACCTTCAGGAACATTCTTTTTAACTTTTTTCTTTCTTGTCTTATAAGCCATAAGTCTTACCTCCTTTAAATATTTATCCTTTAACTAATTAACTAAGCTTTCTTTTTGTTTGCTACAGTTTTACCTTTACCCTTACGAGTACGAGCATTACGATTAGTTCTTTGTCCTCTTACAGGTAATCCTTTTTTATGACGACTTCCTTCGTATGAATTAATTTCCATTTTTGTCTTAATATTCATACTTACTTCACGACGTAAGTCACCTTCAGTTAAATGTTTGTTGATTTCATCACGAATTTTAATTAAATCATCTTGTGATAAATCTTTTGTTTTTGTAGTTGGATCAATTTCAACTTCTTTTAAAATTTGTTTTGCAAGACTTCTTCCAATTCCATAAATGTAAGTTAATGAAATACAGATATGCTTGTCATTTGGAATGTCTACACCTTTAATACGTGCCATTTAATACACCTCCTATAAATTATCCTTGAACTTGTTTGTGTTTTGGGTTTTCACAAATAATTCTAATTTTTCCTTTACGCTTAATAACTTTGCATTTTTCGCATATTGGTTTAACTGATGCTTTAACTTTCATATTTTTCCCTCCTATTATTTACGATAGGTAATACGCCCACGTGTTAAATCATAAGGCGATAGTTCTATCATTACGGTATCTCCTGCTAAGATGCGAATATAGTTCATTCGTATTTTACCAGAAACGTGAGCTTCCACAATGTGTCCATTTTCCAATTGAACTTTGAATTTTCCTCCTGGAATAATTTCAAGAACTTTACCTTCAATTTCAATTGTATCTTCCTTAGCCATCTTTTCACTCTCCTGTCAATTATTTATCCATCGGCAGTTTTTATAGAGCGATGGAATTTGTATCCTTTTAAGAAGGTATTTAATATACCTTCTTATATATCAGATACTGATTTTTGATACATTAATCTCTTATTATTTTATCAATTTTTTTAAATATATTTTCAACGGTATCATTACCATCTACTTCTATTAAAACTTTTTTTTCTTTGTAGTGTTCAACAATTGGTTCAGTCTTTTCAATGTACATTTGATATCTAGTATCGAAAGCTTCAAGATTATCATCTGATCTTTGATAAAGTTTACCGCCACAATTATCACATACCGAATCTACTTGTGGTGAACTACTTTCATAATTTATATTATAAATTGTTTTGCAGTCTTCACAGATTCTTCGTCCTACAATTCTTTTTTCAAGTGTTTCTTTGTCTACTTTTATTAAAATTACATTACCTACTTCATATCCTAATCTTCCAAGGATTTTATCGTATTCGTAAGCTTGGTCTAAATTTCTTGGAAAACCATCAATTATGAAACCATTCTTACAATCATTTTTTTTTAATCTTTCTTCGATTAATTGATATGTAATTTCATCTTTTACTAGCTTTCCACTTGCTAATGTTTCAGCAACATATTCTCCAATTTCATTATCTTCTTTTGATATTTCTCTTAAAATATCTCCAGTTGATATGTGAGGAATACCATACTTTTCAACAACAAGTTCAGCTTGTGTGCCTTTTCCTGCAGCAGGTGGTGCTATAAACATAATATTTTTCATTATCTTCTACTATATCCTCTCTTATAGCTTCTAGTTAGTATACTTCCCTCTAACTGTTTGTAAGTTTCAAGAGCGACACCAACTACAATTAACAATCCTGTTCCACCAATAGTTACTGATGTTGGTAGACTTGTTAATTTTGAAAATATAATTGGTAGTCCTGCAATTACTGTTAAGAATGTTGCTCCAAGTATTGTTAATCTTGATAAGATCTTACTTAAATAATTCTTAGTTTCATCTCCAGGTCTAATCCCAGGAATATATCCTCCATTATCTTGTAAGTTCTTTGCAAATTCATCTGGCTTTAATTGAATAAAGGTATAGAAGTAAGCAAAGAAGAAGATAAATATTACATATAATATGAATCCAACTGGAGTAGTATATGTTAAGTATTTTTGAACAATAACAGAAAAGTTATCATTTTTTATTACCTGTGCAATAATGCTTGGAATAGATAATAAACTTGATGCAAAAATTACTGGTATAACTCCTGCTGAATTTAATTTTATTGGCATAAAACTTTGTGCATTTCCATAAGCGCTTGTTGACTTATTAGCATATTGTATTGGGATTCTTCTTTCTGATTCTTGAACAAATATCATTCCAATTACTATTGCAAAATATACAAGTACAAATAATGAAAACTTAACAATTCCTAATGTTATAACTTGTGCAGTTCCTGTAAATGTTACAAGATTTGTAAATGCTGTTATAAACATTTGAGGCAATGTTGCTATGATACCTGACATAATTATTAAACTTAGACCATTTCCTATACCCTTTTGTGTTATTTGGTCACCCATCCACATTAGTAAGGAAGTTCCAGCAGTTAACACTGTTGCAATATACATATATTGCATTGGACTTGAACCTTTACCGATGAAAGCAAAGGAAAAGGCATAACCTTCAATGAAAGCAAAAGCTATACCTAAATATCTTGTAATTTGGTTTATCTTTTGTCTTCCTGTATGTCCTTGTTTTCTAAGTTCTGTAAAGTATGGAATAATATCCATTTGTAATAGTTGCATTATAATTGACGCTGTAATATATGGCATAACTCCTAATGCAAATATTGAGAAATTTTTTAATGCTCCACCACCGATTGTATTCATCAATTCTAGAAAACCTAAGTTACTAGTTAAATCATCAGTTCCTGGAACTCTAATTGAGCATCCTAATATAAATATTGTTAATGCTACCAAAGTGAAGTAAATTCTGTGTCGTAGATCTTTGTTTTCTGAAGTAAATAATTCCTTCATTATTTTAAACATATTAGATCACCTCAGCTTTACTTCCTGCCTCTTTAATCTTTTCTAATGCACTAGCTGAAAATTTAGAAGCTTGAATAGTAATTTTCTTTTCTAATTTTCCATTACCTAGTACTTTAACTCCATCTAATTGTTTTTTTAATAAACCAGTATCTTTTAATAATGCTGGTGTAACTACTGTTCCATCTTCAAAAACGTTTAAGTCTTCTACGTTAATTGTTGCATAAACAGTTCTAAACTTAGCGTTCTTAAATCCTCTCTTAGGGATTCTTCTATATAATGGTAATTGTCCACCTTCAAATACTGGGTTGATACTACCACCACTACGTGCTTTTTGTCCTTTTTGTCCGCGACCACTTGTTTTACCAAGACCACTACCTGATCCACGTCCTACACGTTTCTTTGCATGAGTAGCACCGATATTTTTTTCTAATTCATGTAACTTCATTATCCTAATATCTCCTCTACTGTTTTTCCGCGAAGTGCAGCAACTTCTTCTGCAGTCTTCATTGACTTTAACGCATTCATTGCAGCTCTTGCCATATTTAATTTAGTTCTTGCTCCTAGTGATTTAGAAACAACATCACGAACTCCTGCTAAATCAAGGATTGCACGAACTGATCCACCGGCGATAACACCAGTACCTGCAGCAGCAGGTTTGATGATAACTCTAGCAGCTCCAGCTCTACCAATTGCTTCATGAGCAACTGTTCTTCCATCGATTAGAGGAATAGTGATAATATTCTTGTTTGCATCTTGTAATGCTTTTTTTATTGCATCAGGTACTTCATTTGCTTTTCCAATACCTAATCCAACTTTACCTTTACGATCTCCAATAACAACTGTTGCAGAATATCTTCTTTGACGTCCACCTTTGTTAACTTTAACAACGCTTTTAACATCAATTACTAATTCTTCGAATTGTTTTTCTTTAGAGTCATTTCTTTTTTGCATATTACCCTCCTATTAGAATTCTAATCCGTTTTCACGTGCAGCTTCTGCTAAAGCTTTAACACGTCCATGATAAAGGTATCCACCTCTATCAAATACTACTTTTGTAATTTTAGCTTTTGTAGCTTTTTCAGCGATTGCCTTACCTACAACTTTAGCTGCTTCTACATTACTTCCATTTTCAATTTTTAAATCTTTATCTAATGAGGAAGCTGATACAAGAGTAGTTCTAGTTTCATCATCTATGATTTGTGCGTAAATTCCAGTGTTTGAACGGAATACACATAATCTTGGTATAGCGCTTGTTCCCATTAATGTCTTACGAACTCTTTCGTGACGAGATTCACGCATTTTATTACGAGATTCTTTTTTAATCATATAACTTTTCTCCCTTCCTACTTATTAAGCAGCTTTCTTTCCTTCTTTACGACGAATATGTTCATCTTTATATCTGATACCTTTTCCCTTATATGGTTCAGGTTGTCTTACTTTTCTAATATTAGCTGCAAATTCTCCAACTAACATCTTATCAATACCTTTTACAGTTATTTCTGTGTTACTTACTGATTCAACTGTAAGTCCTTCAGGTACTTCCATTTCTACTGGATGTGAATATCCAGCGTTGATTACTAATTTTTTACCTTGTACATTGAAACGATAACCAACACCAACGATTTCTAACCCTTTAGCATAACCTTCAGTTACACCAACAATCATATTTTTTACTAAGGCATTCATTGTTCCATGCATTGCTTTAGCACTTTCGTTAAGACGTTCAAAAGTTAATTGGTTTCCTTCAACCTTCATTGTAATGTCTTTTAACATTTGTTGTGTTAATGTTCCTTTTGGTCCTTTAACAGTTACAACGTTATCAACATTTTCAACAGTAACTCCTTCTGGAATTGTAATAATACGATTTCCAATACGGCTCATAACGACACCTCCTTATATTTATTATTATATTACCAAATATAAGCTAGAACTTCTCCACCTATATTTTGTTTACGAGCTTCTTTATCTGTCATAATTCCTTTAGATGTTGAAATGATTGCGATTCCTAAGCCATTTAAAACTTTTGGAATTTCATCATTTTTTGCATATACACGAAGTCCTGGTTTGGAAATTCTCTTTAAACCAGTGATAACTCTTTCTTTCTTATCAGTATATTTAAGAGTTAAGATAATAGTACCTTGAGTATTATCACTGTCAATCTTATAATCTTTTATAAATCCTTCTTCTTTTAAAATCTTTGCGATTTCTTTTTTAATATTAGAAGCTGGAACTTTTACTTCTTCATAACGCATTTGGTTAGCGTTACGAATTCTTGTTAGCATATCTGCAATTGTATCAGTTACTACTGCCATTATAATTTCCTCCTTTCCAATTACCAACTTGATTTTTTAATTCCTGGTATTTGTCCTTTATAAGCTAATTCACGGAAGCAAATACGGCAGATTCCGAATTTACTCATAACTGCGTGTGGGCGACCACAACGAGAACATCTTGTATATTCACGTACTTTATATTTTTGTGGTCTATTAGCCTTTACTATCATACTTTTCTTTGCCATAATATTCCTCCCATTTTTACTTTTTAAAAGGAATTCCAAGTCCATTTAATAAGTCGAATGATTCTTCATTTGTGCGTGCTGTAGTTACGAAAACGATATCCATTCCACGTACTTTTACTACATCATCGTAATTAATTTCTTGAAAAATTAATTGTTCTTTAATTCCCATTGTATAGTTTCCTCTACCATCGAAAGCTTTTGGACTAACTCCACGGAAATCTCTAACACCTGGTAATGAGATAGTGATTAACTTATCAATAAAGTTATACATATTATCTCCTCTTAGTGTTACTTTGCAACCAATAGCTTGACCTTCTCTTACTTTAAATCCAGCGATTGATTTTTTTGCTTTTGTTACTACTGGTTTTTGTCCAGAAATTAATGTTAAATCATGAACTGCTGCTTCTAATAATTTAGAATTTGTAGTTGCATCACCAACACCCATATTAATAACAACTTTTTCTAATTTTGGAACTTCCATTATTGACTTATAATTATATTTTTCTTTTAAACTTGGAACTACTTCATTTAAGTATTTCTCTTTTAGGCGGTTCATAATTACCCTCCTTCCAATTAATCAATTTTTTCGTTTGATTTTTTTGCTATTCTTATTTTTTTACCTGTTTTTTCATCAGTTGTATGTCCAATTCTAGTTCTTTTTTTAGTTTTAGGATCAACTATCATAACATTTGATGCATTGATTGGTGCAGCAACTTCAATAATTCCACCTGTTTCAGTACCAGTTGGTTTTTGATGTTTCTTAACCATATGTACACCTTCAACGATAACTTTATTTTCGTTTCTTAATGTTTTAACGATTTTTCCTGTTTTACCTTTATCAGAACCAGTGATAACTACAACTTCATCTCCTACTTTAAAGTTCATATTTATCCTCCTCTTATAGTACTTCTTTTGCTAAAGAAACAATTTTCATGTAATCTTTATCACGAAGTTCTCTTGCTACTGGTCCAAAGATACGAGTTCCTACTGGACTCTTGTCATCACGAATGATAACACAAGCATTGTCATCGAACTTAATGTAACTTCCATCTTCACGACGAACGCCTTGACGACTACGAACGATAACTGCTTTTACAACTTTTCCTTTTGGAATTGGTGAGTTAGGGATTGCGCTTTTAACTGTTCCAACTACTACATCACCAATGTTACCTGTTTTTACTTTACTTCCACCTAATACACGGATTACTAATAATTCACGTGCACCAGAGTTGTCAGCAACCTTCATACGGCTTTCTTGTTGTAACATAGATTATTCCTCCTTCTCATCTAAGCGTTAAATAATAACTGCTTCTTTTACTATTTCTTTTAAATAGAAATGTTTAGTTTTTGATAATGGTCTAGTTTCTACTATACGAACAGTATCTCCAACTTTTGCTATATTTTTTTCATCATGTACACAATATTTCTTTGAGCTTTTAACTCTTTTGTGATATAACGGATGGTTTTTATAAGTTTCAACTAAAACACTAATTGTTTTATCATTAGTTGCGCTTACTACTTTTCCAACTAATTCTTTTCTTACTTTCTTTTCCACTTTATATCCTCCTATTCGTTAATCTCACGTTCTTTTAGAACGGTTTTCATTCTTGCAACGGTGTGTCTTAAATCTCTAATTCTAGAAGGTTTTTCTAAATTACCTGTTGCTTGTTGAAAACGTAAATTGAATAGTTCTTCTTTTGCTTCAACTAATTTTTTGTTGATTTCTTCAGTTGATAATTCTCTAATCTCTTTAACCTTCATTTGATTCACCACCATTTTCTTTTTTTACAAATTTTGTTGCTACTGGTAGTTTATGAGAAGCAAGTCTTAATGCCTCACGTGCAGTTGCTTCATCAACACCTGCTATTTCGAACATTATTTTTCCTTCCTTAACTACTGCAACCCATCCTTCAACATTACCTTTACCTTTACCTTGTCTTGTACCGATAGGCTTTTTAGTTAATGGCATATGTGGGAAGATATTTATCCAAACTTTTCCACCACGTTTCATGTAACGAGTCATAGCTACACGAGCAGCTTCTATTTGGTTTGCTGTAATCCAAGCACCTTCTTTTGCTTGAAGTCCATATTCACCGAAATGTAATTCTCTATTTCCACGTGATCTTCCTTCGTAAGGTAATCTATGAACACGACGATATTTTGTTCTTGACGGTATTAACATATTAATTACCTCCCTTAGCCTTTTTATTTAGGATTTCTCCTTTATATATCCATACCTTTACACCTATTTTTCCGAATGTTGTATCAGCTTCACTTGTAGCGTAATCAACATCTGCTCTTAATGTATGTAGAGGAATAGTTCCTTCTGTATATCCTTCACTACGAGCCATATCTGCTCCACCTAAACGTCCAGATACACTTGTTTTTATTCCTTTGGCTCCAGCTTTCATAGCATTTCTAATTGCTCTTTTTTGAGCCATACGGAATGATGCTCTATTAGTAATTTGGTTTGCAATATTATCTGCAACTAATTGAGCGTTTAAATCTACTTTTTTAATGTCAGCGATTGAGATTTGTACATTCTCACCTGCAACCTTTGAAAGTTGTTTCTTTAATTTTTCAATTTCTTCTCCACCGTGTCCAATCATAACACCTGGCTTTGAAGTATGGATAACAACTTCTGTTTTCTTAGTATTTCTTTCAATTTCAACTTTGGCAATTCCAGCATTAGTTAAATTCTTTTCTAAATATTCACGGATTTTAATATCCTTATCTAAATACTTAGAGAAGTCTTTATTATTACTATACCATTTAGCTTCCCAGTCTTTATTGATACCAAGTCTAAGTCCATTAGGATTTACCTTTTGTCCCATTTTGTTACCTCCTTATTAGTTTTTTGTAGCCACTACTATATTAATGTGACTAGTTCTGTGATTTCTATGTCCTATGTGTGAACGTGAATCAAAAAAGTGACGTTTCATAACAGGACCAGCATCTACTCTTGCTTCTTTAACATAAAGTGTAGCAGCATCTGCACCATTATTATTAACAGCGTTTGCGATAGCAGAATCTAAAACTTTTTTAGTTAATCTTGCTGATTTATTATTAACATTAATTAAAATGTTTAATGCTTCTTGTACACTTTTACCACGAATCATATCAGCAACTAATCTTGCTCTGATAGGTGATACTCGAAGACCTTTAGCAATTGCTTTTGCTTCCATATTTCTAACCTCCTAGTCATTATTTCTATTTTTTGTCTGAACCATGTCCACCAAATTTACGTGTTAATGCAAATTCACCTAACTTATGTCCAACCATATCTTCAGTTACATAAACTGGAATAAATTCTTTTCCATTATGTACTGCAAATGTGTGTCCAATAAAATCAGGAAAAATAGTGGAACGGCGTGACCATGTTTTAATGACTTCTTTTTTTCCAGACTTATTTAATTCTTGAACCTTTTTTAATAATCTTTCGAATACGTAAGGCCCTTTTTTTAAACTTCTTGCCATTTTTTAATCATCCTTTCCTATTTACTATTGCGACGACGTACTATGAACTTGTCAGATTGTTTTTTCTTACGTGTCTTTAATCCAAGTGCAGGTTTACCCCAAGGTGTCATTGGTGCCTTACGTCCGATTGGAGCACGTCCTTCACCACCACCATGTGGATGGTCATTTGGATTCATAACTGAACCACGAACTGTTGGTCTGATACCCATATGACGTTTACGACCAGCTTTTCCTATTTTAACAAGTGATGCATCTTCATTTCCAACTACACCAACTGTTGCATAGCAAGTTCCTAACACTTTTCTTTGTTCTCCACTTGATAAACGAATCATAACATAATTTCCTTCACGACCAAGGATTTGAGCTGAAGCACCAGCACTTCTTGCTAATTCTCCACCTTTTCCAGGACGTAATTCAATATTATGAATCATTGTACCTACTGGAATACTCATAATTGGTAATGCATTACCAACTTTAATATCTGCATTTTCTCCAGATTCAATTGTTGCTCCAACTTCTAATCCTTTAGGAGCAATGATGTATCTTTTTTCTCCATCTGCATAATTGATTAATGCAATATTTGCAGTTCTGTTTGGATCATATTCAATACTTGCTACTGTTCCAGGTACGTTTAATTTATTTCTTTTAAAATCAATGATACGATATTTTCTTTTAACGCCGCCACCTTGATGACGAACTGTTATCTTACCTTGATTATTACGACCACTGTTTTTCTTTATAGTAACTAAAAGTGATTTTTCTGGAGTGCTAGTAGTTAATACTTCATTTACTAATGCACTCATCTTTCTACGTCCTGGTGTAGTAGGTTTATAATTTCTGATTGCCATAATTTATTTCCTCCTTCTAACCAAGATCAATTGTTTGTCCTTCTGCAAGTGTAACAATTGCTTTTTTTGAACGATTAGTTAATCCAGTATAACGACCAACTCTTCTTTTCTTTGGTTTTACATTGATTGTTCTAATTGAAGTAACTTTAACATTAAAGATTTTTTCAATTGCTTCTTTTATTTCAATCTTATTTGCTTTTGGATCAACTTTAAAAGTATATTTTCCTTCGCTTTTTGCTGCTTCTGATTTTTCAGTAACAACTGGTGCTTTAATTATTTCTAAATATTTAGTATCTTTCATTATTTAAGCACCTCCTCGATAAATTTTAAGGCATCTTCTGTAACTACCATCACATCAGTACCTACGATATCTAATACATTAATTTCATCTGCTAAAATTAATACTAAATTTTTTAAATTTCTTGATGCAAGAATTAAATTTTCATCAAATTCTTTTACAACTAATAATACTTTTTTATCAGCTATTTTTAATGTTTCTAATACATTAATCATATCTTTAGTTTTTGGAGTTGCAATATTTAAATTTTCTAAAACTAATAATTCGTTATTTGCAACTTTTTCAGCTAAAGCTGATTTAATAGCTATTTGTCTTTCTTTACGGTTTTGTTTTTTACTATAATCTCTTGGTACTGGAGTTCCGTAATTTCCTCCACCTACCCATTGTACAGCTCTAATTGAACCTTGACGTGCATGTCCAGTTCCTTTTTGTCTCCATGGCTTTCTTCCTCCACCAGAAACTTCTGAGCGATTTTTAGTTTTATGTGTTCCTTGTCTTAATGATGCCATTGATAAAATAATTGCATCTGTTAAAACGTTTTTGTTTGGCGTAATTCCAAATATTTCTTCATTTAAATTAATGTCCTTTACTTTTTCACCTTTAAGATTTAAAAGTTCTACTTTTTTCATCTACGATTCCTCCTTTCATCACTTTATAAAATTTTCTTTCCTTATTATATAACTGTGATGATTTTATTCTTCTGTTGTTTCTTCAGTTGTTGTTTCTTCTGCAACTTCAGCAGCTTTTTCAGCATAATTTACTAAATTAGCAGCTTCTTTTTTTACAGTTGGTTTTTTAACTGCAGTACGAATCATTACTAATGATTTTTTTGGACCAGGAACATTACCCTTAACTAAAATTACGCTATTTTCTGTATCAATTGATACAACTTCAAGATTTTGAACTGTTCTTTGAACATTACCCATTTGACCAGGCATTTTCTTTCCTTTAAGTACGTGCATTGGTAACATTGTACCTAGAGAACCAACACCTCTGTGGTATTGAGAACCATGTCCCATAGGACCTCTTGATTGGTTATGGCGTTTAATAACACCTTGGAAACCTTTACCTTTACTTGTTCCAGTAACATCAACAATTTCCCCTGCTTCGAAAATGTCTACACCAATAGTTTGACCTAATGTGTAATCATTAACATTAACTCCTCTAATTTCTCTTAAGAAGCGCTTAGGTGTTGTGTTAGCTTTCTTTACATGACCTAATTCTGGCTTGTTGCTTAATTTTTCTCTAATTGTTTGAGCACCAAGTTGAATTGCATCATATCCATCTTTTTCAACTGTTTTAATTTGAGTTACAACATTTGGTTCAACTTCAATAACAGTTACCGGAATTAATTTACCTTCTTTAGTAAATACTTGAGTCATTCCGATTTTCTTACCTAAGATTCCTTTCATTACTTTTCCTCCATTATTTAGTTTTGATTTCGATATCTACACCGCTTGGTAAATCTAAATGAGCTAATGCATCAATAGTTTCCTTGCTTGGATTTTTGATATCAATAAGTCTTTTGTGTGTACGCATCTCGAATTGTTCACGAGAATCTTTGTTTATGTGTACAGCTCTTAAAATTGTGAATTTTTCAACTTCAGTTGGAAGTGGTACTGGACCAGAGATTTCCCCACCAGATCTTCTTACTGTTTCAACAATTTTCTTAGCAGCATTATCAAGAATTCTGTGATCATATGCTTTAATTCTTATACGAATTTTTTCTGTTGACATTAAAATCCTCCTCTCGCCTATATCTAGTATAGACTTGCTCCGTACGAATAACCCAATAACCAATTATCAACTTAACCTGGTGTATCAGCAACCTCGCACATCTAAGCAGTCACACGTATTAAATTATAACGGATGAGTGCTATTTTTGCAAGTCTTTTTTAACCTTTTTCTTATTTTTCAAAGAATTCTTTGTTTTTTTTTCGACATTTGTATTATATTTCTTCATTTTTTTGTAATTTTTTTATAGAAGCCGGCATAATTAAACTTGAACCAAATTTTTTATTTATTTTATCTACAGTCTTTTGGATGCTTTCTTCTTTAGAGTTATTGTCAATTTCTGTATCAAATATAGATACTTGTGTATTTTTAAATTTTGTTAAATTTGCAAGTCTAACTCCTATTAATCTAACTGGAATGTTATTATAACTTTTTTCAAATAAACTATTAATTTTCTTTAAAATCTCTTTGGTATTATCTGTTGCATTTTCTAGTTGTTCTTGAACAGTTGTTGATTTAAAATATTTATCCTTATATATAATTGCTATTGTTGATGCGTATAAATTTTGTTCTCTTAATTGTCTGCATACATCTTCAGTTTGCACAAAAAGCACTTCTTTTAATTTTTCTCTATTTTCTTCATCATGCGGAAGTGTTCTTGTTGTACTTATACTTTGACGTTTGTCTTTTCTTTCTTCTACTTTTGACTCATCAATTCCCCAAGCAGCTTGTTTTAAATATTTTGCTTGACTTTTAAACTTTTTTTCTAATTTTTGAAAATCGTATTCTGCTAAATCTTTAATCGTGTATATATTCATTTTATTTAGTTCGATGGATGTTTTCTTTCCACACATAAATAAATCATTTACTGGTAACGGCCATAATTTTTCTTTTATTTCACTTTTTAATAGTGTGTGTACTTTATCTGGTTTTTCAAAGTCACTTGCCATTTTTGCACATAACTTGTTATTTCCAATTCCAACATTTACAGTAAACCCAAATTTTTCTTTTATTTCATCTTTTATTTTGTATGCTAATTCTAGGTGATTGGTATATAAATACTTTGTTCCTGTCATATCTAGAAAACATTCATCAATCGAGAACTGTTCCATAATTGGAGTAAATGTTTTTAAATAGTTCATTAGTTGTTTTGATTTTCTTTGGTATATTTCATGATTTGGACTAAATATTTTTAAATTCGGACATTTCATTTTAGCTTGATAAATAGTTTCTGCAGTTACAATTCCATATTTTTTTGCAATTGGACTTTTTGCTAGTACTATTCCGTGTCTTTTACTTTCATCACCCGCAATAATAGCAGGAATTGTTCTTATATCAATATTATATCCTTCCTCAAGTAATTGAACAGCAGTCCAAGAAAGAAATGCGTTATTTACATCTATATGAAAAATTATTCTTTCTGCCACTATTCTCACCTCGCCTATATTATACTACTTTAGAAAAAAGATAAAAGAAAAAACGTTATATTTTAACGCCTAAACTGTAAAATTATCTATGCAAAATGTTGCATAAACTGGTATATATCTAATATCTTTCTTTGTTTGAAAATTATTTTCTGTAATTCTATATCCTTCTTTAACTGTAAATTTTTTCATAAAAACTGATAATGACTTTGCTTTTGAATTTGATTTTGTTGTTAATTCTATTGGTATTATTTGTCCCATTCTATTTTGAACAACAAAATTTACTTCTGCTTTTCCCTCTGATTGATAGTAATATAGCCCAAAGCCATTATCTGATAATGTTTTTGCGATATGATTTTCATATAATATTTCTTTTATATTCTCATTTGATGCAAACTGTTTATAATTTAAGTGAAGCATGGTATAAAGTAATCCTTCATCTATTACATATAATTTAAAACTATCTAAGTCTTTGCAACTGCTTAATACTCCCTTTATATCTTTAGCCTTATAGCTTCTATATACCAGTTGGTTATTTACTAAATAATTAATTGAACTTTCATATTCTTTTGCTCTTTTTCCTGATCCAATTACACCATATTGAAATTTTTTGTTTTCTTTTTTCAATTGTTCTGGTAACGAATCTATTACTTCTATTCCTCTTGGAATATCGATTAATATATTATTTAGAGCAACTTCTTTTTTATACACATCTATTATTTTTTGCTTTATCGCGTCTAACTCATACTCAGTTGCTCCTGCAATAGATGCTTTTACCACTTCTGGAAGTCCCCCTGATACTAAATATTCTTGAAATAAATCTAATGCAACTTTATGAAAAGCGCAAGTCTTTCTTTTGTTGAATGATTCTTTAATTAGATTAGCAAGATTTTTTTCATCATGTGCCCATAAAAATTCTTCAAAGTCCATTTCATTCATACTTTTAAATTGTAACTCTTCGGCTTTAAATTCATTTATTTTTTCTTTTCTTGAAGTAATAGCAATTATATTATATTTGCTATGTTCACTTCCAAAGATTTTTAATCCTTTTGCAATTTCATTATTTGTAAGATTATCTAAAATTACTAATGTATCTTCTTTTAAAATTGTCTCTCCAGATATTAATGAAAGATTTAAAATTAATTTTTCTGTTGATTTTTCCTTTGTAAATAGATTTATAATTTCTTTATTATTATCAGTATTAAAATAAATCATATTTTTATATTCTTTTTTTCCAAAGTCAAGTACAGAAAATGTCTTTCCTATTTGTTTTGAACCAAATAAAATTAATGGTTTTTTCATAGAATCATCTTTCCATTTCTTTAAAAATTTCTCGATTTTTCGTTCCATTTACTGTCTTCACCTCACATATTTCATAAATTAAGTATACATTTTTTATAATATATTTGTCAAATAAAAAAGACTATTTCTAGCCTTTATGATTGTCTTATTGGAGTGTTATATTCTAATCTTAGTTTGTCTGCTATTGTTACTATAAACTCTGAATTTGTCGGTTTTGCACCTTCTATGTCTATTGTGTATCCAAATAATTCTACCATATAATCCCAATTTGCTCTTGTCCAACTAATGTCAATTGCATGTCTAATTGCTCTTTCTACACGAGATGCAGTTGAATCAAATGTTTTTGCAATTGCTGGATATAATTCTTTTGTTATTCCACCTATATATTCTGGATTTTTAAATACTAGTGTTATTCCTTCTCTAATATATTGATATCCTTTAACATGTGATGGAACTCCAAGTTCATGAAGTGTTTTTGAAATTGAGATTTGTAAATTGTTTTGAAACAGGTCAACACTTTCATTTGGATTACTGTGACTAGCATACACACTTTCTATTTTTGCTTTTAGATGACTTAATTCAAATGGTTTCAATATGTAGTAACAAGCACCAAGTTCAGATACTTTTCTAATCATTTCTTGTGTATTATAAGATGTAAGAACAATAATTTTTTTATTTATATTATTTTTCTTAAGATATTCTAAAACTTCAACCCCATCTACTCTTGGCATTACTAAATCTAGTAAGATTATATCTATATTATCCGAATGTTTATCAATAATATCTATTCCATACTTTCCATCTTCAGCTACGTAATTAACTGATATTTTCTTATTATCTTTAAAGTACTCTCTTATCATATCTACTAAATTTTTATTATCATCAATAATTAATAATTTTATTTTATTCATAATTTCTCCTCTTTATTCTTTTTACCACGTATCTTAATTATATACTATCGAATTAAAAAGATAAAGAAAAAAAATAGACAAGTTTTGTCGATTCTTAAAACTTACCTATTTTCTAGTTTCGAAAGAAATATTTTTAATTTATCTGGTTTTAGACTTATTCCACCTAATAAATAACCATCTATTATTTTGCACTGATTTAAGATATCTATGTTTTTTTCATTTGCACTTCCTCCATAGAGTACCTTATTTTTGGGAAAATTTTTTTTAATTAATTGAAAAACTTCCTCTATTTCACTATTGGTTGGAATTATCCCTGTTCCAATTGCCCAAATTGGCTCATATGCAATAATTATTTTTTCTTTATCTTCATCATTGACATTTTCAACTGCTGTTAGTAATTCTTTGATTAACACCTCTTTAACTTTTCCTGATTCTCTTTCTTCTCTAGTTTCTCCAATACATAATATTGGAATAATATCATTTTCTAATAAGTTGTTTACTTTTTTATTTATTTCGTCATTTGTCTCTTTTTGGTATTGTCTTCTTTCACTGTGTCCTACTATTGCATATTCTACACCAAATGATTTTAATTGACTTGCTGATATTTCACCAGTATATGCTCCATTATCATTAATACTTACATTTTGAGCCCCTAATGAAAAATTATTTAAATTATAGTTGCTTATATTCAAAAAAGTGGGACACACAATCATTTTGTTAAACGTATTTATTGTTGAAAGTTCTTTTTGATATTCTCTAAATCTATTTTTTTCTAAATTTGACTTGTTATTTAATGCTATTATCATTTAAACCTCTTTTTAATACTTTTATATATTTTTGAGAAAACTCCAAATCTATTTTCTTCTTGTTTTTCTTTGATTGCTCTATTATATACTTCTATAACTCTATCAGCATAATTTTTAGAGCTATAATGTTCTGCCTGAATTCTTGCCTGTTTATCAAATCTTTGTAGTTCCTTTGGATTTTCATATAATCTAATAATATTTTTTTCATATTCTTCCTTTGTTTCAAAGAATAATCCATTTAATTCTTCTGTTACCATGCTTTGGAATGCTTCATCATTCATACAAACTGGTACAACATTTGACGCCATTGCTTCTATTATTGTTAGACCTTGTGTCTCTGTTTTTGATGCTGTAGCAAATACATTTGATATATGGTAGTAGTATGGCATATCATCCCAAGCGGCCTTTCCTGTAAAAATAATGTTATCGGATAATCCAAGTTTATTACTTAATTTTTCATATTTTTCTTTATCTGGACCGTCACCTACAATTATTAATTTTATATTTTTAGATTTTTTTACTAGTTCCTGTTGTGCATAAATTAAAAATTCAACGTTTTTTTCTTCTGCCAATCTTCCTACAAATAATATTATAAAGTCTTTTTTATTTAATTTTAGGCGTTTTCTTAAATCGCTTACATCATCTTCTTTTATATTTTCCTTAAAGAATCTTTCTACTTCAATTCCAGTTGGAATTATGTGAATATTTTTTTCAAATTTATACTTTTCTGTAAATAATTTATAAGTTTTTGTTGTTGGTACGATTAATTCTGTTGCAGTTGTATCACAATAAAACTTTGTAAAGTATTCTAATAATTTTTTACTTGATTTTTGAAAATAACCTTTTGTTATGTAATGAATATAATCTTCATACATTGTATGATAGGTATGAACTAATGGAATATTATATTGTTTAGCAATTAATCTTGCGAATGTTCCTATTGCAAACTCTGTTTGTGAATGTATAACATCTAAATTCCAACTTCTAATTTTTTTAACTGCTTTTACTGGATAAATACTAGTTAGTCTTGAATCATATATTCCAGTTGGTAGTCCTGGTATTCTTAATATTTTTTCTTTTTCATCATATTCATATTTAAAACTTTCAATGTTAGCTGTTACTACATATACATCATGACCTTGTTTTTCTAAGGCTTTTTTTAGCATAACTTCGCTTGTAACTAAACCGCTAATATATGGAGTATATGTTTCTGAAAATATACCAATACGCATTATTTCACCTTCTTTTCCAAACTGAAAATTAATGCACCTATTATAACACCTAAATAATATGTTATAAAGCGCCAAATCAATAAAACTGCAGATAATGTTCCTGTTTTTATGAAATTACCATAAAATTGAGTAAATCCATATTCTATGCCACCACTTGCTCCTGGAATTGGAACAAATGCTCCGATTAAATAGATATAGGCTGATGCAGTTATTGTGTCTGCAATATTTAGACTTGTAAAGTCACCCATACTAAACAAAACAAATAAAGGTATTAAATATAAGAATCCCAAACTTAAAATATTTAAGAAAATACCAATTATGGATAACTTTTTATTTTTTGACAATTCTTTAAATCCGTTATATAAATCTTCAAATTTAGTTTCTATCTCTTCATCTTTTCCGTTTATCTTTAATTTTTTGCAAGATTTTTTGCATAGATTACTTAACTTTTGTGTTGTTTTTTTTGAATTTGCTACTAAAAGTAATATTACTACTACAAATATGTTTATAGCAAATCCCAATAATACCAGGTACTTTAAGAATGTTACTTTAGGAAATATTTTAAATATAAAGTTATAAGTCACAGCAAGTGCTCCACATATTACTAAGGCAATTTGATAAAAGATAAAGCTTTGGACTGTATAGTTTGTGGCTTTTGGTAAGGAAATACCATGTTCTGTAAGCATATATATTTCCATAGGTTGTCCACCTGTTGAGAATGGTGTAATTCCGTTAAAAAATTGTGTTATGAAATTATGTTTAATTGCTTCCTTTACACTGATTTTTTTCTTATCATTTACAATTAAGTAATTAGCTATTCCCTTTAATGAAACAGATATTAAAAATACTATAACAGCTAATATTAAATATTTTACATCCATTGTTGTCAATGCTTTTGATATGTTTAACCAATCATCTTTTAATATTACATATAATACAATTATTGTAATTAACAATAAAACTAGTGTATTTTTCTTTATTTCTTTTAATATATTCATGCTAGTTTCCTTTGATTGTTTAAAGTATCTTCTGTTTCTTTTAAATATATAACATTTCCTTTTTCTTCACCTAGACTTTCGAAGCCTTTTGCTTCTAGATTTTCTATCATATTTCTATCATTTGATGCTGTTTTTATGAATATTTCTTTCATTCCTAGTGTATGAATTGAATAATCTGTAGCAAGTGAAATTAATCTTCTGTTTTTTAATTTTGTTTTTATTGGAGGAAAAGAAATATTACATGTTTTTATATCTCTTTCTCCTTCAATGTAGCATATATCTTTTATTTTAGAAGAAGATTCTAAAAATAAAGATTCTCTTACTTCATTTGAAAGTTTTTTATGTTGTTCATATTCTTCTCTTGGGACTTGTTGTATTTTCTTTGCATTTTCTACAGTCATAGTATGAATTTCGTTTTCTTTTTCAAAATCTTCTACTAATTTCATATGATCTTCATCATATGGATCTACTAAAAATAGTCTCTCACTATTCAACCTTCTCACCTACTTAATTGCTTCTATTCCTGGTAATTCTTTTCCCTCTAAATATTCAAGTGTTGCTCCTCCTCCAGTAGATGCATGATATACTTTATCTTTATAACCTGCATTACTTGCAGCTGCAACAATGTCTCCTCCACCTAAAATTGTTTTTATATTGTTTTCAACTACGTATTTTAATAATACATCTGTATTCTTTTTGTATTTATCAAATTCATATACTCCAAGAGGTCCATTCCATATAACAATTGAAGCATCTTTTAATATATTTTCATATTTTTCTACTGTTTTTTCACCAATGTCTAAGCCCATTTCATCTTTTGTTATTTCATCAGCCATTTTTACTCTATAGTCTTCTTCATTTGTAAATTCATTAGTCACAGCAAAGTCTACTGGTAATTCTATTTTTTCAGAATATTTTTCTAACATTTTTTTACAAAAGTCTATATTTTCTTCATCTAACAATGATTTTCCAATTTCATAACCTTTTGCTTTTAAGAATGTAAATGCCATTCCTCCGCCTATTAATATTTTATCTGCTTTTGTTAATAAATTTTCAATTACACCGATTTTATCTGATACTTTGGCTCCACCTAATATTACAACAAAAGGATGAGTTGGCTCTTCTAAAATACTAAGTGCTTTTAATTCCTTTTCTATTAAGAATCCAATACATGATTCCATATTTGATGAAATTCCTACATTAGAAGCATGAGCTCTATGGACAGTTCCAAAAGCATCATTTACAAACACGTCTCCTAAAGAGGCCCAATATCTTCCTAATTCAGGGTCGTTTTTACTTTCTTTCTTCCCATTTAAATCTTCATATCTTGTATTTTGAATAAGTAACACATCACCTGGTAACATACTATCTATTGTTGCTTCTAACTCTTCTCCTCTTGTATTTTCACTAAATAATACATCTTTTTCTAATTTTTTTGATAAACATTCTGCAACTGGTGATAAGTCATTTTTTTCTAAATCTTCTTGTCCTTTAACTCTTCCAAGATGTGATAATAATATTACTTTTGCATTATGTTCAATAGCATATTTTATTGTAGGTAGGGCACCTTCTATTCTTGTGTCGTCTACTATTTTTCCATCTTTAATTGGTACATTAAAATCGCATCTTATTAATACTTTTTTTTCATTTAAATCTATATCTTTTATTGTTTTCATTGGCTAATTCTCCTATCTATTTCAGTATAACATTAATTTAAATCAAAAAAAAGGGAATATTATCCCTTATTTTGTCATTAAGTACTTTGCAGTTCTTACCATTTGTGCAGTATATGACATTTCATTATCATACCAAGAAACTACTTTAACAAGTTGTTTTCCATCTACTTCTACAATACTTGTTAATTGTCCATCTACTAATGAACCGCAACGTCTTCCAATTACATCACTAGAGACAATTGGATCTTCTGTATATTTTAATGTTTCATTTTGTGCATTCTTTAATACTTCATTTATTTCTTCTGTAGTTGTATTTCTTCCTAATTCTAATACTAAGTCAACAACTGAGCCTGTTGGTACTGGAACACGCATTGCAGTTCCTTCTAGTTTGCCATCTAAGTTAGGACATACTTTACCTATTGCTGATGCAGCACCTGTTGATGTTGGTACTATATTTGCAGCACAAGCTCTTCCACGACGAGCATTTATTCCTTTTTTATGAGCAACATCCAAAGTAACTTGGTCATTAGTATATGCGTGAACTGTCGTCATATATCCCTTATTTATTCCAAATTCTTTATCAAGTACGTCTACTACTGGTGCTAAACAGTTTGTAGTACATGATGCAGCAGAAATAATTTTTTCATCTCCAGTTAAAGTTTCGTGATTAACATTATAAACTATTGTTTTTATATCTCCTTTTGCTGGTGCAGATATAATTACATGTTTTGCTCCTGCATTTATGTGAGCCATTGCTTTTTCTTCAGATGTGAATAAACCTGTACATTCAAATACTACATCAATATCTAAATCTTTCCAAGGTAACATTGCTGGGTCTTTTTCAGAATATACTTTTACTCTTCTATCTCCAATTACAATATAATCTCCATCACTTGTGATTTCATCAATTCTATAATTTCTATGATTAGTATCATATTTTAATAAATAAGCTAATTGCTCTGCGTCTGTTAAGTCGTTAATTGCAACTACTTCGAACTCCTCATTTTCTTCCATTAAACGGAAACATAATCTTCCGATTCTTCCAAATCCATTGATTGCTACTTTTATCATTTTTCAATCCTCCTATGATTTCATTATATATTTTTCTCTTTTTTGTTTCAATATATTCAAGAAGTTTTAGTTGTAAATATGTCAAATAAAAATATCCACATATTATGGATATTTTTTATATGTTTTTCTATTTTTGCTGTTCTTTTCCACAATAATTGCTTATAGTTTTATTTTTGAGTGTTTTTTACACAGATAGTTGTGGACTATTCATGAAAATAGCTTCCTCCAATAAACTCTCTAATTACCGCATCTTGTGGAATTGATTCTGATGGTATAGGTAAGAAAGAGCGTAGGAAGTTTATTAATCTTTTTGCTTCTTCATAGCATGGGGAGTCACTTTCAACAGAATATAATAATGGTTCAGCATAAGTCTTTAAAACTCCAATTTCATAAATTGCTGCTGAGTTTATTGTAGCATCGCTTTCATCTTGATATGGAAATATATATTTTTCTTCTCCAAGTCTTACACTAGGCCATTGTTTAATTGTTTTTTCAACACTATAATTTCTTGTTCTATTATCACGAACTATTCTTCTTAAAAGTCTATTATCTGTTGTAGGAATACGATTATGGTCATCTATACTTAATTCTGTTAATGGTGAAATGTATATTTTAAATTTCTTTTCTCTACTTATGTTAGAAAGAATTTTAGGATCTAATGCATGGATTCCTTCGATAATTAAAATATCTTTATCACCTAATTGCATTTCATTATGATATTCTTTTTTTCCTAATCCAAAATTATAAGTTGGAAGTTTTACTTTTTTTCCTTCTAGTAAATCTGAAATAACTTTATCAAATAATTTTAAATCTATTGCTTCTAAACATTCAAAATCATAATTTCCATTTATGTCTTTTGGTGTTTCTTCTTTTTCTACAAAATAATCATCCATACCTATAGTTTGTGGCTCTAGTCCAAAACTTTTTAAATACATGCATAGTTTTCTTGATGTTGTTGTTTTTCCTGATGAAGATGGACCTGCCATTAATACTACTTTTACTTTATTTTTTCTTGTATTTATAGCCTTAGCTACATTTAATAACCTATTACTTTGTAGTGTTTCATCTATTTTTATTAAATCACTTATTTTTCCTGTTGATACTACTTTATTTAAATCTACTGAATTCTTTACTCCAATTAATTTTGCCCACTCCTTGTATTCTGCAAAAACTTCAAACATATGTGGATGATGTTCATATTTCTTTATTTTATCATTTATATAGACAGTTGGGAATCTCAAGGTAAATCCATTATCTTTTATATAAGTTAAATCAAAGTCTTTTAATTTTCCAGTTGATGGTGGCATCTTATTATAGAAATAATCATATATACTACCTAATCTATATAAAGTAATATAGTTATCTGTATTATATTTTAGTGTATCTGCTTTAGTTTGATTACCGATTTCTATAAAATACTTCATTGCTTCAATTCTATCAATTGTTACTTTTGTAATCGGTAAATCTTTTTTTACTATTTCTTTCATCAATATTTTTATTTTTTCTAATTTTTCTTCTGTTAGTTTAAAGCTTGTTTGAATATAAATACCTTTATCTAGTGAATGTTGAACAGTTATATTAGCAGTTTTTCCATATAGTTTTTTTACTGCATATAAAAGCATAAACACTAATCCGTTTACATGTGCTCTATTTCCTTCTGGTGAAGTTAAATCAATAAATTCTACTATTGAATCTTCTTTTATTTTTGAAGATAATTCATTTAATCTGTTATTTACTCTAGCAAGAATTATTGGATATTTAAATTCTGTTTGATGTTCCTTATATATTTCTAATAATGTTACATCTTTACTATACTTATATTTCTTATCATTAATAGTAACATTTACTGTTTCTATCATAATGTTCACCCCTTCATCTTATCATATAAAGTATAACATACTTCATACTAATATAATATGCATATTTTTTTTATTTGACACTATATTTATAATGGGTGATTTAATGAATTTAATACCGGTTGTATTTGACAATGAGAAAAAAAATCTTGGATTAGACTTATATTCTAAGTTATTAGATAACAGAATAATATTTATAAGTGGTGTAATTGATGATGATATTAGTAATATTGTAATTGCGGAATTGTTATATTTAGATTCTGTATCAAACGATGATATTTATTTATATATAAATTCTGTTGGTGGTAGTGTGTCTAGTGGATTAGCAATTTATGATACTATGAATTTAGTACGTAGCGATATTTGTACATTAGGTATTGGTACTGCAGCCAGCATGGGAGCATTTTTACTTTCTAGTGGTACTGTTGGAAAAAGATATTCTCTTCCAAATACAAATATTATGATACATCAAGTGCTAAGTAGTTTTGAAGGATGTACAAATAATATTAAAGATTCTACTGATAGAATAATTGAATTACAAAAAAAGTTAAATAAAATATTATCTAAAAATACCAAAAAAAGTATTAAAAAAATTGAAAATGATATAAAAAAAGATTTTTATATGTCAGCAGGTGAAGCTTGTGAGTATGGATTAATTGACAAAGTTTTATAAAAAAAATCACTCTTTAAAGAATGATTTAATATTTTTTATTCATTTTTTCAAATGAAGCAGCAAGTTCTCTAACTTTTCTAAATCTATGGTTTATTCCTGATTTAGATAAAGATTTTCCTGTTTCTAATGTAATTATTTCTGCTAGTTCTTTTAATGATGTTTCAGGATACTCTTTACGATATCTTACTGCAAGTTTTGTTCTATCATCTAGTAAATCCATTCCATTGTTGTCTTCAATTATCTTTATTTGTCTAAGTTGTTCGTTTGCTGTTTCAAATACTCTGTCAATATTTGCTTGTTCCATATTGTTTAAACGATTTGTTTTATTTTTTTGATCTCTATAAATTCTTACGTTTTCATAATACATTACAGCATTGTTTGCTCCAAGAATCTTTATAAAATCGCTTATTTTTTCGGCTTCTTTTATGTATATCATATAGCCTTTTTCTCTATTTAATATTTTAGCATTTAAGTCAAATATATTTAGTAGTTTTTGAACAAATACTGCTTCTTCTGGTTCAGTGACAAGAATTTCTAAATGATATCTTGATGTTTTTGGGTCATTGATACTACCAGATGCGAAAAAAACACCTCTAAGATATGCTCTTATTTCTTCATTTGCACCAACTATATATGTTGGGACTACTGGAAGATACTCATTTTTTTCGTTATATATTCCTAATTCTTTTAGCATCTTATCTAAATTGTTTTCTATTGTTATTTGATATAATTCTTTTTTACTAAAATTTAGGTTTTCTATTATTTCTACTTGAGGATTAATATCTGTAATTACTTGTATAAAATTTGATATTCTATCAACCAAAAATTTATTTTCTGTATTTAATGTTACTTTGTTATCTTGAAATATTCCATTATTTCTTATATATCCAGATAATTCTGCTATTATTTCAGATTTTGTACTTTTTATATTAGATATTTCTTCTTTTATTTTTACTGTAAATGACATTACTTTCTCATTAGATATGAAAATATTAAAGAACTAAGTTTTAAACTATCATGTTTTAGGGTGTTGTCATCTATTGTTAATAAGTTATCTTCAATTAGTTCTACACCAATTTTTTCTAATTCTTCATAATCTATTAAAACTGGGTCTTTTTGTTCTTGGCTTTCATATCTTTTCGCTATTTCTTCTTCTATTTTTGCATTGTTTGCAATTACTACATCTACTTTTTTCTTATCTAAATATCTATTTAAAAGTTTTACATGATCTCCTACTGTAAAATTATCTGTTTCTCCTGGTTGTGTAACAATATTACATGTATACATTATTGGGGCCTTTGTTTCATTCAAAACATCTTCTACTTCTTTGCAAATAATATTTGGTAAAACGCTTGTATACAAACTTCCCATACTAAATATTATTAAATCTGCTTCTTTTAAAGCATTAAGTACTTCTTGTAATACTTTAGGTTCCTTCTTATAAAAAATCTTTTCAAATTGACGATGTGCTGCAGTTATTTGTTCTTCTCCTTCAATTATGTTTCCTTCTTTATCAAGTCCCATTAATGTTAAATCACAATCTTCTGATATTGGTAACACTTTGTGTCTTACATCAAGAAGTTTACTTAATTGTGCAATTGAATCTTTTAGTGAACCAGTTATATCTAACATTGCAGTTAAAATAAGGTTTCCTACTGCATGCCCATCTAAATCACTTGAAGTTTTAAATCTATATGACATCATATCTTTAATTGGCTGATCTATCTGAGATAAATTTGTAATAACTTTTCTAATATCTCCTACTGCTGGTGTATGGAACTCTTCTCTTAATTTTCCAGTCGATCTTCCATTATCTGATACAGTTATTACTGCTGTTATATCTACTGGGAAGTCTTTTAAACCTTTTAATAAATATGAAATTCCTGTTCCTCCACCTAATACTACTACTTTTTTATACATTTTTTCCTCCTTGTTTATATCATAATTTTATCATCAATGTATTTTTTATTTTTCTTATAACTATATATTATTAAAATTATTCCTGATAGTAAAAATAATAATGAAACTAATTGGGCTATTCTTATATTCCCAAGCATTAATGAGTCAGTTCTTAATCCTTCTATAAAAAATCTTTCAATACCATACCACGATAAATACATGCCTGTAAGTTGTCCAGTATGTATTTTTTTTGTTTTTCTTAGTAATATTAAAACTATAAAACATAATAATGAACTGAATGATTCATAGAGAAATGTTGGTGTTCTATAGGCACCATCAATATACATACCATCAATTATAAATTGTGGAAGATGCATACTTTTCAATGTACTTAAAGAAATTACTCCACCATATGCTTCTTGGTTAAAGAAGTTTCCCCATCTACCAATTGATTGAGCAATTATTACTCCTACTACTAATATATCTAAAATTCCTAAAATATTAATTTTATGTTTCTTAGAATAATATGCCATGAATAATAATCCTGCTAATAAACCTCCATGTATCGCAAGTCCTCCATTCCAAATCATAAGAATCTCTAATGGATACTTTAAATAATAATTTAGATTAAATAAGACGTAATAAAATCTTGCTCCTAAAATTCCAATTATTATTCCATAGAATATCATATTAAATAGTGTGTCATCATCTATTTTTTTTCTTCTTGCTTCTCTATAAATTAATATACTTGCTACTAGCATGGCTATAAATATAAATAGTGAATACCATTTTATTTGAACTATTCCTAAATCAAGAAATATTTTATTCATGAGTTTTCACCTTGTTAATTATAGTTTTGATTATTTCTTCCATGATAAAGTTGGTAATTGACAATAATACTGCTGCAAAAATTGCAACAAATAAATTGGTTATTTGAAAATGTGGTCCTAATATCCAATCCGTTAACTTTAGTAAAAATACATTTATACAAGGATAAAATAATCCTAGTGTTATTCCTGTTATTGGAATAGTTAATGTTACTAAAACTGGTTTTATTGTTTTATTTAATAGATAAACTATAAATACAATTATCGTCGACCAGAGTATAAAGTGATTTTTATCGATATGGATACTTTTAAATAATGTTGTAACTAAAATAAATACAATTGTATATCCTATAAAATACAATAACCAATCTAAAAATTTATTTAGTCTAAGTTTATTTTTTTCATTTATAACTACTTGCACATTCTCACCTCTATAGCATTTTCTTTAGAAATTGTCCTGTGTATGAGCCTTTTTCTTTTGCAATTTCCTCTGGTGTTCCAGTAGCAACAATATTACCACCTTCATCTCCACCTTCAGGACCTAAATCTATGATATAATCAGACACTTTTATAACGTCTAGGTTGTGTTCAATTACTACCACAGTATCTTTATTATCTACTATTTTTTGTAGAATTGCAAGAAGACGCTTGATATCATCAGTGTGTAATCCTGTTGTTGGTTCATCTAAAACAAACAATGTTTTTCCTGTTGCTTTTCTTTGAAGTTCTTTTGCTAATTTTACACGTTCTGCTTCTCCTCCTGATAATGTTGGAGCACTTTGACCTAATTTTATATATCCTAGTCCAACGTCTTCTAAAACTTGTAATTTATGACTTATTTTTGGTACATTTTCAAAAAATTTTAATGCTTCAGAAACTCTCATATCAAGTACTTCTGCAATATTCTTTCCCTTATATTTTATGTTTAATGTTTCTTGATTATAACGTGTTCCATGACAAACTTCACAAGGAACATATACATCTGGTAAAAAGTGCATTTCTATTTTTTTAACACCATCTCCACGACAAGCCTCACATCTTCCACCTTTTACATTAAATGAAAAACGATTTTTTTCAAAACCATACATTTTTGCTTCTTTTGTTGTTGTGAATAATGTTCTTATATCATCAAATACTCCAGTATATGTAGCTGGATTTGATCTAGGTGTTCTTCCTATTGGATTTTGAGAAATAGCAACTATTTTGTCCAAGTTATCTATTCCTAATATCTTCTTATGTTTTCCTGGCTTTTCTTTACTATGATATAACTCTTGAGAAACTTTTTTTACAAGTATTTCATTAATTAGAGAGGATTTTCCACTTCCAGATACTCCCGTAATACAAGTGAATGTTCCTAAAGGAATATCTACGTCTATATTTTTTAAGTTGTGTTCTTCGGCACCTTTTATTTTTATAAATTTACCATTTCCTTTTCTTCTCTTTTCTGGGACTTCTATTCTTTTTTTACCACTTAAATATTGTCCAGTAATGCTTTTTTCGTTTTTCATTACTTCTTCTGGTGTTCCACAGGCAACTACTGTTCCACCTTTATCTCCAGCTCCTGGTCCAATATCGACCAAATAATCGCATGCTCGCATTGTATCTTCATCATGTTCTACAACAATTAGTGTATTTCCTAAATCTCTCATCTCAAGCATCGAATTTATCAGTTTTTCATTGTCTCTTTGATGTAGTCCAATACTAGGTTCATCTAATACATATAATACACCTGTTAAGTGTGAACCTATTTGAGTAGCTAATCTGATTCTTTGTGCTTCTCCTCCTGATAATGTTCCAGCACTTCTACTTAAAGTTAAATATTCAAGGCCAACATTTTGTAAAAAATTTAATCTGTCTTCTATTTCTTTTAATATCAATCTTGCTATCTCAGTTTTTTCTTTTGATAATTTTAAATTCTTAAAGAATATAATTAACTCTTTTATACTCATACAAGTTACTTCATGAATATTTTTATTTCCAACTTTTACTTGTAATACATCATCATTTAATCTTGCACCTTTACATGTATCACATTCATATTCAATCATGTAATTTTCAAGCCATTCTCTAATCCAAGTTGAACTTGTTTCCATATATCTTCTTTGAAGATTATTTATAATTCCTTCATAGATGTTTTTTGAATTCATAATATTTCCACTTTTTGTCTGATAGTTAAAATGTATTATTTCATCTGATCCATATAAAATCATTTCTTTTTGTTTTTTAGTTAGTTTATTGAATGGTTTATCCATATCAATTTTATAGTGTTTACAAACACACTCTAGTTTTTTGTAGTCCATATTTTCTTGATCATCACTAAGTGTTTTGATGCATCCTTCATTAATTGATAAACTCTTATCAGGTATTACTAAGTCTGGGTCAATTTGTAATTTTATTCCTAATCCTTTGCAATCTGGACAAGCACCATATGGAGCATTAAAACTAAATAGTCTTGGTTCTAACTCAGGTAGACTAAATTCACAATGAGGACATGCAAATTGTTCGGAAAAAACTATTTCCTTTTTATTTTCACCTAATATTTGAATTACTACTTTTCCGCTTGATAATTTTGTCGCTTGTTCAATTGCTTCGAATAAACGACTCCTTGATTCTTCTTTTAATACTATTCTATCAATTACAACATCAATTTTATCCTTAATATTTTTTTCAAGAGTAATTTCTTCACCTAAATCATATATTTCTCCATTTACACGTACTCTTACATAACCTTCTTTTCTTAATTTGTCAAACAAATCTTTATGAGTACCTTTTTCTCCATGTACTACAGGAGATAATATAACCATTTTTGTTCCAAGTGGATATTCCATAATTTTATTTGTCATTTCTTCTACGCTTTGTGAAGATATTGGAATATTATGATTTGGACAATATGGTGTACCAACTCTTGCGAATAATAGTCTTAGATAATCATATATCTCTGTTACTGTTCCTACAGTAGAACGTGGGTTATTAGATGTTGTTTTTTGATCAATACTAATAGCTGGAGATAATCCTTCAATCGAATCAACATCTGGCTTTTCAGAACCACCTAAAAATTGTCTTGCATAAGCAGATAGACTTTCTACATATCTTCTTTGACCTTCTGCATAAATCGTGTCAAAAGCAAGTGAACTTTTTCCACTTCCTGATAAACCTGTCATAACTATCATTTTATTTTTAGGAAGTTCTATATTTACATTTTTTAAATTATTTTCTCTGGCACCTTTTACTATAATTTTATCCATATAAACACCTCTCGCATATTATACCACAAAATCTTATTTTTATTAATGTAAATAAACTTTTTAAATAAAAATATGCTATATTATTATTAGGATGTGGTAATTTGAATAAGATTTTAACAACTTTTATTTTAGGTAATGAAGATTTATTTATTAAAGATATCCGTGATGAAGTCGAAATAATACGATTTAATAAATTGGAAGATATCTTTAATGCACGTGGTAGTTATATATCTTTTGTTGATAGCGAAGATAATATTTCAGATGATTATTTCAGTAGAATTTTAGATAAAATTAAATTTAATGAATTTGATTCTTGTTTTATAAATTATAGAATTAATTATGATTACGTTCGTGAACTTAAAGTTAGGACTGATGAATATGATTTAAATAGTAAAGTTCCAAAGAAAAATTCATATATATGGAATTTTGTTTTTAATAAGAATAAATTAATTGAATTAATAAGAAATAATTTTACTGGATTTAATGATATTTTTGTAAATCGTACTAATATTTCTAATGTTTTATATTTTCATAATAAAGATGGGGAATTTTATAATATCTTAAATATGGTAAATAGAAGACAAAGTGTTTACTATAAAAATATTGTTTATGTTGGTGCTTTTTGTAATGGAATGTTTAACGGTTATGTAACTTGGTTAAACGAAATTGGAAAGGCTTTTTCTGAGTATCCAATAACAATTATATATACAGAAATTAATGAAGTTACTAAGAAGAGATTTGAAGAATATTTTAGTTGTGTAAAACTAGATGAAGATATTGACTATATTTGTGATAGTTTGGTAACTACATATTCAACTTATTTTTACCCTATTAATATTTATACTTTAAAAGAGTCTTGTATTTTTATTCATGGCAATATGGCTGACTACGAGGCATCTGCTAGGTTTGTTGATGATATATATGATAGGTATATTGCAGTTTCTAAAATTGCTAGAGATACTGCTTATGGTTATTTTCCAACAAATAATATTGAATATATATACAATCCATTTACTTATGATAAGAAAAAAATTAAACCTCATATGAGACTAATTTCTGCAATTAGAAATGCTCCAGAAAAAGGAATGGATAGAATCAAGAAAGCAGCAAGCATTTTAGATAAAGAAAAAATTCCATATACATGGAGTGTATTTACTGATATTGTTGAAGCAAACCAAGGTGGTCTTATATTTAGAAATTGTGTTACTAATGTAATTGATTATATATCTGATAGTGATTATTTAGTTCAATTTAGTAGAACGGAAGCTCTTTCTTATTCTTTAACTGAAGCATTATGTTCTAAAACTAAGATTATTACTACAGATATTCCAGCAATTCATGAATTGAATGTTGTTGATAAGGAAAATGGTATTGTTATTCCGCTTGAATATTTTAACGAAGGTAATGAAGAATTATTAAAAAATAAACTACTTGAAGCTTATAATTTAAAAGATAAAAAAATCGATTATGAGTATAGTAAGAATAGATTTATTGATTATAATACTGTGTTCTTTAAATAAGCTTTTTTATAAAAACATATCAAAATAATTTTGGTATGTTTTTAGTTGAACTTTTCTTTAAATGTACATGATTTACATAAATCTTCACATGGCTTTCTATCTTGAAAAGATTTTTTTAATTTTTGGTATTTTTCACTATTTATTATTTCTTCTAAATCTTCTGTGTAGATATTTCCTAATGGAACTTTGCCATTTGAGTCTAGACAACATGGTACTACTGTTCCATCACATAATATTGCTATTTGAGTTTTTAATGCATAACAATAGCCATTACTTTGATAATTTGATTCTTTAGGCCATGAAAACTCATTATCTTTATCAACATATATTGTGGAATTTATCTTTATATTGCTTTCATTTTCTATTTTTTCAACAGTTTCTTGTGGTAAATTATAATATTTTTTTATTTTTTCCACTATTTTTTGTGACTTATTATATAATTTATTATTATTTAGAGTCCATAATCTATAAATTACAATTGTATCTTTTTTTAAATACTTAATATTTTCAAAGATATTTTCTAGATAATTTTCTAAATTATTTTCTGAATGAAGAGAAAAATTTATTTTATGTAGAGCACTTAATTTACCTAATTGCTCAGCAATATTTGGAAATAATGTTCCATTAGTTGTTAGATTTACTTTTATATTATATTTTGATGCCATATTAATAAACTCTATGATATCTTTATGAAGTAGTGGTTCTCCTTTTACATGCAAATAAATATAATCCGTGTACTTATTTATTTTTTTAAGAATAAGTTCAAATTCATCTTTTGTCATAAATCTTCTTTTTTTTGTTACCTCACTACAAAATGAGCACTTTAAATTACATACATTAGTTATTTCTATATATATTTTTCTAAACTTTTTCATAAATTTGATTTCATTTCAAATAAGATATCTCTAAGTTCCATTGCCCTTTCAAAATCTAGATTTCTTGCTGCTTCACGCATTTCTTCTTCTACATTTTCGATATTTCTAGCAATTTCCTTCTTAGTAAGTTTTTTCTTACCTTTACTTTCTTTAGTATCTGTATTTGAGATTACTTCTCTTATCTCTTTCTTTATTGTCTGTGGAATTATTCCGTGTTCCTTGTTATATTCTTCTTGAATTTTTCTTCTTCTTGCTGTTTCATCTATTGCTTGTTGCATAGAATCAGTTATTTTATCACCATACATTATAACATGACCATTGGCATTTCTTGCACATCTTCCTATTGTTTGAATAAGACTTCTATTACTTCTTAAGAATCCTTCCTTATCAGCATCTAGTATTGCAATTAGAGATACTTCTGGGATATCTAGTCCTTCTCTTAAAAGATTTATTCCAACTAATACATTATATTTGCCTGCTCTTACATCGTGAATTATTTGCATTCTTTCTAACGTTTTTACTTCACTATGTAAATATGCAACTTTAATATCAAGTTCTTTTAAATAGTTAGTTAACTCTTCAGCCATTCTTATGGTTAATGTTGTTATAAGAATACGTTCATCTTTATTTATTCTTTCATTAATTTCTCCAACTAAGTCATCTATTTGTCCTTCTGTTTTTCTAACTTCAATTGTTGGGTCTAATAAACCTGTTGGCCTTATTATTTGTTCTACATATTGATTATTGGTATGTTCTAATTCTAAATCACCAGGTGTTGCAGACACATATATAGCTTGATTTATTTTCTTTTCAAATTCTTCATATTTTAAAGGTCTGTTATCTAGTGCACTAGGTAATCTAAAGCCATAGTCAACCAAATTCATTTTTCTTGCTCTATCTCCATTATACATACCTCTAACTTGAGGTAGTGTTACATGTGATTCATCAACCACTAAAAGATAGTCATCTGGGAAGAAATCCATTAATGTAGTTGGCGTTTCTCCTGGAGTTCGTCCAGCCATTGGTGCAGAATAATTTTCTATTCCAGAACAAAAGCCTGTTTCTTCTAACATTTCTAAATCATAATTAGTTCTTTGCTCTAATCTCTCTGCTGCTAATAATTTGTTATTATTTTTTAATTCTTCTAATCGATCTTGTAATTCTTTTTTTATTCTAACAATTGCTGCTTGTAGTTTTTCATCACTTACAACGAAATGACTTGCTGGGAAAATACTTACGTTTTTCATATTTTTTGTAATTGTTCCAGTTAATGTATCTATTTCACAAATTCTATCTATTTCTTCATCAAAAAACTCAATTCTAAATCCAAGAGTATTTTGATTGGCTGGAATTATTTCTAATGTATCTCCTCTAACTCTAAATGTGCCACGTTTGAAATCAAAATCATTTCTTTCATAAAGCATATCTACTAATTTAGTTAATACTTGTTCACGAGAGATATCTTCACCAACTGTTAATGTTAACATTTTATTTTTATATTCTTCAACTTCTCCAATACCATATATACAAGATACAGATGATACTACAATTACATCTCTTCTACTAATAAGAGCTGATGTTGCAGCATGACGCAATTCATCTATTTCGTCATTTATTGATGAGTCTTTTTCAATATATGTATCAGTTGATGGAACATATGCTTCTGGTTGATAGTAGTCATAATATGAAACAAAATACTCTACTCTATTTTCAGGGAACAATTCTTTTAATTCACTATATAATTGTCCTGCAAGAGTTTTATTATGTGCTAAAACAAGGGTAGGCCTATTAGTTCTTGCTATTACATTTGCTATTGTAAATGTTTTTCCGGTTCCTGTTGCTCCAAGCAGCACTTGTTCATGTTTACCTTCTTCTATACCTTTTACTAATTTATCTATTGCTTGTGGTTGATCTCCGCTTGGCTTATACTTAGATACTAATTTAAACATAACTACCTCCTTACATATTTATTCTTTACATATTATTAGAAAATAAATAAAAAATATATATAATTATTGTTTATTAATTATTTGTTATCTTCAATTATTGTTCCACAATACTCACATTTTACTTTACTATACTTATTAAGTTCATTAATTGCTCCACAATTTGGACAATTAATAGTCTTTAATTCTAAACTGTTTTTTCTTTTATCAATAGTATAATATGATATTGATTTATCAACATTATTTAACTTTATTCCATTTAATAGACCTTTGTTATAAAGATACGCTATGTCATTATATATTTTTTCTTTTATCTGTTCAAGGTTATTAAATGTTGTTGTTGGATATCTTAATGCTATTTCGTCTATTTGTAAATGTTGATAATATAAAAATTTTGAATATTCTTCTAAAAGTTTCTCATCACTTTCTGAACATTGTCTTATTTTCTTTTAGTTTATATCGATATAATAGTCACCAATTAGTCTTTTATTTTTTAAATAGCGAATTTTCATTACACATTCTTCTAAGGTACAGTTACTTTCTTTTGCGATAATTTCTATATCGTCATATTTTTTATTTATAATTAAATCATAAATTATATCTATCTTATCATTAAATGCGTTATCAGTTGGTTCAGTTAAATCATAGTATTTAGCATATTTTTTATAAGAATCATCAGATATTATATTTTTTGTTTTATTTATTAGTTCTAGCAGGTTCATTGATTTCTCCTTAATATATTTACTTTTTCTTTTGACATTTTACTTAGTATTTCTAATGTTTTATTGTCTTTTTCTCCACTATAGTATTTTTGTAAAACTAAATTGTATATTGTATCTGGTTCAATATAGTCGAATAGAGTCATTGAAGATTTTAATTTTAATGAGTCAATTGGTCCTAATAACTGTTCTGAATCATTTGTTTTTAATTTTAAAAGTTCCTTTGTTATTTCTTCTAAGTTTGTTCTTAGTTGTATGTTTTTTAAATATTCTTCTGCTTCTTCAATACTTTTTATTGAATAATAATTTGATATATAAGTCATACCTAAACCAGTAATTTGTGGGAAAATATACCACATCCAATGAGTTTCTTTTCTGCCATTTTTAATTTCTTTTAAAGCTTCTTCATAAGATTTTTCTTGTGCTTCTATAAATCTTTCTAATTTATTATTCATTTTACCACCTACTTTTTATATAATGCATTTTCAGTTTCAATTTTTGGATACCAATTTGCATAATCGATAGTATAGTAATTCATTTTATCTTGTTTTAAGCCATCATAATAATTTTTATTTGTTTTATCTCTTATACTCGCAGCATAGGTTGAATCATAATAATAGTATTTTCCATTGTATTTAATTACGTTCCACATATGATTTCCTGTCGAATATCCTGTTATAATCATAGATTCAATACCTATATTTTGAAAAATTACTTGACTTGTTTTGGCAAAACCAGCGCAAACTGCATTTCCTTTTATAAAAACATTATATATAGATTGATTCTTAGAACTTCCAGTAAATAGTTTATCATAATAGGCGTTGTCTCCAATCCACTCATAAACGTACTTTATTTTTTCTAAATCAGACATATTTTTTGTTGCTTGTTTTATTTTATCAATTTTTCTTTCTATTAACAAAGTGTTTATTTCTTCTTCTATCGGATTGTTAATCGCATATATTGGAGATAATTCTATATAGTTTGAATCATCTCTATATCGATAAGAAAACGTTGCATAACTTATTAATTCCGGATGTTCTATCCAAATTGCTTGGTTTGCTGTAGTATAATCACTAATTAATTTATCTAATGTCTCATCTTCTTGTTTTATTATTTTTTCTGATGTTTTTCTTTGTTTTGTTATTTTTAATAATGTATTATAGGCCGTTTTCTCACTTTTATTTAAATAATTATTATATATTCTACCATCCGACATGTATATATCATTTACGTATAAACTGCTTTTTCTATTAATCTTTGGATTTGGTTCTATTATTCTTGTGTAATTTGTATAAATAAATACCGATATTACAATTAATATTATAGTAAAAATTTTATTTCTCTTAAAATATCTCATCTAATCCTCCATGTCATATCTATAAGTTCCTATAAAATAAGCAAGTAATGGGTAAAATATAAATGGAAATAGGAAACAAAGGAATCCTATGACTTTACCTTTATCATAAGCATCTGCTAACATAAAAGGAATAAATATAAATAATAGTGTTCCAAAATAAGCTCTATCTGAGGAAAATATTAAGCCTAAACTTATAATTATTAAGGTAATTGGTTTTATTTCTAATATTTGGAATAAAATATATAAATTATAGATTGGTATTAAACCAGATAAAGAATTATATCCTGCTTTACTAAAGAAACCCGGTAATGATAAATAAAAAGATGTTATATAAACAATTATTAGAATTTTAATCATACTGCACCTCTATTTATATTATACCTTATTTCTTTATATTTTTTAATTTATATAGAAAAAAAGAATATTTAGTTTCCTAAATATTCAATTTATTTTTAATATGGTACATACTTGAATGGATTTATTATGTGTTTTATGTAAGTATAATATGATGAATTGTAATTCCATCCATAATCTTCTGACATTTCTAAGTGTAAGTGACATCCAAATGAGTAACCTGTATTACCCATATATCCAATAGTTTGACCTACACTTACATCTTGTCCAGAACTTACTGCGTATCCACTTAAGTGTGCATATTGTGAGAATACTAACCTTCCATTTACATTATGAACTATTATTACCATTTTTGCTCCATAATTATCCAAGGTATTTCCTACATAGTAAACTCTTCCTGCTGCTACTGCTTTTATTGGTGCTCCACAGCCTTTTCCAATATCTACACCTTTATGACCTCTATTTCCATAACTTTGTGAAATATGTCCTCCACTTACTGGGAATGTAAATCCATTAGCTGATATTATGTTTCCTCCTGATGAACCTCCTCCTGATGGAGTAACTGGTTTTGGTCTATCACAATCAACACCAATTCTGTCACTTGATTTACATCCTTTATTTTTATAATATGTAACTCTTGCTTGTGCAGTTTTTAAATCTCCTTCAATATTTGGAATTGTTCCTTCAATATTCTTACTATCTTGTTCAATCTTTTTTTGTTCAGTTTCTTGATTTGCTTTTAATTTTTTTAATTCTTCTTTTTTATTTTTTAAATCAACTTGATTTTTCTTATTTTTTTCAATTAACTTGTTTAATTCTTTCATAATTTTATCATTATAATCAGTTAATTGTTCTACTACAGACATTCTATATATCATATCAGTTATTGAAGTTGCTCCAAAGATATATTCAAAGTATGTATTACTTCCATTAGAAATTTGATAATATTCAACTAGTTTTTTTGACTCAGCAGTTTTTTTCTTAATTTCTTCATTTGATTTATCAATTTCTTCTTGTAATTTTTGTTGTTCTTCTTCATTTTTTGTAATTTGTGACTGATAATATTTTATTTTAGCTTGAACACTTGCTATTGTTTCATTGTTTTTAGCAAGTTGAGCTTTTTTTTCATTTATTTGTGCTTGATATTTAGCAACTTCATTTTCATATTCTTGTAATGTTACTGCCTTTGCATTAAGCGGTAGTGTACTTATTGATACAAGAAGTAATATTACAAAGAAGTTTTTTAATCTTTTTGTCATCAGATTTTTAAGTACTTTCTAACAGCACTAGCACTACCTACCATACCAACTAGTACTCCGATTACTATTACTATTAATGATGTTTGATATATAAATGGTTCTGGTGTAATTAATTTTATTAATTCTGAGAATAGATATCCATCGAAATGTTTATAGAAAGCTAAATATCCATAAGTTGTCACTAGTACTGGTACTATTGAACCAAATAGTCCTAATATCATTCCTTCAATAATAAATGGAATTTTTATTGAAATGTTACTTGCTCCTACAACTCTCATTATTTCTATTTCTCTATGTCTTGCTGATATTGTTAATTTAATAGTATTTATAATTAAGAATATTGTTACTACTATTAAGGCAACAACTATACCATAAGTTACTTTTTCAATTGATGAGAATGCTGTTACCATTTTATCTACATAACCCTCACCATATCTTACCACTGATACATGGTCCATATTTTTTATTTTATTTGCAGTATCTTTTATTTTTGTGACATCCTTTACCTTTATTTGTAATGTGTCTTTTAATGGAGACTCATCTTCATCCCATTCATCAAGAACTGCTTTGAATACATCTGACTCACTTTGCATTTGTTCTTTTACATCTACTTTAGATTGGTATGTATATTTTTCTACGTTTGATAACTTCTTTATTCTTGTTTCTGCGTCTTTTATATCATCGTCTGTTGATTCATTATCCATAAATACAACTATAGTCATATCTTTTTCTATTTCTTTAGTAAAATTATCAACATTAAATGACGCTATTATTGCTAGAGCAACTATTATTAGAGTTATCGTTATACAGGAAATTGATGCTAGAGACAAACTAAAGTTTCTTACTACACTTTTAAAAGCATCTCTTATGCTTCTTGTTAACATTCTAAGCGCTTTCATTATTATATGTTCCTTTCTGTTTATAGTTTACTAAGTGTCCATCTTTTAATGTTAACACTTGTTTTTTCATTTTATTAACTATATCTTTATCATGAGTTGCCATAATAATGGTTGTGCCTCTGTTTTTATTAATATCATCTAGAACTTTCATTATTTCCATACTTTTTTCTGGATCTAAGTTTCCTGTTGGTTCATCACACAATAATAACTTTGGGTTATTTACAATCGCACGTGCTATTGCAACACGTTGCTGTTCTCCTCCTGATAATTGATCTGGATAGTTGTGAACCTTATTCTTTAGTCCTACATCTTCCAAAGCTTTTAATACTTTTTTTCTAATAATATCTTTTTTCTCACCAATACACTCTAAAGCAAATGCAACATTTTCATATACTGTTAACTTTGGTAACAATCTATAATCTTGAAATACAATACCTAGTTTTCTTCGTAATTTATATACTTTAGAATTTCTAAGTTTTGCAACATCAAGGCCTCCTACTATTACTTGTCCTTTTGTCGGTTTTTCTTCTCTATATAGCATTTTTATTAGTGTTGATTTTCCACTACCCGATCCTCCAATTACAAAGACAAACGATCCTTTTTCTATCGCTAAGTTTAAATCATAGATGGCTGTTACTCCATTTTTATATTTTTTTTCGACATTTTTTACTCTTATTAAATCCATCTACCTTTATCACCACCTTAGTTATTTAATTATAACATATATTTTGACATAAAAAAAGTAAGGCTATTCTTTAACCTTACTTTACATCCTGTTTTACGTTATTTAGCTCCCTCTACAGTATATGAATCTGTTACTACAAAGAAAGCATCTTTATCTATTTCTTTTATACCTTCTGTAACCCTGTAATATTCTCTTGAAGGAATAACAGTTAACATTACTTTTCTATTCTTATCTAAGAAACCACCTTTTACTTCAAAGGTTGTTACATTGTGTTTTAGCGTTTCTATAATATATTCTTTTATTTCATCATCTTTACTTGTAATTATGTAGAAAGCTTTATTGTTAGATATTCCAAGTAATACTTTATCTAATACAATACCATTTATATATAAGAATATGATTGCGTATAGGGCATTAGTTATTCCAAAAAAGTAAGCTCCAACTAAAACAATAGATACATTTATTGCTAGGGAAGATTTACTTATTGGTACTTGTTTTTCTTCAAAAAGAATTTGACTTATTACTGGGAAACCTCCATTACTATAGCCTGTTTTATACATTAGTCCATTCGCAACTCCACTTATTACTCCAGCAAATAAAACCATTAATAACATGTCTATGTTTTCTGCATCTATTAATCCATTTAATGGGGAGGTTAACTGTACAAGAAGTGGATAAACTATACTTGCTACTAATGTTCCTGCTGTTCTTTTTACTCCTAAGAACATAAGACTTAATATTGCACAAGCAAGTGATAATAAGAAAAGCATTGTGGCAGGATTTATACCATATAGATAATGTGTAATTGTTGCAACACCTTGTGTTCCTCCGGTTACTAAACTTAATGGTAATAAAAATACATTATATAAAATTGCACTCAAGAAAAGGGATGCTCCCATTAAAATTATTCTATATAATTGTTTCTTTTTTCTTATCACATCTAAAATATTTTCCATACTACTCTCCTCCAAATACTTCATAAGAGTCTGTTACTATAAAGAAGGCATCTTTATCAATTTCATTTATTCCTTCTTTTAATCTGTAATAATCTTTTGTAGGAAGAACTGCCATTAAAACATTCTCATTATTTTTACTATAGCCACCTTTTCCTTTAAATATTGTTACTCCATGATTTAAATATTTTAAAATAAATTCTTTTACTTCTTCATCTTTCTTAGTTACTATATAAAACATTTTATTATCAGAAGTTCCAAGTACTACTCTATCTGACATTAAGCTTATTATGTATAATATTATTATAGAATATAGCATACTATTTATCCCAAAGAATAGACCTGAACATAATACTATAAGTCCATCACTAAATAGCATACTTTTTCCAAGACTTGTTTTAAAATATTTAGAAATTATTTGATTAACAATATCTGTTCCACCTGTTGTAAATCCTGCTTTAAATACAAGTCCTGCTCCAAAACCATATAACATTCCTCCAAAAATAGCATTTAATAATAGTTTTGAAGTATCTAATTGAAAATAAACATGTATATATTCAGTTAAACTTATAAATATTGGAAATAGTATCGAACCTAAAATAGATGCTTTTGTTTTTTCTTTTCCAAGTAAGAAATAACTAGTTATTAATAATGTTATATTTAATATTAAAACTGACAAAGCATTATTTATTCCAAATAGGTTATTTATGATAATAGCTATTCCGCCTACTCCTCCGGGTACTAAATCATTTGGTGCAATAAACATATTATAAGCAACAGATATTATAAAACAACCTGTAATAAACTGAAGAAGTCTTTTTTTATATGTTTTTTTATTAATATAATTTACAAATTTTAAATCTCTATTTTTAGAAAATATATTCATATTATAGCCCCTTTTTTAAATTTTCTTCTATAAATTCGTCTATATCTCCATCTAGTACTTTTGAAACATTGCTTGTTTCTTTATTTGTTCTGTGATCCTTTACCATTGAATATGGATGCATTACGTAACTTCTTATTTGAGAGCCAAAGTTTATATTCATTTGTTCTCCCTTAATTTTATTTAATTCTTGTTCTTGCTCTTCCATTTTTAATAACAATAACTTATTTTTTAACACTCTCATTGCTTGTTCTTTATTTTGAATTTGGCTTCGTTCATTTTGACATGTAACTACAATCTTTGTTGGTAAATGTGTAATTCTTACTGCTGAGTCTGTTGTATTTACTCCTTGCCCTCCTGCTCCTGTTGAACGATATACATCAATTTTTAAATCTTTATCATCTATTTCTACATCAACATCTTTATCAATATCTGGTGTAACTTCTACTGATGCAAATGATGTATGTCTTCTATTGTTAGAGTCAAAAGGTGATAATCTTACAAGTCTGTGAACCCCTTTTTCATTTTTTAAATAACCATAAGCATTTATACCTTTTATTAATAGAGATACACTTTTTATCCCCGCTTCATCACCTGCTTGGTAATCAAGTATTGTTATTTTGTAATTATGATTTTCACAGTATCTTGTATACATTCTATATAGCATATTAGCCCAATCGCATGACTCTGTACCACCAGCTCCAGGATGTATTTCTAAAATACAATCATTTTTATCATATGGCCCACTTAAAAGTAATAATTTATTTAATTCTTCTGTTTCTTTATTTATTTTTTCTGAATTTAATATAACTTCATTATATAAGTCATTATCTTCTTCTAATTCAAGTAGATTTATTACTTCTAAGTTACTATTTATATCTTCTTTTATAGATGATACTTTATTGACTGTATCTTTTAAATCATTTAATTCTCTTAGTACTTTTTCAGCATTTTCGCGGTCATTCCAAAAATTAAGGTTTTCTGTCTGTTTTTGAAGTTCTTCTATTTTCTTTATTTTTGTATCGATGTCAAAGTGACCTCCATAAGTTAGTTATTGTTTCTAAATTTATTTCAAGTGATTTTCTTTGTTCTTTTAGTTCCATATTTATTCTCCTATCTATTAACAATAGTTTATCATATTTTATATTTTTTATTCAACTTTACAAAAACATGTATTATTTTTTTGTTTTTACATATATTATTATTGAGGAAGGTTCACTATGTAGTGTGAAGATCCTCTGTATATAGATAAAGGAGCTTTAGTTTGGCTCCTTTTTTATTTTTTATCATATTTCTCTAAGAATGAATGATGGTCTTTTCCATTTCTCCATCCTAAGATACAATCCATACTTATATTATCAAGTGCTTTAAATATATGTTCATCTATATTTGGAGAAGTTCTTTTTAGTCTTTTTATTAATTCTTTTACTTCTTTTCTTTTACTTGTTCCATCATTTATTAATGAACATCCTTCTGTAAATCTACATGCACAATTTATAAATGTTAATTCATTATGTTTTTTCCAAGTAATTATAGATTGCTCTTTTACTAAATATAGTGGTCTTATTAATTCAATTCCTTCAAAATTATCAGAATGAAGTTTTGGAAGCATTGTTTTTATTTCTGATGCATAAAACATTGATAGAAGTGTTGTTTCGATTACATCATCAAATTGATGACCGAGAGCTATTTTATTACATCCTAATTCTTGTGCTTTCTTGTATAGGAATCCTCTTCTCATTCTAGCACACATGTAGCAAGCACTTTTTGAATCCATTTTTTCAACAACGTCAAAAATGTCACTTTCAAAAAATTCTACTGGTACATTTAATATTTTTGCGTTATCTTCAATAAAAGAACGATTGTATTCATTATATCCTGGGTCCATTACTACGTAGTGAGCATTAAACTTGTATTTACCATGGCGTTGTAACTCTTGTATACATTTAGCAAGTAAAAATGAGTCCTTTCCTCCACTAATACATACCATGATGTTGTCTCCTTCATTTATTAGTTGATAATCAATTACTGCCTTTATAAACCTTGACCAAATATCTTTTCTATATGTTTTTATTATACTTCTTTCAATTTCTTTATATTTTTCCATTTAAAAACTCCCTATATCCTTTATCAAATATTTTTATAAATTCATCTATTTCTTCTTTCGTGGTTAAATGTGAAAGACTTATTCTAAGTGACGTTGTTGATAATTCTTTACTTTTTGTTAAGGCGTAAACTAATTTTGATGGTGTCTCTACTGGACAACATGATGTTTTTGCTGAAATACATATGTTATTTTTTCCCATGTAATCCACAAATTCTGTTGATTTTATTCCACTTATACTAATATTTATAATGTTTTTTATTGAATACTCATTTGAATTTATATGAATATTTTTATAACTTTTTAATTTTTCTATTATTACATTATTTAATCTTTCCACATATTCTATTCTTTCCTTTTGATTATTCAATGCAATTTGTAGTGCTTTACAAAGTGCTGTTATTTCAGGAAGTACAGGTGTTCCACTTCTATATACTGTAGTTGATCTTCCCCCATCTATTATTGGAGATAGTTCAATACCTTTTTTCTTTATCAATAATCCAGTTCCGTTAAGTCCATAAAATTTATGTGGTGCTATTGTTACTAAATCAACATTTTCTAAATTTAAATCAATCTTACCAATAGCTTGAGAAGCATCTGTGTGAAATATACAGTGCTTATATTCTTTTAATAGTGCTCCAATCTCATTTATTGGTTGAATAATTCCGAGTTCAGAGTCCACTGATGTAACACTTACAAGAATTGTATCATCTCTTAGTAGATATTTTAATTCTTCTAAATCAACTCTACCTTTTGAATCTACAGGTATTAATTCTACTTCAAAACCTTGTTCTTGAAGCTTTGTTGCAGGAGCTATTAATGATTGATGCTCTAATGAACTTAATAGTAAATGTTTACCATAGTTTTTATATCTATTAGCAATTCCTTTTATTACTAAATTATTTGACTCAGTTGCTCCACTTGTATAAATTATTTCTTCTTTTTCGACATTTAACAAGTGTGCAATTTCTTTCGTTGTAGTATCTAATTTTTCTTTTGACTTTATTCCTAAAGGATGTATTGAATTCGGATTAGCATAATATTTATTGCTAGTTTCATTATAAACATCTAATACTTCTTTATCCACAGGAGTTGCGGATGCATAATCTAAATATATCATATATATCGCTCCTTTTTCCCTGTATATTATATTACTTTTTTTTATTTGTCGCAAATATGTTTTTTCACATATATTGTTGATTACAGTAATTTTCTTTTTTCCACAAATTCTGTGAAAAAAAGAAATACTTTTTTGTATTTCCTTTAATTTTGATTTATGAGTCAATTCCCATTTCTTTTAGCCATGATTCTACTGAAGATGTACTTGTAGTTGATGTTTTACTATCTTCGTTTTCATCTAAAATTTCTTCTTTATTAGCATTTATTTCTGGTTGTTTTGCTTCTTCTTTTTGTTGTTTATCTGATTCTTTCTTTTCTTCTTTTTCCTTTACTACAATATCTTGTAAAGATACACCTTGATATGTGTAATTTACATAATCAGTTTCTGCTAATATTGGATTTAATATATCATAGATATTATATTGGTCACCAATTTTCTTTCCATCAATTAACATTATCATTAATATTAAATATTTACTAATTTTATTACTTTCTGTAAACACACTAAAATTATAAACTTGCTTTATTTTTGAATTTAATTCAGGATCTAATTCACTAGCTTTCTTAATTGCTGTAATTATATCATCAATTAGTGATGCTTTTATCTTCAAATTTGATGTCATAAATAAATCTAATTCTTCTTCCGTAAATTTTAATGCTTTAAAAGTATTTAAAAGTGTATCTTTTATGACTTCAGATAAATTTGTAAAATGTTCTGGTTTGAATACTAACATCATAATTTTCTTACCAGCCATTATTCCTCCACCTGCTAGTGATACTGTTCCAAGACCTGCTCCTGCAATAATAGCGGCATTTCCTTGTTTTGTAGAAATGTTTCCTGATGGTTTTATACTGTTTATTACATGATTCATTTCTGATTTTAATCCGTCCAAAAGACTTGAATTTTTACTAGAAGCATTTGATGAGTCTGATGATTTATCTCCTGCAAGTGCCTCTTCTTCTGCACTAGCTGCTAATCCTGTAGCTTTCGAAGTAGTTCCTCCAACTGCAGCAACTGTTGCTCCAAGTCCTGCAGCTGCTCCTGCTATTGTACTAGTTGTTTGACTAGAACCACCTATATCATTTGCAACTACCTTTGTTACATTACCAGTTGTACTCTTATTACTACTATTACCTGTTGATGTACTAGCATTTAATTTTGTTAGTAGTTTTTTTAAATCATATTGGTCGTTTGGATTTTTAGCATCCATAAGCATAGCGATTGCTAATTTTTCTTTGTTTACTGTTCCATCATCATTAAAAATATCAAATCCATACAAATCTTTTAATTTTTGTCTTATGCTTGGATCTAATTTATATAATTTTTCAAGTTGACTTGCTAGTTCTTCTAACTTAACTTTATCAACTGAAACTTTTCCGTCTTTAATATTATTTATTTCTTCATCTGTAAATCCTAGTTCTTTTAATTTTTTTACAATTACTTCTTTTTCTGATCCAGATAAATTTTTCCAAGCCTCTGGATCAAGAGGAAATTGTTCTGCTTTATCTGCAGAGCCTAATCCACCAACTGTAGATTCTATAATAGATGAAATTGAAGATAAGTCTTTTAATGATGCATCTCCTTCTCCTAATGATGTATCTCCAACATCTGCACTGATGTCACTTAAGTCCGGAGTCATGCCTTCTACATTATTACGTGTTCCTGTATAATCGTCTAATGTTTGACTTAACCAATTTCCATATGTATCTATGTTATCTATATCATCTTGTATTTTCCCATTATAATTATTTATTTGAGAAAAGGTATCACTAAATTTTCTAAGAATTCTAGAGTCGATTTTATCGTAATATGATGTTGTGTCGTTTGAAATTGCTTCTAAATTTTGAGATATTTTTGATGAATTTTCTACTAATCTATTTAATTCATCTTCATTATATGTTCTATTACTCATACTTTCTCTCCTGTCCTACCAATTAATTCCCCATTCATTAGCTTTTCCTACATCTCCATTAATTTTACTAGGATCATATGGTAAAGGTTCACCAACTTTATTAAATAATTGTTCAATTTGTTCAAAAGTTGGATCCTTTGGTGAATTAATTATTTTAAAGTAATTCCAGTATTTGATTCGTTTATACTTGTGAATTTTATAAGTTATTGAATTATGATAAATTGTTGACATAACCATACCATTATTATCCTTAATGTCTTCAGGAGTAGAACTACTCTCAACAACATCATATTCATAAATTTCAGTATCTGTTTCATTACAATTATTAAACTCATCATCATATATTGGTCCAACATAGGATATATCCCCATCCGTTTTATATGTTTTTGTTTTTGGAAAGCCTTCCCATTCAACTTTTTTTTCATTAAAAGCGTCTGCTGCAGTTTCTAGCAATTTTTTTCTACTATCTCTTTTTAAGTTAGATAAATGCTCATTATATGAATCAATTGTAGCTGATATTGCATCAACATTAATACTATCTACGGATGATTTTAAATTTTGTAAATGTTCTGAAGTTTCTGAAACATTAGTTATTTGAGTTTGTGCAGTTTGACCACTATAGAATCTTTGAGAGTTAGTTTTACTTAATGTTGGATCTATCTCATCTAATATTGATGTTGTTTGACTAGGTAAAGTTCCTTCTCCGTTAAATATGTCTTTTAATGAATTTATAGTTCCTATGTTTGATTTACTAATTTCTGTTGCGTATAAAGTATATTCTGTTAGTGGACATGTCTCATTAATAACATCATCTATATCTAGCATTTGATCTTCTGCTACATTCATATTATCACCTCTTTAATTTCTTATTAGTAAGGGCTAAGTATAATTAACCCACACTAATAAGAAATTACTATGAATTTCTTATAATTTCCTATTAAGCAGAAATACCAACATCTGCTGAGTCTTGCAACTTAGCATCTTGTGCAGCATAATCGTCTTGTTTTTGTTGTGTATTTGTTTTAAGTTCAGCAATCATTGTATCTAATGTTTCAGTTATTTTAGTAATAACATTAGTTAATGTATTCTTATATGTTTCCGCTGCTTGTCCAGAATAATGAGCTGCAATTTTAGATGGAGCTTCATTACTTAAGTCTGTTAAATTATTGATAATAGATGTCTTTTGTGAATCTAAATATTCGATAAGTTTTTCTACCTTATCATAATTCATTCCTGATTTAGTTGCCATTTTTTTCCTCCTATATACTAAGCGTTTTCAAAAGTATCCCAAGCTTGTGCTTGTTCTTCTAGATTTGTTGCCATACTTGTTACATTTTTATATGCATTATTAAAATCCTCTTTTTTCTTATTAAAGTTATTTAAAAATAACCCTGCTTGAGGTCCCCACCATGCAATACTTTCATTTGCATCTGCACTCAAATTTGCTTCCATTTCTTGAAATAATTGTTCATATTGACTTTTAAATGTTTCTGCCATTTCATTAATATAGTTAGCATCTTGTCTTAGTGCTTCACTATCTTGACTTACTCCGTTCATTAAATGAACACCACCTTTCGATAAAACTAAAATTATATATAACACTCGCAAGAAAACCTTACCCTGTTACAATTTGAATATAGCATTTAAAAATTTTATTGTAAATGTTTTTTTATTTATTTTATATTTCTTTACACTTATCCATTATTTGTTCTGCTGCTTTTTTTCCTGCTTCCATAGCAAGTATTACTGTTGCCGCTCCAGTTACAGCATCTCCTCCAGCATATATATCGCTTTCGGATGTTTCAAAATTATTAACTACAATTAATCCTTTATCACTCAATTTTATATTAGATTTCTTCAATGCTTCATGATTTTGTAATGTACCTAATGCCATAATTACCATGTTACATCTTATTGTTTTATTTGACCCTTCTATTTCTGTTACTTTTCTTCTTCCGTCTTCTCCTGCCTCTCCCAGTTCCATATCAACATATTCAATTCCTATAACACTATTATTTTCATCTTTAATAATTCTTTTCGGATTTTTTAAAATATCAAAAATAATTCCTTCTTCTTTAGCATGTTTAACTTCAGTTTTTCTAGCAGGTAACTCTTCATCACTTCTTCTATACATTAAGTGTGTCTCAATTCCAAGTCTTTTTAATGACCTTGCTGCATCCATTGCAACATTGCCTCCACCTATTACATAGGCAATACCTGACTTTTTTATCGGAGTTTTTGAACTATCTTTATAACTTTTCATAAGATTTATTCTAGTTAATATCTCATTTGCAGAAAACACTTCATTTGCATCTTCTCCTTCTATTCCCATAAATTTAGGAATACCTGCTCCAGTTCCAATAAATATTGCATCATATTCTTCTTTCAATTCATTTATAGTAATTGCATTTCCAACCGGTATATTTAATTTTATTTTTACACCTTGTTTTTTTAAGTTATCAATTTGTTTATTTACTATTTCTTTAGGTAATCTAAATTCTGGAATACCATAAGTTAATACTCCACCAGCTTTGTGAAGTGATTCATATATAACAACACTAAAGCCATTCCTTATTAATTCAGATGCACATGCTAAACCAGCCGGTCCACTTCCTATGATTGCAACTTTTTTATTATTTTTTTCCTTTATAGATTCACATTGCATATCATTTATCAAAGCCTTATCAGATACATATCTTTCTAATGCTCCTATTGCTATAGCGTCTCCTTTTATTCCTCTAACACATTTTCCTTCACATTGTTTTTCTTGAGGACATACTCTTCCACAAATTGCTGATAATGATGAAGATTCACTTATGATTTTATAGGCTTTTCCTATGTCTTTTTCTTTGATAGCACTTATAAACTCTGGTATCTTAATATTTATTGGACAGCCTTGTACACATCTTGGTATTTTGCAATTTAAACATCTATTTGCCTCTTCTACTGCTTCTTCGTCGTTATATCCAAGTTCTACCTCTTCAAAGTTTTTATTTCTTATTTCGGGACTTTGTGTTCTCATTGGCACTTTTTCTAAATTAATCACATTGCTCCTCCTTAACAATTAGTTCTTCCTCTTCTTTTTTATAAATATTCATTCTTTTTAATGCAATATCAAAGTTTATCTTATGTCCATCAAATTCTGGTCCATCAATACAAGCAAATTTTGGCTTTCCTTCTACTTCACAGCGGCACGCTCCACACATACCTGTTCCATCTACCATTATTGGATTCATACTAACTATTGTTTTTAAATTATATTCTTTAGTTAATTCTGCAACATTTTTCATCATTATTACCGGTCCAATTGCAACACAGATATCATATTCATTAATATGTTGTTTTAAAACATCTGTAACAAATCCCTTTTCCCCATATGTTCCATCGTCTGTTACATAATAAACTTTACTTGCAACATGTTCTATTTTATCTTTTATAAGTAATAAATCTTTGCTTCTTGCTCCATATATAACATCAATAATGAAACCTTTTTCTTTTAAATATTTTACTTGTGGATATACTGGTGCTATTCCTACTCCTCCTGCTACATATACAATTCTTTTTCCTTTGTATTCTTCATAGTTTTTACATATCTCATTAGGTTTACCTAATGGTCCTGTAATTGCAAATACTGCGTCTTTATTTTCTGATAGTTCTTTAGTTGATGCTCCTACAACTTGATATATTAAATCTAAGGTACCATTCTCTAAATTATAATCATAAATTGTTAATGGTATTCTTTCACTATCCTCTTTAGACATAACTATAATAAATTGTCCCGGCATGGCATTTTTTATAACTATAGGGCATTTTATAGTTAATAAATAACTACTTTCACTTATTTTCTCATTTCTTAATATTTTATACATATGTACCTCCTATAATTAAGTATACCATGTTATTAATTTTTGCTATGTATTTTTTTGTAATTTTTTTTATTTGTAATATCATTGCAATATTCCTTTTTTTATAGATATACTTATTTTTAGGAGATGTTTGATATAAATAAAAAAGAAAACAATAAAGAAGAAAAAGATGAATAATAAGGAGATGGAAAATCACTTGATTTTTATAGATTCTTTGGTAATGCAAAAGACACGGATAGTGACTTATATAAAGTTGTATCATCTATTTTATCTTCAAATAACAATCTAAATAAAATATCTGAATACATTAATGGATTTACTAAAACTCAAGAGAGGTACAATTTTATAAATGATTTATCTCACAAATTATCTGCTGGATACATATCTTTAATGACTGTGCTTGAGGCTTTAGGTGCAATTCAAAAGAAAGAAAATACTTAAATATTTTTACAAGAAGAAAATAATTCAAAAATACTAGATAAGTTTTACACTTACTAGTATTTTTATTTTAATTTAAATTTTATTTTTCCTTGATTATTTTTTACAGAAACAGTTGCGATACTACCATTAATAATAGTTAGACATGGTGACTTATGTGTAATATCAGCATTATATATTATTGGAATATCTAATTCATTTAAGATGCTATCTTCTAAACAAGTCTTATTATTATAGCCATAATAACTTTCTTCACATCCAAATCTACCAAATATAATAGCTTTTGTATATTTAAAATATCCAAGTTCATTTAGTTTCCAAAGCACTCTGATAGTTGCGTCTAGATTTAATTCACAATTATCAAAGTACCAAATAATTCCATCATCTTTATATTTTTCTATAAATTTTTTTGTCCCGTCATATTTTGTTCCAGAAAGTTCAGAAATTATATCAAGACATCCTCCTATTATTCTACCTTCTACATTAACATCTTTATTATTTAATGTTTCCCATTCAACCTTTTTAGTTAAATTATAGAATTCTAATCCTGTAGTTGTCTCTTGATATCCATCTTCATATAAATCATAGTTTTCTTCTTCAAGTTTTTTACCTGTTATAATATTTATAAAGTCTTCTTGCGCCTTATGAAGTTTTTCCATTCCAAAAGGACTAAAGTTTTGCCCATATATAGTTGCGACATCATACTTTGTAGTTAATGGAAATAAAATACACGTTGGATCAGAAAAGCCTGCTACATACTTATTACACTTGCTTAATTTTTCAAAATCTACATATGGTAATATTTCTAAACAAAAGTCTCCTCCTGTTGCTGCTAAAATTAAGTCTATGTTTTCATTTTCTGCTACTTCATTTATTTCTTCTGCTCTATTAAATTTATTTGTGCTTCTTCCTTTTTCACAGGTATATAAATATTTTGACAAACTTACTTTAAAACCTTTTTCTTCTATATTCTTTTTAGCATTTATAAACTTATTTTTCTTTTTTATATCATATGCTCCTGCAGATGGCGCAATTATTCCTATTGTATCGTTTTCCTTTATGAATTTTGGATATTTCATATTACCTCCCTATAGTTTATTATGTAATTTTAATATTTCAATTAGCATTTTATCTCTATATTCTGCAAGGGACTCATCTGTATTTCCAATTTCTTTTGGTCTGTTTTTTAAAGATTCTTCTACTCCCTCTCTTGCAATTTCTGGGAATTGTTCTGGGAATTCTTTCCAATCTGCCATATCATTTAACCAAAGTTTTATTGAATCATTTAAATGGTTCATTAATCCATCAATATGTACTTGTCCTCCACCTAATTCAAATACTAAACTAGGTCCCATAATTGCCCATCTAATTCCTGGCCCGTATGTTACGGCTTTATCAGCATCCTCAATAGAACATACTCCTCTCATAACTAAGTCACTTACTTCTCTATATACAGCCATTTGAATTCTATTACAGATAAATCCTAATGCTTCTTTTTGTAAAATTACTGGTTCCTTCTTTATAGATTTATATAAATCATATGCTAATTGTACATTTTCATCTTTTGTTTTTTCACCTTTTGTTATTTCTACTAAAGGTATTAAATGAGGTGGATTATATGGGTGTGCCCCAATAAATCTTTCTGGATGTTTTGCATTTTTTGCTATTTCTGTTATTAAAAGACCTGATGTTGATGAAGCAATTATCGCATCTTCACTTGCATATTTTTCAACATCATTTACAATTGACCATTTAACTTCATATTTTTCCGGTCCTGACTCTATAATAAATTTTGTGTTTTTTACTGCATTTTCAATAGATTTTGTGTAACTAATTCTACTTTCTATTTTCTCAATTTTATTTGGATTTAGAACTTTGTTTGATGCTAGATTTTCTAGTGAATCATGGATTCTAGATTTTGCTAATTTTAATGCATCATCTTTTACATCATATACATGTACTTTATGACCATTCATAGCAAATGATAAAGCCCATGAATATCCTATAACCCCTGAACCAATTACAGCTACATCTCTTATATCATTTAATTTCATTTTTATCATCTCCTACTTTTATATTATCACTATACTAAAAAAATAAACTATTAAATTTGTGTTCTTTACAATTAGATTACATTTTATTTATATGTATGCTATTATATAGTCAGGTAGGTGATAATATGAATTTAGGAAAAGTAAAGGGAATTTTAATTGATAAAGATGGTGTTGAACATCCATTTGGAATACATAAAAACTCTAAAGTTAATGATTTAGGAGAAGATAATTACCATGATAGTTCATTTGCAAAAGATATTCTCCCAACAGAATGGTTTAAAAGTTTGAATTATAACTATACTGAAGAGACTATTCACAAACAAGCTATAAATTTAGCGGCACTTGGAATCATTTTTTTAGAAAATGGTTGCTCTATTACTCCACGAGATGAAGACTATTTAATTTATACTATAATGGCTCCAAATAATATGACAGAAAAACAAAAAAAGAAAATGGAAGAGTCATATGATTATTTAAATAATTTAATTAATTTAGAGAATGCCTATTTTGAAGGAATGGCTTATTTAGAAAATACCGATTATGCATGGCCTGATTCCACTTATACTTTAGATGAATTTTATGACAATATGGGAATTGAAAAGAAAATAAACAATAAAGGTAAAAGTTTATAAGGAGTGAATTATTATGGATGATAAAACTATTATACTTTTATGTTTAAGTGTTATAGTTTTTTCTATAATATTTATATTTTATGTTAAAAGAAAAAGAAATAAAGATGTTGATAAGTGGTTAGTAGAAAATAAATATGCTAGAAAGGTATATTTAGATAGTTCTATAGGTATTAAGTCGCTTGTTGTACAAGTTCAAAAAGTAAATGGTGAAAAAACCTAAAATTAAAACAATTTAGGGGAAAAATATTTTATATTTATTACCAGGCAGAAATACGGTAAGTATTCTTTGTTCTTATACAAGTCCTGACATTTTAAGAAAGAGTGTTACTTCAGTATATGAACCTATTGATATTGATATAAATATAGAACATTATATTGACTATAAAATATCTTTTGATTTAGATAATAATAAATTTATTATAAATGAGATTTCTGAATATATATAACTATTTATAAAAAAAGATTGCTTATACATGTCATATTATCATGTTTTAAGCAATCTTTTTTCATTAATCATTCATTTTTATAACGTATTTTATAGGTGACTCTATCCCTTGTTCTAGTTTTTCTAATGACTCTTGAACTTCTTCCATTTCTATTAATTTTGAATATGGTTCTAAGTTTAATTTTCCTTCACTCATTAACTTTATTACTTCATCAAATTCTTCTGTTTTAAAGAATAGACTTCCTGATAAATGATATTCATTATTAACAAAGTTAAATATATTTATTTCTGGTGCATCTCCATATGCAATCATAGACATATGACCACCTTTTTTTAGATGATTTAATCCCATTGTACTTGCTGTTTTATTACCAGAACATTCTATTACAGCATCAAATCCAGATGGTGCAACTTCTGTTAATTTATCATTTATATTTTCATCCATTGCATCGAATGCTTCTTTTACGAAACCAGAATTAGATACTAATTTTATTCGTTCTTTATTTGCTTCTGTAATATATACATTTTCAATATCTAAAGCATGAGCACAGGCAGCAGCAAACATTCCTATTGCTCCACATCCTGTTATAAGTACTTTACTATCTTTATTTACATGAGCTAATTTCAATCCATGCATTGAGATTGATGCTGGTTCTACCATTGCACCTGATACAAAGCTTACATTATCTGGTAGTATTCTTACCATATCTTCTCTTACAGCAACATATTGACCATAGCCACCATCCATTCCAATACCAGGTCCGCCTTCTAATACATGGTCACAAATATTTTCTCTTCCTGTTCCACAAAATTCGCATTCATCTTTTAAACAAGAATCTATCTCCATCGCAACGACTCTATCTCCAACTTTAAATGTTGTGCTATTTCCAGCATCATAAATTTCACCAGCAAATTCATGCCCAATTACAAAATTAGTTCCAGCATTATATCCTGTTTGCCAAATCATATGAATATCAGAACCACAAATTCCTGTATTCTTTACTTTAATTACAACTTTATTTCCTTCTGCTTTTGGAATATCTTTTTCAATTATTTCAAATTTTTTCTTATCAACTAATGTTAATGCTTTCATATTATTCCTCCAATTCTATATACTTATTATATCAAAATATAGAATTGCTAAACTAAAAATTTTATAAATTTTAGTTAATAATTGTAAAGTCTATCTAGTTTTTATAGTATCAATTATATATCTATCTTTATACGTTCCATCAGATTCAACAAGTGATTTTACAATTTCTTCATTCTTTTTAGTAACATGTTTAGGATACTTATATGTTTTAATCATTGCCATTACATCATATAATTCATCAATATCATTAAGGTATGATAGTGTTAGATAATTATGCATAAAACTATGAACTCTAGTATCAATAACACCATATGTTTCCTTAAAAAATAATATTAAATCGCCATATAAATCTCCTGGATAATCTTCCATTGTTACATTGTCAGTATCACAAAATTTTATTTTTCCGTTATTTTTATTAATTAAAATATTTCCTTGATTTATATCATGATATATTATTTCTTTTGACTCAAAGTACTTTAATATATCTTTTATTTTTTTTAAGGCATATATTTTTTCTTTTTTAGATAGTGTTGATAGTAAAAGGTTAATATCATTTTCATCATATTTCATTTCATAACCGATAGGTACTCCATTACTATATAATATTGCTGTTGGTTCAGTTATATAATCTAAGTTCATTTCACTAACTTTTTCTATTTTCTTTTTTTCTAATATATCTCTTATGATAAAGTCTTTATACATTTTATACACTCTATTTGGAGCAGTCTTAACAATAAAACTTTCTCCACCAAACTCAAAAAATCTTTCTTTTAATAGTCCTATATCCTTCTTTGATATTTCAATTTTTCCTAACATGCTACTAATCCCCTTTTTTCAACAGCAATATATTCTAACATAAAAAAAGTATATTAGTCTAATTAAATATGCTATTTTTCTTATATTTATATTCTATTATGATATTTTTAAAGTAACATGATTGTGTCTACTATAGCTGAACTTATATATTAAAAAGAAATATACCTAAAATGATTTTCTAAGCTGTTTATATTTCTTATTTTTTTAATATTGAGTATAGTTTTATAAATGATAGAATGAGAGAGACTAAAAATGGATGAGAATGGTAAAAAAAATATAAAATCTAATAATAAGAAAATTATTATTCTATTTATGCTTATTCCAATTATATTAATTGTAGAAGTTTTATGTTTTACTGGTTATAGAAATTATGTTTCTAAAAGGAATACAGATAATAATAGTAAGTAATCTTATAATGAAAAAAAAGAAAATATTAAGAAAGTATATGATCAAGCTGCTCAAGTATTTGATTTTAGTATTGACCATAATAGTTGTATAGGGATTGAAATTTTTGAATATAAACATTATTTAGTTGGAGATATGCTAGCTGTTGTTCTAACTACTAAATATAGAACATGTGCAGTTACTATTCCTAAATACTATATCTATGTAATAAATGGAAAAACAGGTAGAAAAGTAAATTTAGATGAAATACTAGAATATAAAAATATTAATAAAGATGATTTTAACGAAAAAAGTAAAAAATGGAATTATTAATAGTTATTATTCAAGTTTTGACGATTCTAAATATTATGATTATTTAATAGATGAAAATCTTAAAACATATGAAAATGATACTAATAAAAAATTTTTTATATATGATAATGGAAATATTAATTTACTTATTTCTATAACAATTCATCCCGTAGAAATTGAAGAAATATTTAAAATAATTACAATTGAATAAAGAAAAGACTAAGTATTTTGATGATACTTAGTTCTTTTTATTTACCACAACATTGTTTATATTTCTTACCACTGTTTTTTCTGCTAAAAATTTATGCAGTTTACTTCGGCATAGGTAGTAGAACTTATCTAAAAACTTATCTAAATTTTAATTTAATTTTCCATAGTACATATCGCTAAACATTCCATTTTTTTCTATAAGATCATCAAATTTGCCATCTTCTTCAATCTTACCTTTATTAAGTACTATAATTCTATCACAGTTTTTTAGTGTAGTTAATCTATGTGCTATTGCAATAATTGTTGTATTATTTTCTTGTTTCATTTTTTCTATTTCAGCTTGAATATATTTTTCAGATGTATTATCAAGAGCTGAAGTTGCTTCATCCAAAATTAATATTTTAGGCTTTCTTAAGAATATTCTTGCAATTGCTATTCTTTGTCTTTGTCCACCTGATAAATTATTTCCTCCTTCAGAAACTAATGAGTCAAATTTATCTGGAAGTCCATTTATATAATCATAAATATATGCTCTTTTGGCTGCTTCTTCTACTTCATCAATTGAAACTTCTCTATCTATTCCATATGTTATATTTTCAAATATTGTCCCTGCAATTAAGAATGGGCTTTGTGGTACTAATGCTATTAATTTTGACAAATCTTTTCTTGTTAAATTGTCAATATTCTTATCATCAACAATTATTGTTCCTTCTGCTTTTTCTAACTTGCAAATAGATTTTATTAATGAAGATTTACCACATCCTGAAGGTCCAGCAATTCCAAGATACATTCCTTTTTCTATATCTATATTAAAGTTATCCAAAATGATTTTATCTTCATTTTCAGAATAATAGAAAGTAATATTTTCCATATTTATAATCTCATTTGTTGTTTTATTTTCTGATTTCGTTTTTATAGGTAAATATGAGAAATCATTTTCTATTTCTACCATTTTAAAGAAATCAGTTGCTAAAACTGTACATTCAGAAACTTCATCAAATATTCTATGCAATTCCTCTAACGGTCTTAGTAATTGATTAAAACATAAATATGCAGTTAATACAGCACCTACTGAAATTATATTTTTAGTTGCTAGATAAGTAGAAATTCCAATTACTAACACTGTAAATACTGCTTGATTAATAAATTTTAAACAATCATACATTGCCATTGCTTTATGATGTTTCATTTCTTTTGCTCTTAAAAACTCACCCTTATCATCAAATCTTTTAGTTTCAAAGTCTAAACTATCACAAATTCTTATAACTTCAATACCATTTATAAGTTCAACTATAGTTCCATCCATTCCTGATTTACTTTCTAATAGTTCAACCCTAATACCTTTTTGACTTTTTATTTGTTTTAATACAATAAATACTCCTATAGGTATAACTAACAACATAGGCATAGCTAATGTTATTGGTAGTGTTAAAAATATAGTTATAATTGCAGCGATTGCATTAAATATTGCTGGAGCAAAATCCATAAACAACAATTTTTCTAATTTAATAGTTCCATCTAAACACCTATTAAGTCTTCCATGAATATTTCCAGTCATATTCTTTCTAAAATAAGAAAGCGGAGCCATTAATAATGACTTTATTACCATTCCTCTTGCTTTCTTTTCTGTTCTTGTTGCTGTATCTTCAACTAATACTCTTCTAAATATTTTTATTACTTCATTTGCTACATTTACTATTAATATAAAAACTAAAAAAGGAATTACTTTATTAAATGATATTTCATTCTTAGTTAATATATCATCTGTAAGCCATCCTATTGCTTTTGGTGTCATTTGAGCAAGTGTAGCAGAAACTATCATTATAATAATTATTAAAATAAATCTTAATTTCTGTTTTGTATCTAACAATTTATATATTTTCTTCAATACTTTTATTAAATTATTTCTTTTCATAACAACTCCACTTTCAAATTTCTTTAATTATAACATATTTTTATTAAATTTTCCATTCAGCCTAAAATACACATATCATTCTGAAGTTGAATATAAAAAAAGCAAGTATTCAGCTTGCTCTTCATTCATTTTTTTCATATCCACTCACAACTGTTCTTAAATCTGTATCTTTTAAATTTGCATAATTTACAATTGTTGCTCTAATATTTTTTACTTCTTTATTAATATTCTTCAATTCTTTTTCAATTTTTTTGTTTTCATTTTTTAATTCATCAATCTCAGATACATAAACTAGCATTCTTGAATATTGAGTAAAATCAATATCTGTTGATTCATTATATTTTTTTCTTTTACCTAATTTAGAATATGTATATTCAATTTTTAAGTTCTTTATTTCATAATTTTTTAAAATTTCGGGAATAATTACTCCTAAACATAATATCCATTGTTTGCCTGGAAATATCTTTATATTATTCATCTTATTATCAACTAACCCGAACCTTTCTCTTTCTGGCAACTGATTAACAAAATCCCTATCCAAATTTAATTTTTTAATCTCCAACGGTACATTTCCAACATTCCTTAATACTACACAAGTCAGATTATCTCTCACTAATTCAAATGTAATTTGCAAGTATGGTCTTTTACTTTCCATCTTATCCTTTATTAAAATTATTATTGTAATCCATGCACCTATTAGTGAAAGAATAGATATTGCATCACTCCAAGAAAATTTATTCAAATTATTAATACTATCGATTAATTCTCTAATTAATTCTTCCATTTGTCTTCCATACCTTTCAGTTAATATTTTTTAGCATTATTTTCATTCTTGAATGATACCCATTTTTATTATAAAACTTTATTCCATTTTCATTATAAGCAAATACATCTACAAAAATATATTCACAATCAATACTTTTGAAATATTCTTCCATCTTACTCATTAACAATTGTCCAATTCCATGACTTCTTATTTTTTTAGTAACAACAAGTTCTGATATTTCTCCACTTTTAGGACATTTATAATCCAAATAATCAAATTCATCATAAGATCTAAGAAATCCCATTATTACCCCTATTGCTTTACCATTTTGAATAGCTAAATAACATTTCCCATTATTGTTTTTTACCTCATTCAAATCAAGTACAGCCATTTTATCTCTATATTCAGAATGTAATTGGTCAAGATTGTCTTTGTCTATTGATAGTATATATTCTTCTAATTCTACTAAAAGATTTTTAACATCATCTAAATATTTTTCTTCATATTCAATTATCTGTACATCACTATCACTAAACAAATATTCAAATTCAAATGCTACTATTTGCTTCTTAGATAATTCTTCACCATATATTTTATTCATTAGTTCAATAAGTTCTGTATTAGTATGACCTGGCATCATTCTATTTACATCAAATTTTTCTATTAATTCTTCTATGTTATTAACCACAGTTTTATTAACAACTTTAACCTTAACATATTTGCCAATACTATCTTGATTATTAAATATAATGGTATCTCCCACTTGAATTGCCTCTGATTTTTCTTTTAATATTCTTACTTCTATATCTTTTTTTCTTGATATCATCCAACGATAAACATCATCAATTATATTATAAGTATATTCTTTCATAATTACCTCCAACTGTATTAATTATACTACACATTTTGAATACCTCCAAAAATCTACAACAAAATGGTTCTAAAATGGTTCTAAAGCCAATTTTGGGCTATTTTTTGATAAAAAGAAAAACTCGAATTTTCCCTTATTTTTTCGGGATTTGCGAGTTATTTTCCACAACATTGTTTATATTTTTTACCACTGCCACATGCTCGACCTTTGACCATATTTTACTTATATATGGTACAAATAGTATTATGTGTTTTTCCCTTATTTTACAGGCATTTAGTACATTATATTATTAGTATTATCTATATTATAAATATTACTAATTTTATATGTTACGTGGACAAATCGTGGACAAAAATCATTTTATCACAACAATTTGTTTACCTGCATTCATTATATACTAAATTTTAAAAATACACAATGCTAGATAATCATTTTAACGAATTATGCATAGATTTTGAGTTTTTGTGCGATGAACCCCTTAACAAACTAGATACAACTGGTTCCCATTCAAATCCACAAATCTTACACCTAGTTTTAATTTTTGAATGTCTTCCAGTATATTCTCCAATTATCTCTACATCTGGATTTATGTTTTTCAATTCATTTATTAAACAGTCTTTTTCTTTCAAAAATTTTTCATGAGCATTTTTTGTTCCACATTTTCTGCAACCATCACCAGCCAACATATTGAAAGGAACACCACTCCATTCAAATCCACATATATTACATTTAACTTTTATTCTTTTATTTGAATTAACATATTTATCAATAACTTGTATATTTGGATGAACTTTGCTCATTCTTTTGCAGAAATATCATGTGTCATTGATTTTGAGTTTTCATATGCTTCATTCTCTATAGTTATGTAATCTTCTTCAGATAAATTATTCAATATACTATATTTATTGCATAATTCATTAACCAATTGTTTTAAATAAACATGATCCATTTTATTTAGATCATCAGTAAATATATAGCAATTTTTATCAAAAGGTTTTAATGAATCTTTTGGAAACATATCATAAATAGTAATTAAATCAATATTTTTATCTGAACATTTTTCTCTCTTTATTCTATCTCGTTCAATATTATTTTTATGTAAATTCCAATTACCTGGTTCTAATGCAAAATTATATTTTGGAATATAAATATCTAGTTCCATTCCTATTGTTTTTCTATCGCGTGATAATACTTCATCATTTCCTATTATTCTTACAAAAGACAAATATAAAAATTGTTCCATAAAGCTTGTTCCCGATTTAGCACATTTAGGACACCCATGTCCCTGTAACAACGAATATGCTTTTACTTCCCATTCGTTTTCACATCTATTACACTTACATAAAACAAAGTCATGATGTGATTTATATTCACTTAATAATGTAATTCCGTTATTAATTTGTTTAAGTTCCTTTTGAAACTCATCATGAGTTTTCTTATGAGTTTTTCCTTTATTATTTTCTATTCCTCTAATTACTCTACATTTTGGACACGCTCTACCTTGAAGCAAAGAATACGCTTTGGCTTCCCATATATTATTACATCGAGAACATTTAACTTTGACATAATCAGTAGCTTTTGTATATTTACCAATTAGAATTACAAGAGGATTTTTTAATTCTAATTCACATTTAAATTGTTCATGCGTCTTACTCATAAGAATACTCCTTTCACACTTATATTATACTATAAATATATGTATTATCCTAATGAACAATTTTATAAAATACGTGGCACGTTTTGTTCTGAAAGAATGAAAGTGGCGATAGTATTTTAATTAAAAAGACGGACACGTTTTGTTGAAATTGTATTTCAATGAAAGTGAGAAAAGTCTTTTTATTTTTTTATGAAGCTAAATGCTGAAATAAAAAAAGAGCACCTTTACTACTTACATAAGTTTGTAGTATTGGTGCTTCATTGGGATTCCAAAGGGTTTATCCTTGGCACACATAGTTATTGGCTCTGCCAATATCGTAGTGTGTTACTATAATGAAATTATAGTTCTTAGTTTAAAATCCAATATCGAAATCATCATCTTTATCAATTTCTTCTCTATAATTGGATTTTATTGGTTGTTTCATATAAGAAGGAACGTTTGCATATTCAAATAATTCATCTTGTCTTTCAGTTCCTACTGATGTTTTATAGACATCTTTATTATTAAATAAGTTTTCATCATATATATCTTTTACTTTATCAGTAACAATATCTTTTGTTTCTTCATTTCCTCTTATAAGAAGTTTTCTAAAGAATTCTATAAGTTTTTCAACTATTTCATATATGTAATCTTTTAATCCTTTATTTTCTTCTTCTAATTCATCATTTCTCTGTTTTAAATATTTTACTTCATTAGTAAGATTTTTATTTTTTCTTTCTAGTGTATTATAAGAATCAACTTGGTCTTTTACTTCTTCTAAAACTACTTCAACTCTATCTTGTACATCCATTAAATCATCCACTTCTTTAATGACTCTATTCATAGAATCAAAAGTTTCTTTTTTTACTTTTACATAGTCTTTATCAAACAGGATATTCTTTTTATCTTTAAGACTTTCATTAAACTCATTTAGTTCATATTCTAATCTAGAATGTTTATTTCCTAAATCTTTATTTAAACTATTGGTTATCTTTTTTAATTCTTTTATTCTTATGTGTTCTCTATCACTATTCTTTATTCCTCTTTCTAAATCAAATCCTTTATCATTAAGTCTTTGACAATATTTATCTTGTAAATCCGATAAATGTTTATTATCTCTTATATATTGTTTTTTAGATATTGTATATCTTTCAGTGTTAGTTCTTTTATCTAACTTTTTTACTAGAGGAATAACTACACAATGTATATGAGGAGTTTTTTCATCCATATGAAGTGTAGCATGTAATACTTGTTCTTTTTTATATCCTAATTCTTGATATACGAATTCCATACAAGTATCAGCCCATTTCTTTATATCTTTATTTTTAAGACCTTTAAAGAAGCCTGGAGAAGCTGTGAATATCATTTCATCAGCTACTACATTCTTACTTCTATCTAACATTTGAGAATATGTTCTTTTTCTATCTTCTCTTTCAGTTTTCATTCTTTCATCATGTTCTAATTTATATTCTTTTGTTATTTCATGAAATCCTTTTACATATTTTGAATCTAAAGGAACAATTTCAATATTATTTTTAGTTAATTCTAGTTTTATGTCTGGATTGGAATTATATGCTTTCTTTTCTCTTTTATTATGAGAACCAATTTGTGCTAAATCATTTAATGTATAAATAGGTTCACTTCTAAATATTGCATAGTTCATATTTATACCTCAAACTTAATAGCATTGTTAATAACATCAGATATATTAACTTTATCTAAATTATTAATAGCTTCTCTCTTATTTTCTTCTGTAGTAGATATATAATATTTTCTTGTAATAGATGGATCTGAATGTCCCATTAATTCTGATACCTCATTCATTAAAGTTCCATTATTAGTTAATCTAGTAGCATATGTTCCTCTTAAATCATAGAATCTAGCATTTATATTTAATTCATTCTTAATAATCTTATATGGATATTTTGTAATATCTGTACCTACATAAGTTCCATCATCTTGAGTAAATATAAAGTTTACTCTTTCTTCATTGTTATTGTTAATAACTATCCTTTTATCAACACTATCATCTTCTAAATGATAATACTTATATTGTGTTCCAAATATTTCTTTTAAATAATCTTGTCTATTCTTATAGTTTATTAATGCTTGTTTTAATGTATCGCCTATATAAACTGTTCTTGTTCCTGAATTCGTTTTAGTTGGTCCTAAATACCATCTTCCTTTATGGTCTTTAGGTCTATCATAAACACTATGTTTAATATTTATTATTCCTTTATCTAAATCTATATCTTCCCATGTTAGAGCAAATACTTCACCCGTTCTTAATCCTGTATAACAAGATGTTAAGAACGAACATATAAATGTTGCATTAGCTTTAAATCTTTCTAGAATCATATCTATTTCTTCTTTAGTATAAAGATGTTTAACATCTTCTGAATATTTATTAACTTTTGGAAGTCTTAATGTTAGTGCTGGATTATATTTTATAAATCCATATAGATTACATGCATCTCTAAATGATCCTTTAACTACTTTTAATATGTTTTTATAGTATGATTTAGAATGATTAAATTCATTTACTACATCAGTTATGTAACTATTTAAAGATACACTTGTTATAGTAGATAATTTAAACTTACCTATTTTAGGTTTAATATACTTATTAATTAATAATGTATATGTTTGAATAGTATTATATCTTAAGTTATTTTTGCAATAATTCTCTAACCAGTAATCTAAATAATCACTATATGATAAGTCACATGACTTAAATGGTATTCCTGCATTAAGATATTCATTATAAGCTTGTACACCAGCTTCTTGAGCTTCTGGTTTAGTTCTATAACCTGATTTACTCAGCCATTGTCTTTTACCATCTACAGGTGCTATTTCTACCCTATATTCATAATAAATTCCTCTTTTTCTTATATTTATCTTACTCAATGACAACACCTTCTAACTTTTTAATATTGTCTAGATCAGATAAATCATTACCTTCATTTACTATTAAGAATTTTTCTAATGAACTTTTTAATATTTTCATACTTCCTAATTTAATTGCTGGTAAATATCCTTTATAAATTAATTGGTAAATATAATTAGGACTAGAATGTAATATCTTTGCTACCTCTTGAACTGTATATACTAACTTATCATTCATTAGAATCACCTCTAAACTCTTTAAAGATTTCTTCTAACTCTTGATATTGTTTTAATTCTTCTGGATTACTTAAATCCCATGGCTCTGCTTCAACTTCCCTATGTAACCAATCAGGTGTATTATCTTTTATATTATTTTTATAATTATTATATTTATTATTATATCCGTTTGAATAACCACCATTATATTGGTTATCTATCTTACTACTATTAGGTTTAATATCCCATAGATCCTCGGTTAAATAAATGGTCCTATTAGATTTACCATGTGTTTCATTAGTATATACACATTTTATAAATCCATATCTTCTTAAATTTGTAATATGTTGTGATACTGAATCTTCTTTAATACCATACATATCAGCTAATGCTTTATTAGTTACCCAACTAAATCCCTCCTTCTTACATAAATATACTAATCGCTCTGCAATTAGTTTGTCCTCAGGAGATAACTCTTTTGTTTTGTATATCTCCTTTGGCATAATTGCGAATATTGTTAAATATTCATCACTCATCTTAATTCCTCGCTTTCTTATTTGTTTGGAACTAAGGGGCCCCTGAGTTCTTAATTACATTATCTAAGAAATCGGTCCTTCAAACCATGCGAAAAAACTCTATAGTTTTTCCTATAGAGTTCTATATTTACTCCGAATTTTCTCCGGATTATTTATTCAGTTATTGTAACAATATTTCTATCTATGTATTTTTTAAATTCAGATACTAATTGTGAGTCTATATGCATATCTTCCATCATGCCTAATTGTAGAGCCATTTTTATATATGCACTCTTTTTTGTTTGATAATACTTATCTTTATGAATACACATTTCATCATATAACGATTCATCTACATATTCTTTAGGTTTATCATATTCAAAATTCTTAATAATAAATTTTTCAGCTTCATCTAAATTTTCAAAAGCATCTTTTACTCTTGTTAATAATGCTTCGCATAATAACACAGAATTTCTATAATCTTTTTTAGTAAACATTTTGAATGACATATCATTCTTTAATTCTTGTTCATAAGAATTATAACTTTTTAAAACTAAATTTGGATCTTCTACCATCCTAAATTCTAAATTTTCATCAATAGAATATTTTAAAAATTCTTGATATGCTACTTGATAAAAATAATTATCTTCCAATTGTAAAAATATATCATGAATATCCTTCATAGCTTCCTTATGATTATAATCTTTAATCAATTCACTAGATAATGGTCTTTGTATTTCTAACAAAGATACATCTGTTTTATTGTCCTTATTTAATTGAACCATTCAAACCCTCCCAACAAAAAAAGAGAGCGAAAGTGAACTGAACCCCAAAAATTGGACAGTTTAT